>Ga0209689_1000672_pt1 | contig 24341 bp, 20 predicted proteins | sample GraSoiAngelo_149_FD_187119 | JGI IMG/M metagenome (GOLD analysis project Ga0209689, IMG submission 187119) | Grasslands soil microbial communities from the Angelo Coastal Reserve, California, USA - 14_1009_09_30cm (SPAdes) (version 2) | ecosystem: Environmental > Terrestrial > Soil > Grasslands ... | reverse complement strand
AGATCGTGATTTCCCCGAAGCATATCGACCGGATCAGTTACGAGGAATCCAAGGTATTTGTGAACGTGACCAAGCAAGCCATCCTGGAAGCACCGCAATACCATGTTACTCCGCTCGGCGAGGGATATGGTGATACCCGGAATTTCGACTAATGAATATAACGCGATCAACAGGAACACATCGCGGCTGAAAACCAGGGGTTCCTTTATTCTTTGAAATCGCCCGCGTGCTCGTGCGTTTCGATCACGTTGCAAGCATCATCGTAAACGTGAATCGCCGCATAATCGAGTGGCACGAATCCCATTCCCCCATGACTGACGACGATTTCGACCTCCTGATCGGTACGCTAAACTTGTGGAAAAAAAAGCTGATTGCTCCAAAGTCAGAGCCGGATGCCAAAAGCGAAACCAGTAAGGCTGACGACGAAGATTAAGTTCGACGACGCAATGCGTAAAGCGATGCGCGTCCCGCCGCCGCCAACCGGCAAAAAGGCGAAGCGGAAAGTCTGGCGAAAGAAACGGCGTTAATCTCGCGTCTTGTTAAACTTTGGCAGTTGAATTCGCCGAAGACCTTCGTCACGGATGGCCGGGCTGTGCCATGCTCTGAGCATCCCGCTGCAGCTGTTCGGCGTTCGCTCTCTTGACGTTCAGAGTGCCCGGCTGGCCGGCGCCGTCGGGAACTTCTTCCCAGTGGCCGCCGAGATGAGTTCCCGTCCCCGCGGGTACCCAGACCATGTGTTTTCCTTTCTTTTCCGCGGCGTTTACTTGCGCGGCCGGCAACGGTCTTAGATCAAAATTGAGTTGTGTCGCCTGATCAGCCTTGGTTTTTGTATTCGTGATCGACGACTTAACTGCGCCATTCACTATCAATGTAACCCGGTAGACGCCCGGTTGCAGACCCTCCGAAATATAGCGGCCCTTTCCGTCGGTCTTGACCGTATTGAAGAGCTGTTTGCCATCTCTCGATTCAATCCGAACATCTCCGCCTTTTATCGGTTGCCCTTTTGCGTCCTTGACGATCCCCTGAATGCTTGATGGCCCAGCCCAGGCGTTCGCAACACAAAGAACTAACCCAATGAACCCAATCTGCAATGATTTCATAAATAACTTATCCGTTCTGAAAGATTGGAAACCGCCGGGATTCGAAAGTTGCGGCGCTGGAAAAGTTAAAAAGTAACTACCGCGTTACCTTTTGGACGTGGCGGCAAGCGCAACCAAGATGCGTGGGAGATGCGATTCAATGCCTAGGGTCTCCAACTCCCCAAATTTAACCCAAATTCAACTTGGTTATTTCAGGGAAAGAGGTCGACAGCTTTGACGCGAGAAGCATCGACCTGCGACTGCAGTTGCTATACGCAGATGTGAGGGAGCGCGATTTCGTAATCAGCAGGTCGTCGGTTCGAATCCGACTGCCGGCTCATCTCGATTTTGGAGTTCTGATTTCGGATTGCGGACTGAGTCAAGCCGCGGCGGTTTCGCCAACGCGGAGGCTCATGCCCATGACGAGGAAGATTCGATCGCGTTTTTGTAGATATCCGGGAGAACCCAGATCGCGTGGCGCGGGCGATCTCGAATACTGCCAGACGGCTTAGTTAGGCAGACACGTCGCCGGCTTTGCCGGCAAAATGGAGATGCTCGAGAATCTGGCTGCGCAGCCGGAGGAATGACTCGCTGGTGCGATCGCGCGGGCGCAGGAGGTCGATATCGATCTCGCGATCGATGCGCCCGGGCGGCGGGGTCATGATAATGATGCGATCGCTCATGTAGATGGCTTCGTCTATGTCGTGCGTGACCAGAAACATCGTGGTGCGGCGATTTTCCCAGAGGCGCAGTACTTCGTCCTGCATGCGCATGCGGGTGAAGGCGTCAAGCGCGCCGAGCGGCTCGTCGAGTAGGAGAACTTTGGGATGATTAATGAGTGCGCGTGCGAGTGCGACGCGCTGCGACATGCCGCCGGACAAGTGATGAGGATAGGCGCTGCTGAACGCTCCCAAGCCGACCAGGCGCATGAACTCGTCTACTTCGTGGCGCTTTTCGTGGAGAACGCCGCGCGCGACGAGGCCTGCTTCGATATTCCGACGCACGGTCAACCACGGGAACAGGTTTGGATCTTGAAAAACGAGACCGCGCTCGGCGCTCGGCCCCAGAATTTTTTCCTCGTCCACAAGCAGCTCGCCGGAATCAGGAAAGTCGAGACCGGCGATGAGTCGAAGCAATGTCGATTTTCCACAACCGCTCGGCCCGACTAACGACACGAGGTCGCCGGCGGCGATGGAAAATGAAATGCCGTCGACCGCGAGGCGGCTTGTGGCCGACGCGTCTGGGACCGCAAAACTTTTGCGGACTTCGTGAACGCGAAGCGCTGACGCAGCCGCGACATTCATCGTTACCACTTGATCATTCCTTTCTGCCAAACGAGGACGTGATCGCGAACTTTAAACAGAAGAGTCATGACAGTTGAGAAAAAAGCGGCCATGATGATGAGCGCGGCATAGACTTTGCCGTATTCGGCCCAGCCCTGTGCCCAGCTGACATACCAGCCAAGGCCGGATTTCACCCCGACCGATTCCGCGACCACCAACGTCAGAAAAGACGCACCGAGACCCATGAATAAACCGATGAAAATATTCGGAACCGCCGCCGGAATGGCTACCCGAGAAATAAGATAAGTGCGTCCGGCGCCAAGGGTGCGAGCAACATCCAGGTAAGAGGCGCGAGTGTTAGAAATACCGGAAGCAGTGAGCATCGTCACCGGAAACCAAACCGCGAGCGCGATCAATCCTGCTGCGCACACAAAAGCAGAAGGTGAGACTACCATTGCCAGAGGGATCCAAGCGGTGGCTGGAATGGGGCCGACGACCTTGAGCAATGGCATTCCCCAGTAACGAACCGGAGCCGACCATCCGATACAAATCCCGCTGATCAGACCAACGAGCACACCGACGGTGTAGCCACTTAAAAGCAGCGCAAGGGAGTGCCAGGTGCTGTCCAGCAAAAGGGCGCGATCACTGATGAGACTCCGCAGTACCGCCGCCGGCCCGGGAAAATACGGCAGGGGGAACAGTTGGAAACCCAACGTAACCACGTCCCAAACGGCGAGGAACAACATTGCCGCCGTAAAGATCGGACACATGTGATGCATCCAGAAGCGCAATGGCACCCAAAATCGTTGCGCAATTGCGAGGACAATCGATACGCCGACGATTTCATAGATGAGGAGCTTGTAAGAATGCGTTTCGACGGCCGGCGCACGCTTCGAAAAGAGCAAATGAATTGCGAGGGCAACTAAAGCTGCGAGGGGAACCGCCAACTGGGCGCGCCAACTGAGCGTCGATCGATGGTCGGTGAGGTCGACGCCGTCGCTCTCCGGCTGTGTTCGCACGAAAGTTAGCTCAGTTTGCGGTGCGGCCCGGCTCACTGCTTAGCAGCCACCGTATTTTTCTCGAGGCACGGAGCGTCAGGATCCGCCAGATTCGGAGCGTCCTGATCGGGCTGATCGAACATTTTTCTTCGGCAGCAGGAATCTCCCGTATCCTTCTGGACCAACTCCGCGATTAGCCGGATATCTTCGTCGGGTGAGACTTGGCCTCCGGCGACTTTTTCCACCTCCAGTGTCTTAATCCAATCGTCCGTCACGCCGGGAAGATGCATGAAGGCGCGTTTCGCCAGCGCTTCGGTGTCGGTCTCCGGAGAAAGCATCTTCGCAGTTTTCATTTCCCGGCTGGCGGAGTGTAGGGACTCCTCGGCCAGCTGGATACTTGGTATGTAGCGCAAACGGGCGAGGGCCGCCGTGTTCAATTCGGGTGTTGAGGCGAGATATTTTTTTTCCACGGCCAAAACTGCTGCAGCCCTCGGATTGGTCTCGACCCACTTGGCGCCTTTCAACAGGGCACGCGTTGCTCTGGCCGCCCTGTCCGGATTCGCGTCCACCCATTTGCCGTTCGCGATTACCTCGCAGCAGTACTCGTCCTTGTAGGGCGCGTCCATTATCTGGTCGGCGATGTTTCTCACCTTTCCCTCCGCTATCAGCAAGCTACCGATCGGTTCGGCGTTGCAGACGGCGTCAACTTCGCCTTTGTCGATTGCCAGACCTAATTCACCCGCCGGAAAAACTTTCCAGGTGACATCTTTTCCAGCATCAATTCCGTGCGTTCCGAAGACACGGTTCGCGAAGACGAACGGGGGCGTACCCATTCCCGGCACACCAATCCGCTTGCCTTTCAGATCCTGAATGGTGTGAATATTTGTTTTAACGCCCGCCTGGACACGCAGACACCCGCGGTGAATGCCGGCAAGGAACCTTACATCCAAGCCTTGTTCGATCGGTTTGAGGAAATACATCACGAGATGATGGGTGATGTCGTAGCTGCCAAGCGCCAGAGCATCTTTATAAGTGGCCCAATTGCATTTCACTAGTTCAGGCTCGAGTCCCTCCTCCTTGAAAAAGCCTCTCTCGTAAGCGGCGTAAATCGGAGCTTCGCAGGTCAACCCGATGTAGCCGACGCGGACTTTATTCGAATGTGTAGCGCTGGAAGCAGGATTTTTCCCACAACCGGCTATAAGCAAACCGCTAAGGGCGACGGCGGCGATCAGTTTTTCTTGAATCATTTCGTCTCCAGAGGTTTTGGAAATAGCGCAATAAGTTTTGCCTATGGAAGCAGAAGCTCCACGGTCAATCAAGCCCTGATTGCATTTGGCCATCCCGCCGGACAATATTCCTTTCACATGCAGGAGCCTTTGGATATCCGCCACCTGCGCTATTTTCTTGCAGTCGCCGAAGCTAAAAGCTTTAGCCGAGCAGCTGACCGGCTCGGAATCTCCCAGCCGAGCGTTTCTCAACAGATGCGAGATTTAGAGGCGGGCCTTCGGGTGCCTCTGTTTCAGCGTCGCGGAAAGCGGATTCTGCTCACCCCGCGAGGTCTGATTTTTCAGGAGCACGCCCGCGCCCTCCTTCATCAGCTGGAGAATTTTCTTCAGGAATTGAACAGCGAACCCGGACAATTACGCGGCGGACTTCATTTGGGGGTTATTCCAGTACTGAACGTCCCGCTCGTGCCGCACCTCCTTGGCCTTTTTACAGCCGATCACCCTGCGATCAGCATTACCGTCGAAGAAATCTCATCCACTGAGATCGAGACGGCGCTGGAAGAGGGCCGGATGGACGTCGGTCTCGGTTTTCTCACCCGCCACTCGCCGAATTTGCGCTACGAACGCCTTTGCACGGATGAATTTGCCTTAATCGTGGCCGAGAACCACCCATGGTCGAAGCGGCGGCTGGTCTATTTTTCACAGTTGCACCAGCAACGCCTGCTTCAGTTGCCGGATACTTTCGTGATGCGCAGGATGACGGATGAAATTTGTCGAAGACATCAGGTCCGTCCGCACATGGTGGCTGAGATCAACGCGATTGAAACATTGCTTCGCTCGCTGGCGCCGTTGCAAGCGGCAACGTTGATGCCGAAGATCGCATTACGAGGCAGAGAAAGTCTAAAACTAAAGGCGATCCGGCTGCAGGGAAAAAAGCTCGGAGTGGATATCGGTCTCTTGCGGCTGAGCGATTCCGCGGCGAATAGCGCGGTGGCCGCATTCACCAGCCTTGTTAAGGCGACTGTTCCGAAAATGATCAAACGCTAAATTGAACGCTCGAATTCTTAGCGGGAATCGGGGTGGCGAAGATAAAGTGCCATGCCGCCCATGTCGATGACAGCGAAATTCGACGAGAGATATTCCTGACCAAGGACGCCCGCATTCGATTCGGCCGCAGATTTCGAGAGCAGTATGTCGCCCGACAGATGAGCTATTACGACCTCGGCGTTCGCGAGCTTAAAGCTGCCGATGGCCAATTCTTTCACGCCGGTGCGATTTATTCCTTCAACCAAGCCACCGGCACCGCCCGCGCCGACGCCCGCCAGAGCGGTGACACCAGCGCCGGATCGCACGGCTACTTGCGTATCAATGAGTGTATTCGCCGAACCCGTATCCACGATGAAGCGGGTCGCATGTCCGTTGAGCGCGCCTTGAACATCAAAGTGATCATTTGCATTTAGGCGCATCGGGATTCGCGCAAATCCGCGACCTGCGAGGAAACTTGTAAGGCTCTGGCTCACCGCGGAACTCCGTCCGTTTGGATTCACGTAAAGCATCTGCCTGGTGCAATCGATAATCATCCCAAACTTGATCATCTCGTTCGCGCCAAGAACACCATTGATGTGCGCCAGGGCCTTAGAATCGGCAATATGCGATCCTGTAGCAGGACCGCCGCCGTCTCTGTTGAAATCGGAAAAATCTGCGATGGCCACCGGCACGTTTGTCAGTGTGCAATTGCCCATCGCGATGCTTTTTACTTTGCTGCTGCCAAAGCGTTCCCAGCTTCGGCCAAACAAACCGCCCACATTCGAGCCGGTCTTTTCCACAGCGAGACCGAATGTATTCACGCTGTTGACGTCGATGACGGTGTTAGGCGAACCCGTGTCGATCATGAGGGCACCTCGCCGATTGTTAATGGAGACCGGAACAAACAGGTGATTGCCGAATCGCCGCTCCAGTTTTGCACCTGAGAGGCCCTGCTTCGAAAGAAACCCGGCTAGCGTGCCGCTGCTTTGCTCTGAATGCACGCAAAATGGCCCCAACGCCACCAGCAAAAGAATTGCGACGAATAGTTTTTTCATGAGATGAATTGCCGAGAGTGAGAAGGTTGGAATTTTCGAATTTTGGAAATCGCGGTCAAGACTGTTTCCAGAGCGGGATGAGCTGAGCAACGGCGCTGAAGCAAGATATAAAAGTTCGTGATCGCGAGGGGAATGTCGCCAGGACGCCAGGCGCGCGCATTCCCAGCTACAGCAACTGATAAGGATCGACATCGACAGCGACGGTGACGTCTTCGGGGAATGGTAATTTATCGAGCGTTTCGCGGACGAGCCGACTCAGGCGCATGATGGCTTCGCCACGGATCAGGATGTGAAAGCGGAATTGGCCTTGTAATTTTTCCAGCGGCGCGGGTGTTGCATCGCCCAGGATGAATTCTTCCGAGAGCGCTTCTTTCAAACGGCGCTTTAACGTTTCCGCTGAAAGTTTCGCGCGACCTTCATGTGCCGAGCGCACTGTAATGAGGATCGCGTGCTTGAATGGCGGGAAATCGCAGCGCTCACGAAACTCGAGTTCCTGTTGGAAATAGCCAGCGAAATCATGGTGCCGCGCAAACTGAATCGAAGGACTGAAGGGCGTGTACGTCTGCACGAAAACTTCACCCGACGTTTCGCCGCGGCCGGCGCGTCCGGCGACCTGCGTGAGAAGCTGAAATGTGCGTTCGCCTGCGCGGAAATCCGGCAGGTGCAGGGCCAGATCGGCGTTGATAATTCCGACGAGCGTCACGTTTGGAAAATGCAGACCCTTCGCGATCATCTGTGTGCCGACGAGGATGTCGATCTTGCCAGTGCGAAAGTTTCTTAAAGTTTCGCGATAGGCTTCCTTGCGCGTCATCGAGTCAGCGTCCATGCGACGTACCACTGCTTTCGGAAAAATCTGGGCGACTGTGGATTCTACTTTCTCGGTGCCGAAGCCGTAATAAATCAGCGCATCTTTTCCGCAGGCCGGACACTTCTTTGGCACGGCCGCGGTATGCCCGCACAAATGACAGCTCAACCGTCGGGCGACTGCCGGATGCTGGTGAAACGTGAGCGCGACACTGCAATTCGGGCAGTTGCGTGCTTCGCCGCACTCGCTACAAAGCAGCGACGTGGAAAAACCGCGCCGATTCAAAAACAAAATTGTTTGTTCGCGTTTTTCCAAACGATCGGCAATTGCCTGCGACAATTTTTCTGACAAAATGGCGGCTTTCTTTTCCTTCCGCCGTTCCTGGCGAAGATCGACAATGCGCATGAGAGGCATCTGCTTTTCGTCCACGCGCTGGCTAAGCGTAACCAGACGATACTTTCCGATTGCAGCGTTGTGATAACTCTCGAGCGACGGCGTGGCGCTGCCCAACACCGCGACGCATTTCTCGATCTTCGCACGCACCACTGCGAGATCGCGCGCGTGATACCGGGGCGCTTCCTCTTGTTTGTATGTGGTCTCGTGTTCTTCATCGACGACGATGACCCCAAGGTTTTTCAGCGGCGCGAAGACTGCACTGCGCGCGCCGATCACGATACGCGCGCGACCAGAATGAATTTTATGCCATTCATCATGCCGTTCGCCTTCGGACAAATGGCTGTGTAACACTGCGACCGTATCTTGTGTTTCAGCAAACCGGCCTTTGAACCGTTCTACCGTTTGCGGCGTGAGCGAGATTTCCGGAACGAGAACGATTGCCGTGCGCCCGCGATCCAGCGCCGAGCGGATCGCCTGCAAGTAAATTTCAGTTTTGCCCGAGCCGGTAACGCCGTGGATCAAAATCGGCCGCGCGTTCTCAGGCGAATCAAGCGCTTGCGTGATTTCCTTTAGGGCGCGTGTTTGCTCCTCGTTTAAAAGCAGATTTGAAGTTGCGATGAACTGCTCGTCAGCGTGCGGGTCGCGAACCACAGCTTCCTCACGCAACTCCGCAAGGCCGCGTTTCACCAGCGCACGTAGCGTCTGGTTATCGAGAGACGTTTGTCGCAGAAGCTGCGCTGCGCGCATCGGTCTTTCCAAGTTGGAGATTGCTTCCAAGAGTTCCGCCTGCCGGGGCGCGCGCTTTCGCAGTTTCTCTAGTTCGTCGCTGTCGATTTTGCGTCCGGGCTGAACAGACAACTGTTTCTTCCATCCGATCTCCGCGCGGCGGATCACCTGGGGCAGCATGCTGCGCATCACCGTTTCGATCGGGCAGCAATAGTACGTGCCGATCCAGCGCGCCAGTTCAAGCAATTCCTCGCTCAAGACCGGCGCGTCGCCGATTATTGCTTCGATTGGCCGGATACCTTTCGCCTCAGTCTGTTCTGGAAGTGCGACGACCGTGGCGAGCGCGGATTTCTCGCGAAACGGTACGCGTACGCGCGAGCCGACTCCGATTCTGCCGGTCAAGCTTTCAGGAACAGCATAATCGAGCTCGCGATGGATCGCCCGATCAATGATGACGCGGACGTAATTGGCCTTTGCCATGGAAGCACCAGGTTAGTTTAATTGCTCGGACGAGCAGGAGCACGAGATTTGATGCCGAAGTGATACGATTCCTCTTCAAACTGGTCCTCTGCGTAATGCTGGCACTGGCTGCAGGCTTTGCTTACCTCGCAGTGTTATCGGGGGATCCGGTTTATACGTTTTACGAATGGATGAGCCCAGCGCGGTTTCAACAATACGATCGTCTTATTCGCGCCGTTGCCGTCGAATATCAGCTCGATCCCGTGCTGGTGAAAGCAGTCGTTTGGCGTGAGAGCCGGTTCGATCCGAGAAAATATGGCAGCCATGGAGAGCGCGGCCTCATGCAAGTAAGCGAAAAAGCGGCCAACGAATGGGCGCGCGAAAATAAGATCGCCGATTTCTATGTCGACGAGCTTTTCGATCCGAAGACGAATTTGGAAGCGGGCACGTGGTATTTGCATCGCGCGGTCGAACACTGGAAACATGAGCCCGATCCGCTTCCTTTTGCCTTGGCAGAGTACAACGCCGGCGCCAGTCGCGCCCAGCGGTGGAGCAGAAACGGCGTTACCGACACATCGGTGCGGACGTTTCTCAAGAACATCGATTTCCCCGGAACGCGAAAGTACGTCGAGTCGATTATCGACCGCTACAAATTCTATCAGCGGCGCGGTCGGATGTGACGAACAATTGTGCGCAGGACTCGCGCGCTGCGCGAGGCCCGCGCATCGCTTCGCCATCGACGGCGGCGCAATTCAGGTTAACGGTTTTTGGTGATGACCAAGGAGCAAATCGCGGGCGTTCTGGAGCGGATCGCGATACTGCTGGAATTGAAGGCCGAGAACCCCTTCAAGATTCGAGCTTACACTAACGCAGCGCGCGCAATTGAAACCTTTGGCGGCAACGTTTCGAATTTTCAGGATGAAGAAGCAGTTGGGAAGATTCCAGGAATCGGAAAAAGCATCGCACTGAAGATCAAGGAGCTGGCCGCGACTGGATCGCTCAAATACCTCGAAGAGTTGAGCTCGGAATTCCCGACCGGAATTATGGAATTGTTCTCATTGCCCGGCCTTGGCGCCAAGAAGATAAAAGCTCTTTACGATCAACTCGGGATCAGCTCGATCGAGCATTTGCAGAAGGCGTGCGAAGACGGGCGCGTCGCTGAATTGCCCGGTTTTGGACAGACGACGCAGCAAAAGCTCTGCGAGTCGATCGCGAAACGGGCGGCGCACGTCGGCTCGTTTCAGTTCGGACAGGTCGCGGCTGAGGCGGAAACGATGCGTTCCGACTTGGCTGCGCAAAACAGCGTTTTACAGGTCGATATTGCCGGAAGCTATCGGCGGCGAAAGGAGATTTTGCACGATCTGGATTTGTTGGTGGCGACAAAAGAACCCGAAGCAATCATGAAATTCTTCGTTTCCCATCGGTTGGTTGAATCAGTCATCGCGCAAGGGCCGACGAAATCGAGCTTGCGACTTCGTTCCGGAGTGCAGTGTGATCTACGAGTAGTGAGCACGGCGGAATATCCATTTGCACTCGCTTATTTCACCGGGAACAAGGAACACAACATCGAGCTACGCAGCCGCGCCCTTCAGCGAGGTTGGACGCTCAACGAATACCGGCTCGCCCCAGTTCCGGTCGATTCCAAAGCGAAAAAGAAAAGGCCGATTAGGAAAATTCCAAAGGTGCGGGACGAAGCCGGACTGTATCGTGCGGTTGATCTCGACTTTATCCCGCCGGAACTACGGGAAAATTGGGGCGAATTCGAAGCTGCCGAGAAACATTCTCTGCCGAAGTTGATTGAGAAGGAAAACTTACGCGGGACATTTCATTGTCATACCACTGCGAGCGACGGACACAACTCCGTCGAAGAAATGGCAGCCGCGGCGCAAGAGTTGGGGCTGGAGTATCTCGGCATCGCCGATCACAGCCGCAGCTCGATCCAAGCACATGGAATCGACGAAACAAAACTGCGCTCCCAGATCGCCACGATTCGGAAGTTGAACAAGAATTTCCGCGGGTTCCGTCTCTTTGCCGGAGTCGAATGCGACATTTTGCGCGATGGCTCGCTCGACTTACCGGATGAAGTTCTGTCGCAGCTTGATTACGTGATCGCGTCCGTTCATTCCGTCTTTAATTTAAGCGAAGCGGAAATGACCCGGCGCGTGATCCATGCGATGGAGAATCCGTTGGTCACCATGTTGGCGCATCCGACCGGCCGGTTGCTGCTGAAACGCGAACCGTATCAGATCGAAATCCCCGCCGTGCTCGACGCGGCGGCGCGCACCGGCACATGGATTGAGCTCAACGCGGCGCCAAAGCGACTCGATCTCGACTGGCGCTGGTGGCCGCGCGCCAAACAAAAGGGAGTGAAGTGCGTAATTAATCCGGATGCTCATCGCACTGAGCGTTTACAGGATTTGTGGTTTGGAATTGGGATCGCCCGCAAAGGCTGGCTCATCAAAGACGACGTGATGAACTGCTTGCCGCTAGGTAAAATCGAGACCGCACTGCGAGCGAAGCGGGAACGGTAGGGCGCGATCGCCGAGCCCGATTTATCACGGACGACCCGGCGGGCCGTCCCTACCATCAGACTAGTTCTCTTTGCGGCATGAACATCGTGAGACATTTGCATGCGCCGCCGGCTTTGATGAATTCGCTCATCGGCAACTCGTGGCAGCGGTAACGGCGATCTTGTAGCTTGGTCACGAGCTGGGGAGCGCCTTCGGGCAGGACAATATCGCGCTCGATAACGACGGCATTACACGAAAAGTGCATCGCCTCATCCGGCAAAACGTCGATCAAATCGGGCACGTGCTCCCGGATGGCGCGCTGGCCGTATTCGTCGAAGGCCAGTGGAAACCAAAACGCCCCCCCATCGGGTAGCGGGCAAAAGCAGGTATCAAGGTGGTAAAAACGCGGATCAACCAGTTCCACCGAGATAACGAGACAGCCAAGCATGTCCGCCACGGCACGATGCGATTGAATGTCGGAACGAAATTTGTAGCCACAAAAGAGCACGTCGCCACCGAAGAGCGCATCACCTTCGCCCTCAAAATAAAGATTCTCCGGTAACCAACTCACTTTGTAGCTGCGCTTTTCCATCCAGTCGGCGAAGAATGGTTGTTCACCGGCGCGTTCCTTGTGGCGGAAATTGCTGGGAATGAATGTGCGGCCAACGGTCAGTCCGGCGTTGGCCGTGAAGACCATATCGGGAAGTCCCGGCTGCGGCGCAATCAAATGCACCTTGCAATCCAATTTTAAGAGTGTCGCGTGCAATTGTTCCCATTGCTTTTGCGCAAGCGCTGCCTCCGCGCCGCGCGCGCGACTCATCCACGGATTAATCTCATATTCGATGCCGTAGTAGTTCGGCGGACAGAGAAGCAGCTCGCGCATGTGATTTTCAATCTAGTCGCGAACGCGGGACTCGGTGAGACAACCGGCAAGTTCGCGAAGAAATGGCTCCACGTCTGTGACGAGGCCGATTGACTGCAAGGGCTGGTGTTCGATCGCTCTTTCCACGGCCGGAGGATCAATGTCTACACAAACCGTTTTCACATCAGGCGCTAACATGCTGGCGACGGCGAGCGAATGCTGGACCGTCGCGAGCAATATTACGTGTGTGACATCAGCGAGCTTCGTTCGCATGACTTTTTGAGCCTCGATTACGTCCGTGGTTACGCCCGGAATCGGTCCCTCATCGCGAATTCCACCGGTGAGCACAATATCGACGTCATGACGAACGCAGGCGTGGAGAATGCCTCCCGTCAGGATCTTTTGATGCACAGCCTGCGAGATCCCGCCCGCTTCGCGAATTGTGTTAATGGCGCGCAGATGGTTCTCGTGTCCACCTCGTGCGACAGCCAGGTCTGGATTCGTTCCCAACGAGGTCCCGAACAAGGCACGCTCCACATCGTAGGCAGCAAATAAATTCCCTGCGAAGAGACGATCGACATATCCTGCTTCGATTAAGCGGACCAAATGCTGCCCCGCGCCGGTTCGTACGATTGCCGGTCCGGCGACAATTGCGATTTTCCCCTTCGCTCCGCGGGCGCGGCGCAACTCGTCACCGATTCCGCGAATGATGGCCGACTTTGGCTCGTCCGCATCAACAGTGGTGTTAATGAACTGAAAAAGATCAGTATACGTGGTCGCACGCTGGACCGGCACAACCCGAACCCCTTGATGCCCAATAACAATTTCGTCGCCCTTGTTCACATCGAAGAACTTAACGGCTCGCGCAGTGCCTCTTTTTCGATCAAGCGCGATTGCGCTGTTGATCATTGCGGGCCGCACTTCGATTTCCTTACCCTCTAAGCGCACGAACGTTTGCTGATTCGTTGTTACGTAGAAATCGCGCGGAAAAACTCCGTCGACCGGCGCTCTGGCGACTTGCGCATTTGCGCGTTCCACCACCTCGGCGCCCTGCTGGCGAAGACGCAGGATCAACTCGTCCAGCGCCTCGCCTGTTTCGGCAGACACCTCGATTCGGGCAAAGCTTTGGTCCGCGCGCTTTTGGCCGATGTTGATCTCAGTAATTTTGAAATTCGCGCCGTGAGTCAGAATTTGATCCAGCACCTTCGGCAAAATGAGAGAGTCGATAATGTGCCCGCGTAGCTCGATCGTTTCTGAAAACATTTACAGAATTTAGCCGTCCGGCGCGGCCGCGCCAGTAAGCCGAGATTGTTGTAGCGGCGCTTGTGGCGACAGGCCAGCTTTAGGAGTTTGACACAAACGCTTCTATGACGACTTAGATCGATATGGAAAAACCAAGCTCACGCGGACCTTCGCCGAGCCGCAAAGCGCATCGCGCTCTCGGACCAAGGTTAAATCGAAAACCGAAGCGCCCGCCGCCCCTTCCACGGCAGAAAAATTCCGCCAAGGGACATCGCGCGATTGATGGTTAAACCGGCAACCACTATGCACCCAGATCTGCCAGCTCTCGCCGCAAAAACCGCGAAAGTGCTATCACGCGTATCTGAGTACGTCGTCACCCAGCCTGCAGAGCTGCGAGTTCTGCGAGAAATGTCCGACGCGGAGATCAGCGAGTTCGCAAAGAGTCACGGCTGGCGCGTAATACGTCGCCTTGGCGGAAAGCAAATCGAATTTTATAACGACGCCAGCCAGCGCGCACTGTAGCCACGGCTCTGCGAGCCGTTCGGGTTGCAGCCACACGTGGCTTGACGCGCCACAGGCGCGTGGCTACAGCGCACTGGACAGCGCGGAGCTGTTGGCTTACGAGTGCGCCAGCCGTAATCAATGGAAGCAGCGAAAATTTATTTTATTGTTTTCGGCGCTTTGACAATCGCTGGCGGGATTGTCGGCTACGTAAAGGCAGGCAGCGCGGCGTCGATCATTGCCGGGTCAATCACTGGGGTGCTATTACTCGTAGCTGCGTTTCTCTTGCCCGAACATCGCACGATTGGGTTGGCGACTGCGCTTATTGTGTCCTTTTTGCTCGCTGCGCAGTTTGTCCCCAAATTTCTGCGAACCGGAAGAGTGATGCCTGCGGGAATGATGTCGATCCTGAGCGTGATCGGGATCATTGCGGTCATCGTCGCCTGGGTAAAAAAGTAATCGCGTGGGAAGAATTCGTCTTCGGACGTGGCGGCGGGTAGTGCTGGTCATATTAGGCGCGCTTTTCGCCGCGATTGTTTACCGCTGGATCTCGCTCGAGCGACTTCAACGCGTCGCGCCTGCTGAAATACTCGCCACGCCAACACCGGAACCGACACCGACCCGGCCGCCGGTGATCACAGGAAAATTGGACACGGGCAAGCTGTTCAACGGGATCACGCTCCACTCCACGGTCGAGACGCTTTCGGGCGCCGATGCCGCGACGGAACGCACCCAGCCGGAGAGTTACTTGCTCGATCTAAAACTTCAGGCTCGCGTGCCTTCGCCGAACAAGACCATCGAGGAGCTGGCAAAAGTCAGTCCCCAGCTCCCAACGTTGCTGCCCGGTTTGGCGTCGATGTTCTCGGCCGATCCGGTTTCGCCGCTTTATGCTCAGCTTTACGACTCAAAAGTCAGAATGCTGCACGAAAACCTCGCCCGTCTGGATCTGCTTTTGTCACGGCATAACTTTTTCGATTGCCAAACTGTCCTGCAAATTCAGCATCCTCAGACGCATCGAAAAGCGCTCCTGCTCCAGGCAGACATGGATGTGGATGCTGACGGCTCCGATGCGGATCGGATGCCCGTTGGCACCGGCACACCGGCTAACTTCAAGCCGTCCACAAGTTATCGCTGGCCAAAGAAAACGCCCGCGCCTAATCCATATCTGGCTGCGACCGAATCAGCATTGAAACACGCAGAAGACGAATATGCGCTTGCAACTACCGCTCCTGTGCGCAAACGCGAGCTGCGCAATACGATCGCACAATTGCGTGCCGAAGTCGGCACGCTGCAAAAGTACAGCTTTCTCATCGGCGCGACCGATCCTTTTATCGTGGTGCCGGGCGCATTTACGCACGGTGATGATCCCGTTAAGCCCGGGGATTATGCGTTGGTCGTTTTCGGGGATTCGATTTGTCCGGCTATCGTCGGTGATGTCGGGCCGAACGATAAAGTCGGGGAGGCGTCACTGCGCATCGCAAAACAGATCAATGCGCTTTCGACGCCCTACAATCGGCCCGTGAGCGATCTCAAGGTGACCTACGTAATTTTCCCTGGAACGGCCGACAAGCCATTTGGCCCGCCGGATTTGGAAAAACTTCAGGCGCGCTGCGAAACGCTGGTTAAAGAGATCGGCGGCGCAAGCGTGCCGTTGCATCATTGGGAGAATATCATTGCGCCTTCGCCTACTCCTGGCCCGACCTCGACTCCTTTGCCGTCTCCAAGTGTGACACCGTCTTCTTCATCAACGGCGTCGCCGACGTTTGCATTCCCCATCGCCAGCCCAGCAGCGACCGCGTCGGCGAATTCGACACTCACGCCGACGGGTTCACCCGCCGTTACGCGAAGTCCCGTTAAGAAACGTAAACCCTGACTACTGGAAGCTGGCTATGCTGTCGAGCTTGCTCTGGTGGTGGAAACTGTATCTCGTACGAAATGATCATTCGCGATGCTGTTGAGGCCGACCTGCCCGCGATCATCGAGATTTACAACGCCACTGTACCGACGCGCATGGTGACAGCCGAGCTTGAGCCGACCACGGTCGAATCGCGTTTGCCGTGGTTCCGGGAACATTCGCCAGAGCGATATCCGTTCTGGGTCGCGGAGTCCGAAGGGCGCGTGATTGGCTGGCTGGATTTCAAAAAATTCCTGCCACGTTGTGCCTATCGCGGCACTGCCGAGATCAGTGTTTACGTCGATGAAAATTTCCGCCGTCGCGGCGTGGCGCGGCGATTGTTGGAAGAAGCGATCGCCCGCGCGCCATCGCTGGGGATCACAGCCCTGGTCGGTCTCATCTTCGGCCATAACGAGCCGAGCTTGACATTGTTTAGGCGTATGGGGTTCGAGCGCTGGGCGTTTTTACCGGGTGTCGCACAACTCGATGGCGTTGAGCGCGATCTCGTACTAATGGGCCAGCATTGTCCGGCGCGCTCTGCTGCGAGCCCGAAATCGCTGGTTCAGCCGCAAATCAACAAGGGGACTAGCGATAGCCTGAGCCTAATGCATGCGCTGATGCAGTACCGGCACGAGCCGATTCACTCAGAGCTGCTCAAAATCCGCGACAAATATTCCATGTTACACCTGGACGTGCTGATTCTCATTTATCACTTCGCAAAAATTTGCCCTGGCCATATTCTCGAGATCGGTGCCTTTGTTGGCGGTGCGACCATTGCCGCGGCATTCGGCGTGCGTGATTCAGGTCAGAACAAAAAGCTGATCGCAATCGAACCCGGTGGAAGCGTGAAACACAAACGGCTCGGCACACGCAATATCTTGCGCGACTTGGAGCGAAATCTTGCCCGTCAGCGCATATCGGAAATGGTCACCCTTATCAAGGGCCATTCGTTTGACGCGGCGACAATCCGCACAGTCCTTGAAACGCTGGGCCCGGATAAAATCGGGCTTTTAATCCTCGACGCCGATGCGGCCAAACGGCGCGACATCGAGTGCTACGGCGACACATTCGCCGCCGATTGTTGGATGGTCATCGATGATTACTATGGCGCTGATTCAAACGAAAAGATCACCCCGAGCCGTGCCGACGTGGACGCTTTAGTCGACGCGGGCGGGCTGGAACCGCTGGGCTTTTACGGGTGGAGCACTTGGGTTGGACGATGGCGCGACCTGCGTTAAGCGTCGAGGGGTTGAAGCGTTCAAGCCTAGGACACCTTCTTTGTCATTCTGAGCGAAGCGAAGAATCTCTGATTATCTCTGGTAGGTTCAGGATTTCAGACACCGTTCCGCTTACGCTTCCTCGGGACCAACCACGAGATGGATCACACCGTTAGGCGCGGAGATGAAGAAGCCGTTGAAATCTTCGCGAAGTTGTTCGACCTCATCGCACCTCGCAACGCCGTGCACTTTCAGAAATGCCGCGGCTGCTTCGGTATCGTTGGTCTCCAGTTCCAGCCAGACATCCGGATGACTCAGGTTCGGGACACTATCGATCCAAAGGCGGTTCGGACCGAATTGAAAAATGCAGCCGTCTTTTTCCTCCTCGATTAGAGGTAGCCCGAGCGTGTCCCGATAAAAGGCAATCGTCTGCTCGTAAATGTGGCTGGGACATTTGATCGCAATGTTCGCTCCGCCTGAAAACTGCGGCCCCTCGAGCTTGGCAACCATAGGACAGCCTAATGACGAAATCCGAATGTCGAAATCCGAATTAATGACGAATGACGAAGCCCGAACTCAGCTCGTTTCCTCATTGGTGCTTCGTCATTCCTTCGTCATTGGTCATTTCTCATTCGTCATTCCTATCCATTTCGATGAAGCCCCGATGCCCAACACTCCACTACTCCATTACTCCATCAGCTCTCGCCCATCCCGCCTGGCTCGGTCATTTTGATCGGATCCAGCGCGCGCTCGAGTTCTTTTTCCGGCAAAACTTCTTTCTCACGGGCAATTTCGCGAACTGTCCGCCCGGTCTTGGCGCTCTCTTTCGCAATTTCAGCCGCGCGATCGTAGCCGATTTTTGGGGTGAGGCTGGTCGTCATCGCCATCGAAAGCTCTACTAACTCGCGGCATCGCTCCTCGTTCGCCACGATGCCGCGCACGCATTTCTCGCAGAAAACATCGACCACGTTTGCCAGAAGCCGGATCGATTCGAGAAGATCATGCGCCATCACCGGCATCATCACGTTAAGCTCGAAATTCCCGTTCGCGCCTGCCCAGGTGATGGTCGTGTCGTTGCCGATCACTTGCGCACACACCATCATCAGTGATTCGCACATCACCGGATTAACCTTGCCTGGCATCATCGAGCTGCCAGGTTGCGTCGCGGGAAGTTGGATCTCGCCGATGCCGCAGCGCGGCCCACTGCTCAGCCAGCGAATGTCGTTTGCGGTTTTAAACAGACTGACCGCGATCGTTTTTAGATGACCGCTCGCTTCGACAACGGCATCCTTTCCGCCCTGCGCCTCGAAATGATTTTTTGCCTCGTAAAACGCGATGCCGGTGCGTTGCTCCAAATGCCGCAGCATTTTTTTCGGAAGATCGACATGCCGGTTCAGCCCCGTGCCGACTGCTGTCCCGCCAAGGGCCAGCTCTCGCAAAACTTCGATCGATTTTTTCGCGCGCGCCTTTGCATAAGCAACCTGCTGGGCGTAACCAGAAAATTCCTGACCCAGCCGGATCGGCGTCGCGTCCATCAAATGTGTCCGGCCGATCTTTATGATGTCCCAGAATTCTTTCGCCTTAGCTTCGAGCGCGCCGTGTAATTTTTCCAGGGCCGGAATCAAACGATTCTTCAACTCTTCGACCGCGCTGATGTGGATTGCCGACGGAATCACGTCGTTGCTCGATTGTCCCATGTTGACGTGATCGTTCGGATGAACATGCTCGCGCGAGCCGATCGGTTTGCCCGCAAGCTGCGCGCACCGGTTCGCGATCACTTCGTTTGCGTTCGTGTTTGTGCTGGTGCCCGAGCCGGTCTGAAAAATATCGAGCGGAAAATGGTCGTCGAGTTTTCCCTCCGCGACTTCCTCGGCTGCCTGTACGATCAACGCCGCGCGCTCTGCGTCGAGCAATCCAAGATCATGATTCGCCTGAGCAGCAGCCCCCTTGATCAAGCCCAACGCGCGAATAAATGGCCGCGAAAAACGGTAGCCGCTCACCGGAAAATTGAGCACCGCGCGATGCGTAGAGGCGCCATGGAGCGCATCCGCCGGAAGCGACATCTCGCCCATCGAATCTTTTTCGATCCGCCGCGTCGGCTTCTCCGTCATGCAGAACCGTCTGCGCCAACGCCAACCAGTCCCGAGACACTTTTTAGCTCCGGAGTGCGTCGTTCGCGGCTATGGAGCGATGGCGTTTTGTGAAAAACAGTGATGAACATCGGAGGGATGTTTTGCAGGAAATATTCCGATTCGGCGTGCTCGAAAAGCGTCGCGTGCTGCTTCAATTCATTAGTGACCTGGTAAATGATGAAACTGCTGCCCGGCGCGAGAGCATCATAGGTTTTCCGAAGGAGCGCCCGTTTCTTCTCGATCTTGAGAATGCTAAACGGAATGCCCGATAGGATGTAATCGCAGGAAGCGATGCCGCGGCGTTTCAGTTCGAATGGCAAAGAGGCCGCATCACCATGGATCACATCAACGCGTGGATCATCTGCGAATTGCCGTTTCAAATCGCGCGCGAACGCCAGGTCCAGTTCAAACAGAAGCAGATGCGAGTCCGGAGTCATTCGGCGTGCAATCTCGCGCGAGTGCACGCCTTCACCCGGGCCGTATTCGGTGATCACCCGAGGTTGACTGAAATCCATCTTGCTAGCGACGCGTTCCACCAGCGCTTTTGAGCTGGGAACAATAGAGGCGATCCGAAATGGGCGCTTCAGGAAGCGTTTGAAAAACAAGGTGCTCACGGGAAGCGAATAGTCGTCCGGCGCGTCCGAGTTGTCCAGTGATGAAGTAGGCGAGTCGATGTGATCCGTGAAGGGTGATCGGGCATTCCTGGTCTTGACTGATCACTGATCACCGATCACTTATCACGTCCGATCCATGCGCGGTTAGCTCAGTGGTAGAGCACTACCTTGACACGGTAGGGGTCAGAGGTTCGAACCCTCTATCGCGCACCATTTCTTAGGCGTGGATCCAAAACGCGCTGTCGGCAAACTGGTCGCCTTTCCACCATTGGGTCGGGGTCGCGCGATAACGAAAATTCGTCACGCCCGCCTGGCTTTGCAGCGCACCAGTTACTGACCCATCGCTGTCTCGTTTCGCTTTTTGATCATCGGTCTCCGGAACCACCGCCACGATGTGTCCGGATTTTCCATCGATCTTTCGTTGCGCAACAATGATACCGATACCCCCGAGATTGGCTGCTTCCTGTAGTTTGGTGAGCGTTCCGGTCTGTCGCCAGCCAAAACGCGGGCCAAAATCGCGCAGCCAGCGAAACAGATCGTTGGCACGTTGTTCGTCGATGGTTTTTCCGTAGAGCGGCTCAACCGTTTCGCCCTTGGCCAGTTGCTCGATTGCACCCGGCGTCCACCAAACTCGCGGCAGATACACATTGGCCAGAAAACAGTAATCATGCGTGTAGACGTTGCAGAAGGTCGTGCCGCCGCCAGTCGGTTGGTAGCGCTTGTGTGCAGGTTTATCGACGGCGAGCCAATCAATGATTGCAGCCAACTGAGCGCAGCGTTCGGCTGCGCTTTCCGCGTCGCGCTGCGGCTGGCCAGGCTCGTTTAACGAATACGGTCCGGCGGAATCGGCGCGGCGCGTGATCATTCCAGCTTCGCGCGGCATGTAAACAGCCACAATGCCGGCAGTCGGAGCGACCGCTGCCGGCGCAACCACCGGAATTGCTTTTGGGACTTTGACTGGACGCAGGTATTCGGCGGCGGCGAACCCGCGAAAATGCGCGCCGTTCAAGCTGGTTTCGACTTCGAAGAATTCGTCGGCTTTTTTTCCAGAGATACGAACCACCATTTGTCCGGCTGGCAATTCAGCGATGACATTGGCGCGTGGATCGCGCTTGTCGATCCTAGGTTCGCTGCGCAAACGCAGCGTTGATCCGCGCACATCAACCTCGTAAACGTCATCCGTGGCTTCGACAGGCGTGGGCGGCGGAAGCGGAGCTCTGGTCAATGCTGATGTTGCTACGAGCTTAGCCGGCGCGCCAACGCCGATGGTTTGCGCGATGCGCAAGTATTCGAAAACATTTTCGCCGTAGTACCTGCCATCGTCCGATTTGTAGCCTTGTTTAAAACCAAGCGCCGGCTTGGCGCGGCCTTTGTTATATGCGATCGCGACGTAAACTTTTTCGGTGTCGCTCAGCGCCGACTTGTTTGCCAAGCACTGGCGGCGCATCGCCTCTCGTAACTCGACGAGCAATTTGCCGATGCAAGCGGCGATGTCGCACCATTTCTTCTCCAAAAAGAACGCCGGATCATCTTTAAAAAACTGGAGATCGTACTGAAAGATGCCATAGCCGTGACAAAACTTGTCCGGATTACGCACAACCTTTGTATAACTAGGAATGTATTGCGCCATATCGACCAGAGCTTGGCGCGCAATGCGGAACATCTCTTGCCCGCGTGGCGCTGCCACGAGCTGCGCTTTACTTGTGGGAAACTCACTTCGGCCGGGGGCATCAATGGTGTCGCCCACGCAGAGCTCAAGGACTTTCTGCAAGCTCAATTGCTTGTCCACGAGCACTGACCATATGTAACCGGTCTCCTGATAGGCGATCGCAGCCAGCATATCGACACTGAAGGGCGTGCCGGCGACAGCTTCCTCGAGCGTGTCACCGAACGTGGTCTTAAACCACGCGATCGCATCTCTGGGTTTCATGATCTAATTTGTCGAGCTTAACTGGGTGCAGGCGGAGTAGCAGGCGCGGGGGGTAAGGCGGGTGCGCTCGTCGGTCGTTTTTCGATCAGGGTTGCCACGGCGGGACGCAGACTCGTCAGGTTTTTGAGCAGGTTAAACCAAAAAGGCGCGCCTAAGGCGAGTAGTCCGGCTGTCGCAAGTAATCCGACTAGATGAGCTATAACCAGCGCCAGCGGGCGCGGCAGATAGATAGCGCGCGCCCATGTTGGCGTCGGATCTTTATGCCACCTGCCGAAGAATGGCCGAGGCACAATATCAAAGCCGACTTCTTCCAAGTTTTGCTGTAACTCGGCGAAGGCTTTCTTTCGGTCCTGTTCGTGTGCATCGGAAGTCGGCGTTTGTAGTGGTTCGCCCAGCTCGCCGCCCTTTTGCACCACGCCGGGCGCCGCCTTGACCAGCGCCTCTGCGAGTTTGGGCTGGTCGCGTAACTGCCGAAAGATTTCAGCCGTGTCCAACTGGAGAACGAACGCTGCGCAAATCGAGCAAATGATCGTTACGATGCGGACGTGCGTTTGGAACCATTGCTCCGCTCGGTCCTGGGCGCTGCCGAACCAACGCTGAAATCGATCATACGATAGGGTTGTTGCGCGTTCGACGGTCGCGCCCAGATTTGCCAGCGAATCGACGATCGCTTTTTGTTGTTGTGCGGGAAAGATGTTCGCCAGGTGTGCGATCAACCGCAGCTTGCTGCGGGATTCTTCGGCCGGCTGGTCCGGCTTCGCAAGAGAGGCGAGAAGCCTTTTGGCCGCGTCGACTACTTCGGGACAGACATCGCGCACCGCTGCTTCGGTCTTGGTCAGGTCGGCGAACTCGTAAACAATGCGGTAAATCTCCCCCGGCCGGATCGCGCTTCCGAGCGCACTGGCGTCGCGTAAGCTGGAGAAGACGCCCCATGGCCCAGAGCGATTTGGCTTCACCTGCAAGTCTTCGACATTGCCCGTCTGTTTAGCGCGTCCGAGTTCTTGTTTCGCGATTTCGAGGGCGTTGCTTGCTCGGTCCCGCGCTGCTGTCCATTGCGTGATGGCTGCGATATCGGTCTGATCTACAGCAGCCAACTGCTTCTCGGCGAGCCGCAAATTCTTCTCAGCTCGTTCAACTTTGGCTTGCGCCTGCGTCGCGGCGTTACCCTTAAGCTGGCGATTCTTCGCTCGCCAGACCGAGTCGCTGAAAATCGGATCTCGCAAAATCTGTGCGGCCAAAGAATGCGCCTCCTTCTGGAGCTTAGGGTCGATCGTTTGAAACGTGAGCGCGAGAGCGTTGGCCAGGTTCTTGCCGCGCAGCGACAACGCCGCTGATGCCATCTGCACGACAATCGTGATGAGCAGGCTCAGAACTGTCATGATCACCGCGAAGGCGATCACTGTGTCGATGGTATTTAGCATAAAAATTCGAAGCGATTTGCCCGTCAACAGAGCTTCGGACAGCTACAGAGCAGCAATAACAGAAGAAGAACCAGTGAAGCTTCCGGCGCCCATGACGGCGCATGGCTAAGAGCCAATCTGTTCACAGAGGGTCTTTGTTTGCCGATGTTTATCGATTCGGAAAACGTCAGACAAGACCAAAATCTGCACCGCGAATTTGCCTACGTATTTGCAGCCTGCGATCATTGGTTTTGATTCAGGCGCTGAAAAGCTGTATCAACGGCCATCCATTCCAAGCAAGCGCCGACACGTGTCTCATCTTCATCAACTCCACGAAGCGATTGCCGACGCAACCAAGACTCTGCAGTCGCTTCTCGACTTGGATGCGCAGTTCGCAAAGGCTGCGGATCTCATCGAAGAATGTTTGCGCGCGGGAAACAAATTGCTCGTTTGCGGGAATGGTGGGAGTGCGGCTGATGCGGCGCATTTCGCGACCGAGCTCGTCGTGCGTTTCGCCAAGGATCGGCAAGCATATCCGGCAATTTGCTTGGCGACCGACGGTGGACTTCTCACCGCCGCCGGGAACGATTACGGGTTCGATGAAATTTTCGCACGCCAGGTGGCGGCGTTTGGTCAGCCGGGAGATGTGCTCATTTGCCTGACGACTTCGGGCGAATCGAAAAATGTCGTGCGCGCGTTGGAGGAAGCGAAAACGCGCAAGCTGAAAACAATCGCGCTCCTTGGCCGCGACGGCGGATCAAGTATCGGCATGGCCGATATTGATCTTCTGGTGCGCAGCAATTCAACTGCGCGCATTCAGGAAGCGCACCAAGTTTTGCTCCACGTCTTGTGCGAAGTGGTCGAGTCGCGGATCAAGGAATGATGGCTTCCCAGCCGTCATGTTTAGCTCGGACGGCTGCCCAAGCCGTCGTTCCTTGGGGGATTCCGAACTACTCCGCTTTCTTTAGCAATCGCTCGCGCTCGCG
>Ga0209689_1000670_pt1 | contig 24393 bp, 23 predicted proteins | sample GraSoiAngelo_149_FD_187119 | JGI IMG/M metagenome (GOLD analysis project Ga0209689, IMG submission 187119) | Grasslands soil microbial communities from the Angelo Coastal Reserve, California, USA - 14_1009_09_30cm (SPAdes) (version 2) | ecosystem: Environmental > Terrestrial > Soil > Grasslands ... | reverse complement strand
TGATCGAGGCGCTCCGCGCGAGGAAGATCGCCGGCGCGGCGCTCGACGTCTTCGCGACCGAGCCGCTGCCGACCGACAGCCCGCTCTGGTCGATGGAGAACGTCATCCTGACCCCCCACACGTCGGGCGATTCGCCGCGCGTGCAGGATCGGACGCTCGACCTGTTCGCGGAGAACCTGCGCCGCTACAAGAGCGGGGAGCCTCTGCTCAATCGGGTCGACTTCGGGGCGGGGTATTAGTGAGGGTCGCCCGCGAGCGCCTGGCGTCCCGCACGGTCGGCTTCACCGAATCCGTCATCCGCGAGATGACACGGCTCAACGCGGTCCACGGCGGCATCAACCTGGCGCAGGGCTTTCCGAACTTCGCCGCGCCCGCGGAGCTGAAGGAGGCCGCCAAGCGCGCGATCGACGCCGACGTGAACCAGTACGCCATCACCTGGGGCGCGAAATCGCTGCGCGATGCGCTCGCGCGCACGTACCGCGAGCTCTACGCCATGGGGATCGACCCGGAGACGATGCTCACCGTGACCTGCGGATCGACCGAGGCGATGATCTCGACGCTGCTCGCGATCGTCGATCCGGGCGACGAGGTCGTGGTCCTCGAGCCCTTCTACGAGAACTACGGACCCGACGCCGCGATCTGCGGCGCGACGCCGGTCTTCGTGCCCATGCGCCCGCCGGACTACACGTTCGACCCCGACGAGCTGCGCCGTGCGTTCTCGGCGCGGACGAAGGCGATCATCGTGAACACCCCGAACAACCCCACGGGTCGGGTGTTCGCGCGCGCCGAGGTCGAGCTCATCGCCTCGCTCTGCCGCGAGCACGACGCCATCGCCGTGACGGACGAGATCTACGAGCACATCCTCTACGCCGGCGAGCACATCCCGATCGCCACGCTCGAGGGCATGGCCGAACGGACGGTCACGATCTCCGGCGCCAGCAAGACGTTCTCGGTGACGGGCTGGCGCGTCGGCTGGATCGTGGCGCCACCCGGGCTCACCTCCGGGATCCGCAAGGTGCACGACTTCGTCACGGTGGGCGCGCCCGCGCCCCTGCAGGAGGCGGTCGCGGTCGGGCTCGGGCTCGGTCGCGCGTACTACGAGCGGCTCGCGCGGGATTACCGCGCGCGTCGCGACCTGCTCGTCTCCGCGCTCGCGGCCGCGGGGTTCGCGCCGAACACGCCGGCGGGCGCGTACTACGTGCTCTGCGACATCACGCCCTTCGGCTTCGACGACGACACCGAGTTCGCGCACTGGCTCGTCCGCGAGGTCGGCGTCGCCGGCGTGCCCGGCTCGTCCTTCTTCTCGCGCCGCGAGCTCGGACGCCATCTCATCCGCTTTACGTTCTGCAAGACGGAAGATGTCCTGTCGGAGGCTGCCGCGCGTTTGTCGCGAGCCCGCGGGCTTGTCTCGAGGCGCCGCGCTTAGACTCGCGCGGATGCTCGTCACCATCGCGATGATCGCGTACGACGAGGCGCCGAACTTGAGACCGGTCGTGGCCGAAGCGCTCGCGGCTTTGGATGCCGCCGGCGGTGACGGCGAGATCCTGCTCGTCGATGATGGAAGCACGGACGGGACCTCCGACATCGCGGACGCGATCGCGTCGAGCGAGCCACGCTTTCGTGTCGTCCACCATGGAAGGAACCGCGGTTTCTCGGGTGCCATGACGACGGCACTGCGACAAGCACGCGGCGATTGGATCTTTCTCGTACCGGCCGATGGCCAGGTGCCGCTACTCGATCTCGAACGGTTCCTTTCGGCCAGCGCCGGCGCGGACGTCGTCGTCGGCATTCGATCGTACCGGCCCGAACGCGGGCGCATGCTCCTGTCGCGGGCATTTCACGCCATCGCCAAGACGCTCTTCCCGGTCCCGCTGGAGGAGTTCAGCTCGGTGTTCCTGTTCCGGCGCGCCCTCATCGAGGCCATGGCCATCCGCTCGCGACCGCGGACAGCAGCGGTCCTTCCCGAGGTCCTGTTTCGCGCGAGCGCGCGCGGCGCACGTTTCGCGCAGCTCCGTTTCGCGGCGCGCCCCCGTCTCGGGGGAAAAGCAAAGGGCGCACGTCCGTCGATCGCGCTGGTCACGCTCCTCGAGCTCCTGCGACTCGCGCCGCTGGTGCGGCTCGATGAGTTCCGTCACGCCCGGCGCGAGGGCGGGCGCGCGAGCGTCGCCGGACTGGACCGGTAGTCAGCTCTCGGTCGCGAGAACGAGATCGAGCACATCCGCCATCGTCGCCGACTCCTGCAGCTCCTGCGCGCTCACACTCATCGCATGATCGCGCTGGAGAAGCATCAGGATGTCCAGCTGGGCGACCGAATCCCAGCGAGCGTCATCGTCGAGGCGCGTGGACTCCTGAAGGTCCGGCCAGTCCAGCTGCGCCGCCAGCTTCCGGAGAAGCTCTGCGCGTGTCACGCGTTCGGCTCCCAGCGGATGAGGTTGGCGCCCCAGGAGTAGCCAACGCCAAAGCCCGCGACGAGGAGCACGTCCCCGCGCGCAACGCGTCCGGCATCGATGACGCTCTGGAGCGCGATGGGGATCGTCGACGAAACGGTGTTCCCGCAACGGCTGTAGTGGCGGACAAACTTCTCGTCGGGGATGCGGAGCGACCCTTGGAGCGTCGCGAGCAGCATTTCGCTCGCCTGGTGCAGGATCACGAGGTCAACGTCGTCGAGCGAGATCTCCGCCGCGGCGACGACGTCGCGGATGAGCGCCGGGACCCGCTTCACGGTGAACTCGAAGATCGCCGGGCCATTCATGAAGAGGTTGGCCGCGGTGCGGGTGTTGTCGCTCTTGTCGGTCTTTTCGGCCAGGTCGGCGGTCGCGAGCGGGTGACGCATCGCGCCCGCGGGAACGATGAGATTGCCGGCGCCCGTCCCGTCGGTCCCAAGGACGAAGGGGCCGATGCTCGGCGCGGCGCGTTCCTCGGCCGTGATCAGCACCGCGCTCGCGGCGTCACCGAATAGCGTGCGGACGCTCTTGTCCAGCGGATGGATGAACTTCGAGTACGTATCGGCCATGAGGAGCAGGGCCGTTGACGCGATCCCGGCGTCGATGAGGCCGCGCACGATCGCCAGGCCGTATGGGAAGGCGGAGCAGCCCAGGTTGTAGTCGAACGCCGCGACGTTGGTGCCGAGCCCGAGCCGCTCCTGGATCAGGCATGCGGTGGTCGGCAGGAAGTGATCGGGGCTCTGGGTGCAGAAGACGAGCAGGTCGATCCTGCTTCGATCCACGTCGAGCCGTTCGAGCAGACGATCCGCGGCCCGCACCGCGAGGTCCGACGCGCACTCGGTGTCTGCGGCGATCCTGCGTTCGAGGATGCCGGTCTTCTCCAGGATCTTGTCGGCTGTCCACCCTGGATAGAGCGCCGACAGCTCCGCATTCGTGAGGCGCTCTTCAGGAAGGTAATGATCGATGCCCTGGATGACGGCGGTCCGCACGATCGTGAGTCTAGCCGCGCCAAGCGCCGAAAAAGAGAGCGAAGAGTATCTAGACGCGAAAGATGCGCAGGTCGGCGGACACGCGCGTGTCGCTCTCCACGTCTCGGACGACGGTCGTGCCGAGCACGATGGTCGCGCGATCTCCGACACGCACGCCGTTCGAGACGATCGCGCCCGGGCCGATCCACACGTCGTCGCCGATCGACACGCTCCCAGCGATGATCGCCCCCGCAACGATCAGGCAACGCTGCCCGATCTCGGCGGAGTGCGCGATGTGAACGACGTTGTCGATCTTCGTGTCGTCGCCGATCCGCGTCGGACGGCGGAACAGGGCGCGATCGATCACCGCATTTGACTGGATCTCGACGCGCCTCCCGATGACGACGGAGCCGGCGTGGACGATCGGCCTGACGCCGGTGTAGTCCGCGATCCCTTGGGAGCCGGACCGATGCTGCCGCAACGCCCGTGCTTTGAACTCGAAGCCCTCGGCGCCAAGGACCGCGCCCGCGCGGATGATCGCGCCCTCGCCGATGGACACACGCTCGAGGACGGTGACATGGGGCTCGATCATGACCCCGGCGTCGATGCGGACGTTCTTCGGCGCGACGGAGGCGTGCGGGTCGATCTGCGCGCTGGGGTGGATCTCCGTCGCGAACTCGGCCCAATAGAAGTCCGAGGACCGGGCAAGGTATTCATGCACCCGGTAGAACGCCTCCTCGGGATCGTCGGCGAGGGCGAGGCCGGCCGAGCCGATCTCCGCGGCGATGGCGGGAGCGGCGATGACGGAGAGCTGCGCGAGCCCGTGAGCGCGCTTCAGCGCCTTCGCATCGCGCGCGTACACCAATTGATCCGACGTTGCCTGGCTGAGAAGCGCGAGGTCTGAGAAACTACCGTCACGCTGGATCTGCAGACCGAGATCCCCAGGAAGCGCACTGAGCCGAGTGCTACCGAACGCGCCGCTCACGTCTGGGACGGACCGGAGTGACGAGCCAGCTGATCAGCGATCTCGCGAAAACGCGCGTGGTCTCGTTCACGATGGACATGGAGTGGGCGCCCGAGTGGGCGATCCGGGAGACCTTCGCGATCACTGACAAGTTCCACGTCCCGCTGACGCCCTTCGTGACGCATCACTCGGAGTACCTCAGGTCGCGCTTGCGTACACCCGAGGAGCGTCTCGATGTGGGCGTCCACCCGAACTTCCTGCAGCCGAGCACCCATGGCGCGACGATGGACGCGATCATCGATCACGTCGTGGCGCTCTGGCCTGAGGCGCGCAGCTACCGAGCGCACTGCTTCTACGACCACACACGCATGAATCGTGCGTTCGCCGAGCGTGGGTTCACGTACGACTCGAACCTCTGCCTCTTCCTTCAGCCGTTCTTGACGCCGTTCCGCAGCGGCACTCCGCTCCTGCGCCTTCCTGTCTTCTGGGAGGACGACTTCCACACGGCGCACAGCCTGGGTTGGTCCATCGACTCGATCCGCGAAGCACTCGAGATGCCGGGCCTCAAGATTATGAATGTCCATCCACTGATGGTCGCGCTCAACTGCCCTGATGACGGCTTCTACGAGCGCAATCGCGCGATGTACGACTGGCATGGCGATGGGTGGCAGTCCTTCCGGTTCGCTGGCCGTGGCGTGGCCACGTTCTTCGAGGACCTTCTCGACTACGTGCGCTTTGAGGGTCTGCGTGTCGTACGTCTTCACGACATCTATCGCGAAGCAGAGGCCCAGTTCCTGACCTCATTCGACGACGCGACATTCCGTGCGCCACGGCAGTCGACCTATGGCTGGAGGATCCCAGGCGAGAAGACCAAATGAGCTGAGCTCGCGTCGTGCGGCTGCGGAGCGCGCCTAGGCAGCGCGCCGGCCACGCGGCCGCGCTCCTATTCGCTGGGCAGGTCGGTGTCGAACGCCAGGGTCCGACGGAACGCCATCCACACCGCGAAGCTGTCCGGCGGCGAGGCGACCGTGCTGCTCGGCACGGCGCTGAGGTTCGAGAGCTTCGCCTGGGCCGCGTCGGCCTCGCGCTGCTTCCCGAGCGCGCGGAGCGTCTGTGGGTAGCTCGAGCGCAGCGTGAAGACGCCCTGTGCGTTGCCCATGGCGAGGCCCTTGTCGAACGCGGCGAGGGCCTCGTCGAAGCGTCCGCTCTGGTACGAGGCCTCGCCGTAGGTGAGCCAGGCCGCGGCGGTGTCCTGCGCGAGCGCTTCGGCCTTCGTCCGCTGGTAGAAGGCCTCGCGGTTACGTGATTCGGACCACTCCGGTCCCACGATCGCCTTGAGCAGCGCCTCGTCCTCAGGACGGTAGATGACCATGTAGCGGTAGCTGAAGGGCTGCCAGTTGTCCTGGATCCACCGATAGCTCAGCGGGACGAAGTTGCCCAGCATGGGATCGTTCACGTAGAAGGTGCCGAGCGCGTCGTCGTATCCGCGGATCGCCCGCCAGTGCGCGATCCGCGAAACCGAGGGGTCCTGCATCCACTGCGTGACCAGCGGCGCGAAGCCGTTCGCGACGAGCTGCTTGAGCAGGCCGTTCGTGCCGTTGTTCCGCCACATGGAGCGAAGGCCGTAGAGCTCTTTCACCCATGGGTCGACGCCCTGCGGGCCCATGCCCCGGCGGACGTCGGGGCCGCGTAGCGCAAGGCGCGCCGTCTCCTGGTCGGCGGTGATCCCGAACGTGGAGAGCGCCATCACGACCGATGCGGGTCCGCAGTTGTTGAGGGATTGCCAGAGGTGTCGCATGTCGAGCGCTGCGCTCGCCGGCGCGGCCTTCGGCTCGACGGTCTGGATCGCGACGGGCGCGGTGACCGCCGCGTCCGGTGCCTGCGCGCCGGCGGGCGCATCCGCCTGCGGCGGCGTGGAGACGGAGATCTCGGCGGCGGGCGCGGTCGCCCGCGTCGCGAGCGCCGGCGCGGCGCCGGCCGCGAGGGCCGCGACCACGAGGACCGCGGTGAGCGCGACCGCCGCGATGACGAGTGCGCGGGCCCTCATTGAAGTCCATGGTATCGCCGGGGCCCGCCGGGCGGAGCCCCCCGACGACTGCGTACCATCGGCGGATGCGGGACACCCTCACCCGCGGACGCCTCGCCGAGCACCCCCTGTGGTCGCGTGCTCTCGGCTCGGCCGACCTGCACGCCCGGACCATCCTGCCGGTGGTCGTGTCGAGCGCGGTCGAGGACCGCGAGCGGGTCCCCGAGGCCACGTGGCTCGAGCGCTTCTCGATCACCGAGCTCGTCCGGGAAGCGCGCGCCGCCGCGTCGGCGGGGATCGCCGGGTTCCTCCTCTTCGGCGTCTCCGATCGGAAGGACGAGACGGCGATGCTGGCGAGCGAGCGCGACCACGTCGTTCCACGCGCGATCCACGCGGTGAAAGAGGCCGTGCCGGACCTCGCCGTCGCGACCGACGTCTGCGTGTGCGCGTACACCGCGCACGGCCAGTGCGTGCTCTTCGGCGCGGACGGCGCCGACGCGCCCGCCACGCTCGAGCGGCTGGGCGCGATCGCGCGCGTCCATGCGGAGGCGGGTGCCGACCTGCTCATCCCGTCGGGGATGCTCGAGGGAAGCGTGCGCGCCGTTCGGGCCGCGGTCTCGGATGACGGGCACGCGGATGTGCCGGTCGCGGCGATGGCGAAGCTCGAGAGCCATCTGTACGCGCTCCATCGGCATGCCGTCTCAGCGATCCCGATCACCGAGCGTGCCGTCCCGCTCCTTCCAACGGACGACGCCGAGGCGACCCGTGCGAGGGCGGTGCGCGACGTCGCGTCGGGCGCCGACGCGATCATCGTGAAGCCGGGCGCGCCCACGCTCGACATCGTCGCCCTGCTCGCCGCATCCGCGGACCGTCCGCTCATTTCGTATTTCACGTCTGACGAGCACGCCTTCCTCGTCGCCGGCTCCGAGGGGGTGACCGATCCCACGGTCGCCGAGCGCGAGCTCGTCGCGGCCGCGCGGCGCGCCGGCGCGGCGCTCGTGATCACGTACGGCGCCTTCGCGCTCGCTTCCTCCTGAGCCCCTAGAGTTCGCCGCGGTGGAGCACCGGCGAGTCACAATGGCGAACGGACTGCGCGTTCTCGTGGCGGAGATGCCCGAGACGCGATCGGTCTCGATCGCCGTCTACGTCGGGGTGGGCTCGCGTGTCGAGAGCAAGCTCGACGCCGGGACGAGCCACTTCCTCGAGCACATGGTCTTCAAGGGGACCGCAAAGCGTCCGACGGCCGCGGACATCAGCCAGGAGATCGAGAGCCGCGGGGGACTCGTGAACGCCTCGACTGACAAAGAGGTCACGGTGTTCTGGTCGCGCGTCCCCGCGCGCCACTACCTCGTCGCCCTCGACGTGATCGCGGACATGATCCGCGCGCCGATGCTGCGCCCGGACGACGTAGAGTCCGAGCGGCGCGTCGTCGTCGAGGAGCTGCGGATGTACCGCGACCAGCCGCAGGACCGCGTGCACACGCTCATCGACGAGCTCCTCTATCCGCGGCATCCGCTCGGCTGGGAGGTCGCCGGTCGCGAGCAGGTCGTCCTGGCGATGGACGCGGACGCCCTGCGCGCCTTCATGACCCGGAATTACGCGCCGGGCCGAAGCGTGGTCGCGCTCGCGGGACGTCTCGTCGCGGACGAGGCGATCGCCGCGGTCCAGGAACAGTTCGCCTTCCTGGGCGCCCGCGAGGCGCCCGCGTTCGTGCCGGCCCCGCAGGCGGGGAAGGTCCGCGCGAAGGTGGTCGGCAAGCGCGCGGAGCAGACGCATCTCTGTATCGGCTGGCGTACGGTGCCGACCGACCACCCCGACAAGTTCACCGTGGACATGCTCAACGCCGTGCTCGGCGAGGGGATGTCGAGCCGGCTCTTCCTCGAGCTGCGCGAGAAGCGCGGGCTCGCGTATGACGTCCACAGCTACGACTCGAACTACGCCGACGCCGGCCATCTCGTCGTCTACGCGGGCTTCGCCCCCGCGAAAACGGCGGAGGTCACGACAGCGGTGCTGCGCGAGGTCGCTCGCCTGCGCGACGAGGGCGTCCCCGACGCCGAGCTCGAGCGGGTCCGCGATTTCGCGAAGGGCCGGATGGAGCTCCGCCTCGAGGACACGCGCGGTGTGTCGAGCTGGCTTGCCGGTCAGGAGCTCTTCCTCGGGCGCGTCCGCACCGTCGAGGAGGTCTGCGCCATCATCGACGGCATCGGACCCGACGACATCCAGCGAGCCGCGCGAACGTACCTCCGGCCGGAGCTCGCGTATGTCGCCGCCGTCGGCCCGCGCGCCTCGATCGCCGCGGTCGCGCCGCCGGCCGCGGAGCCGGTCGCGATGGGGATCGCCTCCTGAGCACCGAGCGCACGCTCGTCGTGCTCAAACCCGATGCGATCCAGCGCGCGATCGCGGCCGAGATCCTGGCTCGCTTCGAACGGCGCGGCCTGCGCTTCGCCGCCCTCCGTATGCTGACGGTGGACCCCACGATGGCCGCGAAGCACTACGCCGTCCACAAAGGGAAGTTCTTCTACGACGATCTCGTGAAGACGATCACCGCCTCGCCCGTGATCGCCGCGGTCCTCGAGGGACCGAACGCGATCGCCGTGGTGCGCTCGATGGTCGGCGGGACGCGCCCGCACGAGGCCGCGGAGGGCTCGATCCGCGGCGACTACGCGCTCGTCGGTCTGCGCAACCTCGTCCATGCCTCCGATGCGCCGGAGACCGCCGAGGCCGAGATCAAGCTCTGGTTTCCGGAGGGGATCATCTCGTACATCAGAGACATCGATCGTTGGATGAGCGAGGACAAGGCGCCGAGCTAGGCCGACGTCGCGGCGCGGGCGGGCGCGCGGGTCCTGTCCCGGCTCCGAGGGTCCCTCGCTCCGCGCACCCTGCCCGCCCCGCACCGTCGCGGGCGGCGCTCGCCGTGCCGGGCGGGTCCTGGGGCCCGCGCGTCGCGAGGGACCCTCATCGCCGTGCCACCCGCGCGCCCGCGCACGTCGCGACGTCGCTCACAGAGGCCGCATCGCCTTCAGGAATTCGTCGGCGAAGGAGGCGATCGGCTCGAGGAAGCCTTCCGGTTGCAGCCCGCCGGCCAGCAGCGCGGCGAAGATGACGGCGCCGATGACCCCCGCGACGGGTCGCGGCTCTGCTTTCCATGTGGTGGGGGTCGTCCCGAAAAGGAGGATCACGGCGCGCAGCTGACCGACAAGGAGCAGAAGCGTCGCGAGGACGAGGACGGTACCCGTCGTGGGTGAGAACTGGTACGCGATGAGCTCGATGAAGAACCGCCCGGGAAAGCCGACGAGCGGCGGCGCGCCGATCATGCCGAATCCGCCGATGACGAACGCGAGCGCGGCGAGCGGAGCGTGCGCCGCGCTCGGACGCTCCGCGCCCGCGCGGCGCTCGAGCGTCCCCGCCGCGAGGAGCTGCTGCGTCGCGCACGCCCCGGTGACGAGCACGCCGGCGAGCGCGCCGATGATGCCGGGCCCGGAGAGCGTGCCGATCCCCACGAGCGACGCCCCGAGGTTCGAGATCACGGAGTACACCACCAGCCGCCGAAGATCCGGCGCCCCGCTCGCGAGGAACGCGCCGCCGAGGGCGGACACGAGCCCGATCCCGTGCAGGAGGTCCTGGACCTTCACGACCTGCGCGATCTCGGGCAGGAGCCCCGAGAGCGTGAGGATCTCCGCGAACGCGACGAACGTCGCTGGCACGAGGACGCCGAAGTAGAGGCCCAGCGCGGCGGTCGGGACCTCGCCGGCGAGCAGCGCGGCGTGCGTGTGGAACGGGATCGCCGCGAGCAGGAGCGCGAAGGCGATCACGAGGATCACCGCGAGGAGAACGAACGTGGTCGCGGGTTGGTCCTTGGGGAGGCTCGCGGCGAGCGCGAGCGCCGCGATGCCCATACAGCCGCCAAGCGCGACGAACGCGAAGTGGCGCGTCGCGGCCTCGACGCTCCGGTTCCGCTGGACCTGGAACGTGAATGAGCCGACCGGCACCAGGAGTCCGAGCACGAGCACGCCGCAGATCGCGAGGGCAGCGGTGAGCGTGACGACGCCGAGGGCGGTCGCGCCGACGGCGAGCGCGGTCGGAAAGAAGTTGTACGCCGGCTCCTCGGCGACGACGTAGAGCACGAGGACGAAGAGCGTCGCGAGCATGACGAGCGCCGCAAGGCGCCCGAGGGCCCCCAGGCGCAGCTCGAGGTCGAGCAGGGATCCGGTGCTGTCGGGGGCGGTGAGCCCGACGAGGACGAACGCGATCGCGATCGCGAGGAGCGAGAAGGGCCCGACGAGCGTGAGGCGCTTGCGGAACGCGAAGGAGACGCAGGCAGCGGCAGCGAGGACGAGGGGGCCGGCGGCGACGATCACGCTTCGCGCACCGCGCGCTCGTTGACGATCAGGAATGCGCCGGTCAGCGCGATCACGACCTCGAGCCAGGCGAGGAGGACGCTGAGAGCGAGCTGCGGCGCGGCGACCAAGCGCACGAGGAGCTCCACGCCGGTCACCATGAGGAGCGCGCCGAGCGAGCCACGGACCGCGCTCCGCGCGGTGACGAGGATCGCGAGCCCCGATGCGAGGAGCCAGAACGCAGCGACCTGTGCGGTCACGCCGCCCGGATCGTCGCCGACCAGGGAGACGGCGATGCTCTCGGTCGTGGCGGTCCGCAGCGAGGCGAAGATGGCCGCGGTCGCCACGGCCGCGAAGATCGTCGCGAGCCACAGGCGCCAGCCGGGATCCTCGCCGAACGCGTTGTCCCGCGCGGCCACGTACAGGATCCCACACGCGACGAGGGCACCGCATCCCTCGAGGGCGACCTGCGGCGCCGAGAGCTGTCCCACGCCGAGGACGTTCGCCGCGAGGGAGACGCCGAGTAGCGCGACCGCCGAGTAGCGGAGCTGTCGCGAGCCGTTCGCCGCGAGCGTCGCGAGCGCGACGATCCCGAGCGGGATCACGGGCGTGCGGACCAGATGAGCAGCGCGACGATGAGGACGGTCGCGAGCCAGACGCCGGCGTGGCGCTCGAAGAGCGCGAAGCCGCGCGAGGTCACCGTGACCGCCCGCTCCAGCGAGCGGAACGCGCCGATGCCCGCCGGGACGGGATCGGCCGCCCAGACGAATCTCTGGAGCGGCGTCGCGAGCGGGCTCACATCCGGCAGCAGCGGCCGTACGGTGCGTGCGACGACCACGAGCAGCGTCGCGACGACCGCCACGACGAACGCCGCGGGCGCGCCTTCAGCGATCACGCCGAGCGGTCGACCGAGGGGACCGGCCAGCGCATCGGTCACCGGGACGAGAAGAAGGAGGGCGAGGAGCGCCGTCGCGCCGAACGCGGCGAGCGCCGCGGTGATGTCGAGATCGAGCGGTGCCTCGCTGAGGTTGAGGCGGCGAGCGATCTGAACGAGCTCGAGCGTAAGGACGACCGCGAGGACGACGATCGCGCCCGCCGACGCCACGACGTCCGCCGCGCCGATCGTCCCGATCCCCATGACCAGCACGCCGGCCACGGTCTGTGCCGCGCCGACCACGATCGCGAGGTAGGAGCGATGCGGCGGCATCCATACGCTCTCGGCGATCGCGCTGGCGGCCGCCGCCGCCACCACGAAGAGCGCCGCCGCGAGCGCGAGCGGCGTGCCGATCGCAAAGCCGACCCAGAGCGTGGCGAGCGTCACGTCGTGACGCGCGACCTCCCATTGCTCCGGCAGGGCGAGGGAGACCGCCGCGGCGTAGAGCACCGTGAGCAGGGACGCGACGACCACGAGGTGGCTCCAGCGGAGCTCCGCGTACGCGAGGAGCAGCGTGACGGCGATCGCGCTGACGACGATGGCCCGTAGCGATGGGCGTCGTCGTCGCCAGATGCGGATGACGAGGACCGCGGCGATGAGCACGACGAGACCGGCACGGGCCTCGGGAGTCGTCGTCGGCAGCGGTAGCGACGGCAGGTCGATCCGCGTGATGCCGAGGAGCCGCAGCAGCACGAGCGAGGCGGCGATCCCGACGGGCGCCGCGAGCAGACCGCGCAGAGGCTCGCGCTCCGCGGCGCGGGTCCGTGCGCGCTCGTAGCGCCAGGGAACGAACGGGTAGAGGCCGGCGACGAGCGCCGCGCCTGCGGTCGCGGCGAGGATCGCGCCGGGACTCACCGCGTTCGGCGCGACGCGCGCGAGGTCGAGCGACGCCCCGCCCTGTCGCGCCACGAGGAGCGCGGCCACGACGAAGAGCTGCAGGCCGACCGCGAAGTACGCGCCGAGCCGCATCGCCGACTGTGGCGGCGCGACGACGAGGGTGGCGAAGGCGGTGAGCGCGGCGAGCACAGCGAGGACGACGATCGCTGCGACGAGGTCGACCGTGACCGCGAGCGCGATGAAGACGAAGCCGATGCCGAGCACGAGCGGCTGCAGGACGCGGTGCGATGCCGCGGAGCGCGCGCTCGCGAAGAGGCCCGCGGCCGTGTACGCGACGCCGAGCGCGACCCCGATCGCGCCGATTCCGTCCAGTCGATACGACGCTTGGATGGTCGGCCCTCCCGCGGCCGACCATTCCCAGAGCGCGCGGCCGGCGGCGAGCGTCGGGTCGAGGAACGGATAGAACAGGAGTGGGGCCACCGCGCCGATCGCTGCGGCCGCCGTCGCTGCGGGAACGCGCCAGGCGTCTGTCGCGCGCCGCGATGCGACGAGCAAAGCGACGAGCGCGAGCGCGGTCGCGGAGATGAACAGCGGGAATTCCGCCCTGAGCAACACGACGCGTTAAGGTAGCCGATGGTGGATCTCAAACTCCTCCCTCAGCAGCAGCTGAAGGTCACACCAAAACAGATCGCGGCGAACTACATCCTTCAGCTCTCGTCGCTCGAGCTTCAGGACGTCATCAACCAGGAGCTCCAGGAGAATCCCGCGCTCGACCTCGACGAGGTGCAGGTGTGCCCGCTGTGCGGCCAGCCCCTCGCCGGACGCGTCTGCCTCAACTGTTTCGGCATCGGGAACCGGCCATACGAGAAGACCGACGACGTCGAGACCGAGCCGCTCGAGGGGACGAGCCTCACACAGCGTGACGAGGAGGAGGACGAGCTCGATCCGATCGTCCGCGCGGAGGCGGAGCAGACGCTCGCGGAGTACCTCTCGTGGAACGTCCGGGTCCTGCTGCCCACGCGGCTCCACCCCGTGGCCGAGTACCTCATCGGGAACCTCAACGACAATGGCTACCTCGACATCTCGCTCGAAGAGGCCGCGAAGGCGACGAAGACGTCGCTCGCCGATGCGTCCGAGGCGCTCAAGACGATCCAGGGGATCGAGCCGTGGGGCATCGGCGCACGCGACACGCGCGAATGCCTCCTGATCCAGATGGAACACCTCGCGGAGATCGGCGAGGAGGTCCCGCCGCACGCCCGTGCGATCGTCGCCGATCACTTCCGCGAGCTGGGCGAGCACAAGTTCGGGGACATCGCACAGGCGCTGCGCCTCACGCGCGAGGAAGTCCAGGCGGCGTGGGACTACATCAAGGAGAACCTCAACCCCTTCCCGGCGCACGCGTTCGCGGCCGGGCCGGACGGGACGAGCATCGGCGGACGCCAGGTCGCGCTCAGGCCGGACGTCATCATCTTCAAGAACGAGCAGGCCGACTTCGAGGTCGACGTCATCGAGTCACGCCGCTTCTCACTTCGCGTGAACCCGGTGTACCGCCAGCTCGTCGGCCAGTTACAGGCCGCCCGCAGCGCGGGGCAGCAGGCGCTCGCGATGAGCGACGACGAGCGCACGCACATCCGCCAGTACGTGACGCGCGCGAAGTTCTTCATCGACAACATCAACCAGCGCCGGCAGACGATCGCTCGGATCACAGAGGTCATCGTGGAATGTCAGCGTGACTTCCTCGAGCGCGGCGTTCAGTCGTTGCGACCGCTCACCCGCGCCGAGGTGGGGGAGCGCATCGGGATGCACGAATCCACCGTCAGCCGCGCCACGGCCGGGAAGTACGTTCTACTCCCCGGAGGCCAGGTGATCCCTTTCTCGATGTTCTTCACCGCGTCGCTCGGCACGAAAGACGTGATCAAGAACATCATCGACGCCGAGGATCGCTCGCGGCCGTATTCGGATCAGGAGATCGTCGAGAAGCTGCGCGGCGAGCACGGGATCATCCTGGCCCGCCGGACCGTCGCGAAGTATCGCGAGGAGCTACAGATCCTCCCCGCGCGGCTGCGGAAGCGCTAGGCTCGGACGGGTCGTCGCTTCGGCGAGTTCGGCTTCGGCGGCGGCGCTCCCAGGACCTTCGCGATCTCGTCCACGGCGCTCGCCTCGACGTGGTAGCCGAACGAGGTGCGGCGCACCCCAGGGAGATCCTTTCCGCGCAGCGCGTCGCGGAGCGCGTGCTCGCGCCAGCCGATCTTCGTCGCGAGCTCCGCGGTCGTCAGCCAATCGCGGTCCTTGCTCTTCTGCTTCTCGGACGCTTCCGCCTTGGGCGCTGACTTCGACGCTTTCTGGGGTGGCATGCCGCTGACGATATAGGTATTTGCGAGCCGAGCGGGGCTTGACCTAGACTGCCCTCGAAGCGCTGCGGCCCCCTCCGTCGGGGCGGGCGCTTAGTTCTTATCCGGCAGAGGGGTCTTCTTCTTTTGGACGCTTCACCTCTTCTTTGGGTCGTGCCCTTTTCCGGCCTCGTGGCCGTCGTCGTCGCCGCCTATTTCGCGTACGACGTCCTCAATTCGCCCACGGGCACACCGCAGATGCAGGAGGTCGCCGGCGCGATCTACGAGGCGGCCGTCGCCTTCATCCAGCGCCAGTACCGCACGATCTTCCTGCTCGCGATCGGCGGCATGGTGCTCATCGCGGTCGTCATCTATCTCTTCGAATCGGCGCCCGGAGTGTCGAAAGAGGAGCTCGCGATCAGGACCGCGATCGCCTTCTTCGTGGGCGCGATCTGCTCGATGGCCTCGGGCATCGTCGGCATGTTCGTCGCGGTGAAGTCGAACCTCCGCACCGCCGCGGCGGCGCAGCACAGCGTCGCGGACGCGCTCCGGATCGCGCTGCGCGGCGGCGCCGTCTCGGGCATCCTCGTCGTCGGGCTCTCGCTCATCGGTGTCTTCGGCATGTTCATCGCCTACGGTGGGTTCGCGAATCCGGATCAGGCGCCCTTCACGATCGTCGGCTTCGGCTTCGGCGCGTCGTTCGTCGCGCTGTTCGCGCAGCTCGGCGGCGGCATCTACACGAAGGCCGCGGACCTCGGCGCCGACCTTGTCGGCAAGGTCGAGGCGGGCATCCCCGAGGACGACCCGCGCAACGCGGCCGTCATCGCCGACCTCGTGGGCGACAACGTCGGCGACTGCGCCGGCCGTGGCGCGGACCTCTTCGAATCGACCGCGGCCGAGAACATCGGCGCCATGATCCTCGGCGTCGCCATCTACACGGTGACGCACAACGTGGCGTGGATCGTCTTCCCGCTCGTCGTCCGTGGTTTCGGCCTCATCGCGAGCGTCATCGGGATCTTCACCGTCCGCGGCAGCGACCGCCGGAGCCCGATGACCTCGCTGAACACCGGCTACTACATCACCGTTGGGCTCTCGATCGCGGGCATGTTCTTCGTGACGAACGCGATGCTGAACGAGAGGGGCGGGGGCTATTGGTTCTTCTACGCCGGCGTCGTCGGGATCCTCACGAGCCTCGCGTTCGTCTTCATCACCCAGTACTACACGTCCGGCTCGTGGCGTCCCGTCAAGGAGATCGCCGAGGCGGCGAAGACCGGTCCGGCGACCACGATCATCTCGGGCGTCGCCGTCGGCTTCGAGACGACGGCCTCCTCCGCGATCGCCATCGCGATCGCGCTGTTCCTCTCCCACTTCCTCGGCGAGCAGTGGGGCGCCGCGACCGGGCTGCCGCACGGCGGCATCTACGGGACGGCGGTCGCGACGATGGGCATGCTCATGAGCGCGGCCTTCATCCTCGCGATGGACACCTTCGGCCCGATCACCGACAACGCGGGCGGCGTCGCCTCAATGGCCCGCGCCAGCGAGGAGACGCGCGAGCGCACCGACCGCCTGGACGCCGTCGGCAACACGACGAAGGCGCTCACCAAGGGCTACGCGGTCGGCTCGGCCGCGCTCGCCGCGTTCCTGCTCTTCTCCGCGTACCTCGACAAGGTCACCGACCTGCGCAGGGCCGCGGGGATCACCCCCGCCGACTTCCACGTCGTCGACCTCGCCAAGGTCGACGTGTTCCTCGGCGGCTTCCTCGGCGCGATGCTCGTGTACCTCTTCAGCTCGCTGGCGATCCGCGCCGTCGGCCGCGCGGGCGGGGCGATCATCCAGGAGGTCCGCACGCAGTTCCGCGAGCATCCCGGGATCATGGCCGGCACGGAGCGGCCGAACTACGCCCGGGTCGTGGACATCACGACCGCGTCGGCCCTCCGGAACATGATCGCGCCAGGCCTGCTCGCGGTGCTCGCGCCGATCGCCGTCGGCGTCTTGCTGAAGGCTGAGGCGGAGGCCGCGATGCTCATGGTCGGCACGATGGCGGGCGTGATCCTGGCCACCGTGCTGAACAACGGCGGCGGCGCCTGGGACAACGCGAAGAAGTACATCGAGTCCGGCGAGCTGAAGGACGAGAAGGGCCAGGTCATAGGCAAAGGCACGCCGGCGCACGCCGCGGCCGTCGTCGGCGACACCGTCGGCGATCCGTTCAAGGACACCGCCGGACCGAGCCTGCACGTCCTCATCAAGCTCCTGTCCACGATCACGCTCGTCCTCGCGCCTCTCTTCATCTAGCGCGCCTCGCTACCCTCAGGGCATGCGGATCCCGGCCGCGGCGGCGCTCGCCATCCTCGCGGCGTGCACTGCACCCGCCGCCGTCCCTTCCCTCTCGCCCTCGCCTTCGTCGGCGGCCTCGCCCTCGTCCGCGAGCCCCGCGACGCCGATCGTCGTGACGGGCGATCTCGCGCGCTCGCTACGTCCGCTGGTCCCGGCCTGGCGGCCGGACCGGCAGACGCTCATCGTCGCGCGGTCGACCGGCGCGGGTGCCACGACGCTCGACGCGATCGCGCTCGATCCCGTCGGCCCCGCCACGCCGCTCGTCACGTTCGGTCCCAGCGCCGGCTGGCAGCTCCGCTCCGACGGCAGCCTCCTGGCGGTCGCGCTCCAGACCGCCGCCGACAGCGGCCGTATCGCGATGCTGGACCTCCGCGCGGGTACCGCGCGCTGGGTCACGGACGACGAGCCCGGCGTGTGGCATCGCTGGCCGGTGTGGTCGCCCGACGGATCGCTGATCTTCTACTCCGCGGCGAAGGCCGGCACGACCGACCTCGGCATCGTGCGCTTCTCGATCAACGGCTCGGGCAAAGGGCCGATCCACGGTCCCGATGGGAATGGCCGCGAGCTCATCGCGTTCACCCCCGACGGCGCGGCCCTGGTGTGGAGCGCGGTCCGCGCCGGCGGCTCGACCGCCGTCCTGGACCTCGCGACCGGACGCGACCGGGTCTTCGACGACACGACCGCGAGCACGCCCCTCTCGTTCCGCGCGCCTCGCCCGCGCGCGCTCGTCCTCGTGGGCGGCTGCTGCGCCGGGCGTCCGGGTGGCTCGCTCTTCCTGTGGGACGACCTCGACAACTCAAGACGTCCGCTTGTCGGGATCGACAGCGCGCCCCCCGCGGCGATCGGCGGCGCCGACTGGAGCCCGGATGGGCGGCTGGTGGTCGCGACCCTCTACGACCGCTCGACGCCGGCGGACAGCTCGGGGCGGCTCGTGTACTTCGACCCGGCCGACCCGGGCGGCCGCACCGCGATCTCCGGCACCGCCGGTGCGCAGGCAGTCGTCTGGCCGCGCTCGGGGATCGTGTACACCCGCATGACCGCGGACCGGTCGACCGAATTCGTGCAGCTCGCGCGCGACCTCGGCGCCTCGACCGTGATCGCGCGCGTCGCCGAGCCGATCGTCGCGCGCATCCTGGTGGTCGCGCCGTGAAGGCGGTGGACCTCAACAGCGACCTTGGCGAGGGCGCGGGGACGGACCTGGCGATCATGCCGTTCGTCACCAGCGCGAACATCGCCTGCGGCGAGCACGCCGGGAACGACAACACGATGCGCGCGACCGTCGAGCTCGCGCTCAAGCATCACGTCGCGATCGGTGCCCACCCGGGCTATCCGGACCGCGCGCGCTTTGGGCGCGTCGCCCTCGAGATGCCCGCGAGCGAGCTCATCGAGTCGGTCCGACGGCAGGTCGACGCCCTCGGAGGCATCGCCGCCCGTCTCGGCGCGCGCCTCTCGCACGTGAAGGCGCATGGCGCCCTGTACAACCAGGCGGAGCGTGATGTGGGGATCGCCCGGAGCATCCTGCTGGGGATCCAGCGCTCCGCCGCCGGACGCGAGCTCGTCGTGTTCGCGCCGCCCGAGTCCGCGCTGTGGCGCGAGACGAAGGCGTTCGGGCTGCGCGTAGCACGCGAGGGCTTCGTCGATCGCGCGTACGAGCCGGACGGCACGCTGCGCCCGCGCGCGTTGCGCGATGCCCTCGTGACCGAGCCGGAGCTGGCCGCGGCACAGGCGCTGTCGCTCGTACGGACCGGGCGCGTGACGGCGAGCGACGGGTCCGCGATCGCACTCGAGGTCGACACGCTCTGCGTGCACGGCGACACCCCCGGCGCCGCCGACATCGCGAAGGCGGTGCGCGAGGCGCTGAACGACGCGAAGATCAAGGTGGTCGCATTCCGACCCTGAGCCACCCGCGGGTCCGTCCATTCGGCGAACGCGCGCTGCTCGTCGAGCTGGGCGACACCATCGACGAGCGCCTCGCCGCGCGGTGCCGGGGGCTCGCCGATGTGTGGGAGGCCGAGCGGCTCGGCGTCGCCGTCCCGGCCTACGCGTCGGTGCTTCTGCGTTTCGATCCGCTGGCGCTTGCTCCCGCGGATGCGGAGCGCGAGGCGATGCGGCTCGCGCTGAGCGCCCGCGCGGCGCCAGCCGGGACCCCACGGCTCGTCGAGATACCCACCACGTACGACGGCCCCGACCTCGCGGACACCGCCTCGCGGTCCGGCTTGAGCGTCCCCGAGCTCGTCGTGGCGCACGCCGGGCGCGAGTACCGCGCGTTCTTCCTCGGCTTCATGCCGGGCTTCGCGTACTGCGGGACGCTCGACAAGCGCATCGTCGCGCCGCGTCTCGAGCGTCCGCGGGAGCGCGTCCCGGCGGGCTCGGTCGCTATCGCCGACGCGCAGACCGGGATCTATCCGCTCGACTCGCCCGGCGGCTGGCGGCTCATCGGTCGCACGGAGGTGCGCTGTTTCGACCCCGAGCGCGACCCGCCCGTGCTGATCCGCGCCGGCGATCGCGTGCGCTTCCTCGCGCGATGATCCGCATCCTCGCGAGCGGCGCCCGCGCGACGATCCAGGACCCGGGCCGCTTCGCGCATCTGCGGGATGGGATCCCCACGTCGGGGCCGATGGACCCGTTCGCGTTCGGCGCGGCCAACGCGCTTATCGGGAATGCGCTCGCTGCGGCCGCCCTAGAGATCGTCGGCCTCCCGTTCAGCTTCGTATGCGAAGACCGTCGGCTCGTCGTGGCGACCGGCCGTGACGTCGCGCTGCGCGGGCGCGACGACATCGCCGGCTGGACCGCCGCCTTCGCGCGCCCGGGCGAGACGTACACGGTGATCGGGGGCGCGGGCGCGCGCTTCGCGTACCTCGCGATCTCCGGCGGCATCACCGCGCCGCCCGTCCTCGGCTCGCGCGCGGCTTACCTTCCGGCGGGCATCGGCCGCGCGCTCCGGGTCGGCGACGCGCTGCCGCTCGGAACGGCGCGGGTCGATCCCGACCGCGCCGGCGTGTCGCTCGCACCGCCGGACCTCGGGGCCTCGGTCCGGACGATCCCCGGTCCGCATCTGGATCGCTTCGACGAGGACGCGGTCGCGGCGTTCTTCGATGCCGCGTTCCGGGTGGAGGCGGCGAGCGATCGGATGGGCACGCGTCTGGCCGGTCCCCCGGTCACCGCGAAGGGCGGCGAGATCCTCACGAGCGGGATCGTCGCCGGTGCGGTGCAGGTCCCCTCGGGCGGCGCGCCGATCGTCCTGCTCGCCGACCATCAGACGACCGGCGGGTATCCGGTCATCGCGACCGTGATCGCCGCGGACCTCGGGCGCGTGGCTCAGCGTCTTCCCGGCGAAGTCCTCCGCTTTGCGCGCGTCGACCGGGAGCGCGCGCTCGCCGCGCTACGCGCCGATCGCGAGCTGCTCGCCGCGATCGCCTGACGGAGCGCGACGAGCTCGAGCGCCGCGTCCATGAACTCGGCGCCCTTGTTGCCCGCGGCCCCGCCCGCGCGCTCCCAGGCCTGCTCCGCGGTATCGCAGGTGAGCACGCCGAACGGGATCGCCACCTCACTGCTCACGGCCAGCTCCGCGAGGGCCCGCGCGACCGCATGGGCGAGGACCTCGAAATGCGGCGTCTCGCCCCGCAGGAGGCAGCCGATGGGAACGACCGCGTCGTAACGGCCGGTCCCGGCGAGCGTTGCCACCGCCGGAGCAAGCTCGAAGGAGCCAGGGACCTCGAAGCGGTCAACGCTCGCGCCGGTGGCCCGCGCGCGCTCCAGAGCGCCTTCTTCGAGGGCCCGGGTGATGTCGTCGTTCCACCTCGCGCGCACGATTGCAACGCGACTGCCACTTACCTTCGTTATCCCCCGTGGAGAGGACTTCCCCGTGCGAGGCACTTGGCGCAATCTAGCCCACGGATGGCGCAAGGAATGACCGCGCGATGAACGAGCCCGTCGACCCGCGTCTCGTCGCGCTTGGCCTGGTGCCGCCGCCGGCGACCGAGCAGAGGCCGAGGGAACAGCACCCGACGCCTCCGCCGCCCGCGGCGCCCAGGTCCGCGCCGGCGCCGCGAGGTGCGACGCAGAAGCGCGTGCCCGGTCCGCTCGATCGATTCCTCCCGCCCTCGTACTGGGAAGCCGCAGCCAGTGCGGAAGCCCCGCCGCCCGAGCGAACAGTGGCGGCTCCCTCCCGGCAGTCCGGACCGCTCGATGCCTTCCTCAATCGGTCGCAGGCGGTAGCGGCGCCCCTGCCCCCGGCACCGCCGGCGCGACCGGTGCCACCACCGTTCGTCGCAGCGCCGCCGCCGCCCTTCGTCGCGCCGCCGCCGCCGGCAACGTCGCCGTGGCCACAGCGCGATGTGGCACCACCGGCGCCGTCGGTATCGCCGCAGGTCGTGCCACCGCCCGCGGCGCCGCCCGCGCCACCGTCCGCGCCGCTGCTGGCGCCCCGGGGCGAGCCGATCCGCGAAGCCCCGCCGCCGCTGCCGCCGCTCGCCGCGGCGATGCCGCGAGAGGCGCCGATCACGCTGTCCGCCGGCGCGATCGCCGCGGCGCAGACCGCGCCGACCAAGGCCGACAAGGCCGCGGCCAAGGCGGAAGCGCGGGCGGCCGCCCAGGCGGCGAAGGCGGAGACCAAGGCCGCCGCCGAGTTCGCGAAGGCGGCGAAGGCCGCGGCGAAGGGCGGGAGCCTCGCACAAGCGCCCGCGCTGCAGATCCCGCAGGTGCGCGCGAAGCCAAGGGTCGTCGTGCCCGTCGCGCCGGCGCTCCCGCCGAGCCACGTGCTCTTGCGCGGTCCGATCGCGATGGGCCTCACCGAAAGGAAGCAGGAGCTCACGCTCGAGCAGCTCGGTTTCCGCATCAACACCAAGATCCCCCTCGATGTCGCGTGGACGGAGGTCAAGGAGATCAAGCCGCGGCGCGGTCGCGTCACGATCCGCGCGCGGAACCAGTGGATCGTCTTTGGCGTCCCGGTCGAAGGCGTCGTCGAGCCGACGCTCGCCGGTCCGCTCGTGCGCGTGATCGAAGAGGCGAAGACCGGGGACCTCGATCTCTCGGGCAGCGCCTTCCTCGACCTACAGCGGTCGACCGACGCCCTCGAGAACCACTTCCACGACGAGGACGACCCCATCATTCCCGCGATCGTCGCGCTCGTGTTCCTGCTCTCCGGCGCGGCGGTCGCGGCGCTTCTGCCTGAGGCGCTCGTGCTGTCGACGCGGTCCGCGGTCGCGCCGGATCAGTTCCTCGTCGACTCGCGTCTGGCGTCGATCGACCCGCGCATCCTCGTCGCGGCGTTCTCACTGGCCGCGATGCTCGCCGCAGGCGTCGTCCGTATCGCCATGGGCCAGACGGGCGGGATCTGGGCTCGCGGGACCCTCCGCGGCTGGCATCCCGATCGATTCGGCAGGACCGGGCATCTCGCCCGCGCCGGGCTCGCGCGCATCGTGCTCTCACCCGCGGTCGCGGCGGGCCTCCTGCTCGCCGCGTTCCTGCTGTCGCTCCCGAGCGCTCGCGAGGAGACGATCATCGACCAGTTCGGCATACGACTGAACAAGGAGCTGCCGTTCTTCGACGAGACGCGCGGCTGGAGCGAAGTGACCGACATCTCGACCGTGCCCGCTCCCGTGAACCAGCATCCCGAAGGCTTCGCCGTCGTCTTCCGCTTCGAGAACAAGTCGACCGTCACGACGCTCGGCCACGACCTCCGGGGCGGCACCGACAAGCAGCTGCAAAGGCGCGCCACCGAGTGGCGCGACGCCGCTCACTAGATGTGATTCCCAATGAGAGTGTTGACAGAAGCAGGGGCTCCATCGGTTGATGTGGCTGTTCGAGTCACTCGACCGAGAGGAGGCCCCTGCCTGTGCTCGATGCTAGACCGCGCCTCGAGTCGTACCAGCGTGAGTTGCTTTGTCTTCGGACCCGCAAGGAGGGTTGGAGCGTGAGCGCCGCTGCGCGCGCCGCCGGTGTCTCGCGACAGACGGCGCACAAGTGGCTGCGGCGCTTCGATCGTGATGGTCCCCGCGGCCTCGCGCCCCGCTCCCACCGGCCCTGGCGGATCCCTCGGCACACCCGCATCGACCTGGTCGTGCGCATCTACCAGCTCCGCGACGGGGAAGGCCTGGGCCCCCATGACATCGGCTACGCGCTGGACCTGGCGCCCTCGACGGTGTACGCCGTCCTGCGCCGCGCCGGGATCTCGCGCCGGCGCGAGCTCGCGCGGCCCGGCGCGACCGTGCGCTACGAGTGGCCACGGCCGGGCGACCTCGTGCACCTGGACACCAAGAAGCTCGGCCGCATCCTCCTCGATCGCGGCTGGCGCCGGCTGGGCCGGCAGGAGGCGGATCGCCGCCGCAGGCGCGGCCGCGGAGCCGGCTACGAGTTTCTGCACGTCTTCGTCGACGACCACAGCCGCCGAGCGGATGTGCACGTGCTCTCGGACGAGGGCGGCGCGGCGGCCGCGGCGGCGCTGCGAGGGGTCTGGTCCGCCTACCTGCGTCAGGGGGTGCGCATCAAGCGCATCCTCACCGACAACGGCAGCTGTTATCGCTCGCGGGTTTTCCGCGAGTGCTGCGGGGGCCTGGGGATCCGGCACCTGCGCACCCGCCCCTACACCCCGCGCACGAACGGCAAAGCCGAGCGCTTCATCAAGACACTGCTGGAGCGGTGGGCGTACCGGCGCCTGTACCGCTCTACCGAGGAGCGCCGGGCTGTCCTTCCCGTCTTCCTCGAGGACTACCGTCACCGCCGCACCGCTACGCTCGGCGGCCATACCCCGATGTGTCGCTTCCGCGGGCTTGCCGCTGTCAACGATCAATCTGGGAATCACACCTAGCGGTCGCGCGCTGCGGCGGCGGTGATCGCGGCCTGCGCGCGGGCGGGGTGTAAAGTGCGGCGCCGAGGAGGGGAGGCGCCGGCCAGCTGCATGTCTCCACGCGGAGTCCGGCGCCGCTCGAGTATGGCTAGAAAAGACGCCCTCGCGCTGGCCCTGGTCGTCCTGGCCGCGTCTTGCGCGCCGGCCGGCTCGCCCGCCGCGGGTCCCTTGACCAGTGGCCCGGCCGGCTCGGGCACGAAGCCGCCGCTCGATCACGTCATCGTCATCTATCTCGAGAATCGCCCCTTCGACCAGGTGTTCGGGCTGTTCCCGGGCGCGGAAGGCATCGCGCAGGCGGGCCCAGCGGCGACCCAGGTGGATCGGAACGGCAAACCCTACGAGGTTCTGCCGCCGCTTCGCGGCGCGACCCCG
>Ga0209689_1000669_pt1 | contig 24405 bp, 20 predicted proteins | sample GraSoiAngelo_149_FD_187119 | JGI IMG/M metagenome (GOLD analysis project Ga0209689, IMG submission 187119) | Grasslands soil microbial communities from the Angelo Coastal Reserve, California, USA - 14_1009_09_30cm (SPAdes) (version 2) | ecosystem: Environmental > Terrestrial > Soil > Grasslands ... | reverse complement strand
TGGCGGAGGCCGAACATAGACCACCACACCTGCACGTAGATGACGAGCAGCACGGCAGCCCAAAGGAGCGGAAGCCAATCAGCGCGAACGCGATCGCGATGCCGAATGATCCGTCCAACCGCGGTCAGGATCTGGGTGAGCCCCAGACCAACAATGATCGAGAGAAGAATCGACAGGTATGAGAAGGCGTCCACGGGCTCGATCGGTAATGAAGAGTCGGGTGCTGCCTAACTCATAGTATGCGTGGTCATCGGATTCTTCGAACCCACCTGCCTTGCAAGGTAATCCGCTCGCTCCGGTCTTGCCCTGAGCTGACCTAAGTGCTCGCTGGCCTACAGGCTAACGTGTTGGGTATGGCTCGGCGGCATCCGGGAATCCTTGCAGGCCACGCGGCATAGTGCCCACGCGGCATAATCCGCACACGGTCGACGAGGGAGCGGAGGGCAGAGGATTCGAACCTCTACGGGCTTGCGCCCAGCGGTTTTCAAGACCGCCGCCTTACCAGTTAGGTCTAGCCCTCCAGAACTGGAGGCAAACCTAGCCGAGCGCCCGCGCGCCGGTCAACGATCGGCCGGCGGGATCAGGCCGTAGCTGGTGTTCTTGAAGACCGAGTCGGCCAGTAACAGGGCGCGGCTCGCCACCGCCGGCTTGGTCGGCCGCAGCGCCTGCGCCAAAGACTGATACAAGAGCCCGTAGGTCGCGAGAATCCCTTCCGACGGGCGGTCCACCCAGCCGCGCGGGCGGCGACGTCCGGCGGCGTCCCCGTGATACACGCCGAAGGCCAGCGCCTCGGTGCGGGGCAGGTTCACGAAGCCGAATACGGGCAGCAGCTTGATGCTGTCCGACTCGGCGAGCGGCTGCCGCCGCAGCTTGCGCGCGAAGCCTTGTCCCTCGAGGTACCCGCTGAGGCCGAACTGGTCGGCGTAGGGACCGACGGTGCGCGAGTAGTAGATCGACCGCTTGCCGATCTGGTCGTCGATCGCCTTCAGCACGACCACGTCCGCGCGCTCGAGATACTGGCGCCCGAGCTGCTGGGGATCGAGCGTGATCGCGATCCCGCCGAAGTTCACGTAGCGCTTCTGGTCGAGCCAGTACACCGGCTCCAGCTTCGCGATCTCCTCGTCGCTGTAATTGAGCAGCTTGCCCGTCGGCTTGGGCCACGCCCGGCCACGGTAAAACGCCGGCGCGCTCGAGGAGTCGAACGTCGCGAGCGGCCGCCGCTGCAGCTGGCGCACATACCAGTCGGTGTTCGCGAGCGACAGGTTCACGATGGTCACGTCCTGGCGGACGTGCTCCACTTCCTGCGCGTACCACAGGGGGAACGTGTCGTTGTCGCCCGCCGTCACGAGGACGCCGTACGGCTCGACCGACTGCAGCAGGTCGAACGCGAAGTCGCGCGCCAGCGTCTCGCCCTTGCGCGACGCCGTGAGATGATTTCCCCACAGCGGGATCAGCGCCAGTACCAGCACCGGCGTCGCGAGCAGCCAGCGACGGGCACCGTCCGGCTCCCGCGCCTCCAGCGCCTCGGTGATCCACTCCATCAGGGTGGCGAGCCCCATCCCGACCCACACCCCCCACAGGGCGAACGACGCGATGAAGAAGTAGTCTCGCTCACGCACCTCGCGCGCGAGCTGCTTCTCGGGCTGCCACGAGTACCCATACTTGAAGTTCAGGTAGAAAATCAGGAGCAGCGTGAACGTGGCGACCAGTACCGTCATCGCGATCGCGCGGCGGCGGTCGGCCACCCAGTGGCGCACCGCGCCGAGCAGGCCGAGCGCCCCGAACAGCACTGCGAGCCCGGCCTGAATCGAGCCGGGAAAATCACGTCCCCATTGCCAGCTGAAGTACTGGAACCACATCCCGAGCTGCGCCCAGAGCGTCGCCTGCCGCTCCCACACCGGCGGCTTGCCGTACTGCTGACGCGTGAGCACGTCCCACAGCGCCTTCCAGGTGGTCGGCTCGCCTTCGTTGATGGGCGGGAACTGGGCGGCGCGGATCGGGAGGAACAGATAGACCGACAGGCCCACGATCGCGACCAGCAGCACCGCGAGCGCGAAATCCCAGTTGCGCGCCTGGAGGAAGGCGTACCCGAGGGCGGCGAGGAACAGCACCGCGGCAAGCTTCAGCGGCCCCGCGTTCTCGAGGCCGCTCGCCACGATCAGCGCGTACACGCTGCAGAACACGAACCACTGCGACCACTCAACCCGGCGCGCCGCGTCATCCGCCGGCCGCTCGTTCTTGAGCAGCGGGAACAGCAGCACCACGACCGCCGGCCCCACGAGCACGCCCATCATGTGGTTCGTGGACGTCAGCGCCAGCAGGAACACGATCATCAGGAGATGGTGATCGTGTCCCTCGCCGGCCGGCTGATCGTCCCAGCGCACGATGAGCCACAGCACCAGCGCGATCGCGAGCAGCGACAGCGTGTAGACCTTCTCGTTCACCACCGACTGGTTCCACACCGTGAACGCCGTGGCCGCGACGAGCGCCCCCGCCACGGCGGCCAGGCGGCGCGGCAGGCGCGCGGGGACCCACTCCCGCATCAGGCGCTCGCTCACCAGGAACCAGGACCCCGCCGCGATCGCGCTCGTGACCGCCGCCAGCAGGTTGATGCGCATGGCATACCCCGCCGCGAGCGGCAGCAGCCCCCACGTGTGGGCGATCAGCACGAACAGCGGGTTGCCGGGCGGATGCGGGATGCCGAGCACGTACGCGGCGGCGATGTATTCCGACGTGTCCCAGAACTGTGTGGTGGGCGCCAGGGTCAGCACGTACAACACGAGAGCGCCCAGGGACACGAGGCCCGCCCAGAGATACGGCGGGCGCTCGGGTGTCACATCGGCGTACGAAGGCTGGGAGAGCCGCTGAGGCTCGGTCATGGTCGTCATAGGGTCAATGCCTGAACTGTCGGATGCCGGTGAACACCATCGCCAGGCCCGCCTGGTCGGCCGCAGCCACCACCTCGGCGTCCTTCACCGAGCCACCCGGCTGGATGATCGCGCGCACGCCCGCGCGCGCAGCTTCTTCTACCCCGTCTGCGAAGGGAAAGAACGCGTCGGAAGCTAACACGGCACCGGCGGGATCGTGACCCTGCTGGCGCGCCTTGTGGACCGCCAGGAACGAGGCGTCCACGCGCGACGTTTGGCCGGCCCCGATACCGATCGCCGCCTCGTCGCGGGCGAGGAGGATCGCGTTCGACTTGACCGCCCCCACGGCGGCCCAGGCGAAGCGCAGGTCGCGCCACTCGACGTCGTCCGGCGGTCGCCTGGTCACCACCCTCCAACCTGTTTCATTCAATATCTGTGCGATGCGGGAGCGCTCCTGGGCGAGGAACCCGCCGCGAATCCGCTTCCAGTCCCAACCGGCGGCCTCTCCGGCGGGAAGGCGCACCACCCGCAGGTTCTTTTTCTCCCGGAACGCGGCGACGGCGTCGTCGCCAAACGCAGGCGCCGTCACTACCTCGACGAACAGCTCGCGCATGGCCTCGGCGGTCGGCCGGTCCACCGCCACGTTGAACGCGATCACCGATCCGAAGGCGGACGTCCGATCGGTGGCGAGGGCACGCTCGTACGCTTCCCGCGGGGAGCGCCCCAGGGCGATGCCGCACGGAGTGGTGTGCTTGATGATGGCGCAGGCCGCGCGATTCGCGCCGCTCGCGCTCCAGGGCGCGATCGCCAGCAGCCCCGCGTCCAGGTCAAGCAGGTTGTTGAACGACAACTCCTTGCCGGAGAGCTGCACCAGGTCGCGGATGCCGGGCTCTGCCGTCGCGTACAGCGCCGCAGCCTGGTGGGGGTTCTCCCCATAGCGGAGCTCCTGACGCCGCTCCAGCGCGAGCGTGATCCGCTCGGGCCACCCGGGCGCATCCCTCGTGAGGTAGGCGTGGATTGCGGCGTCGTACGCGGCGGTGTGAGCGAACACCTTGGCGGCCAGGTCTCTTCGCAACCCCGGGCTTGCGCCCGGGGTCAGTCCGTCTTGTTTCAGCGCCGCGATCACCACGGGGTAATCGTCCGGATCGACGACCACGAAGACGTCCTGATGGTTTTTCGCAGCCGAGCGAAGCATCGAGGGGCCACCGATATCGATCTGCTCGATCGCCTGCTCGAGCGTGACGCCGGGCTTCGCGACCGTCTCGCGGAACGGATAGAGATTGACGACCACCAGGTCGATCGGCGTGATGCCGTGCCCGGCGAGGGCGGCGCGGTCCCCCGGGTGGGCGCGACGGGCGAGCAGGCCGCCGTGCACCTTGGGGTGCAGCGTCTTCACGCGGCCGTCCATGATCTCGGGGAATCCCGTCACTTGCTCGATCGGGATCACGGGGACTCCGGCCTTACGTAACGCCTCGGCCGTGCCGCCGGTGGAAACGATTTCCCAGCCGAGCGCGATCAGCTCGCGGGCGAGCTCCACGACGCCACGCTTGTCCGACACGGACAGCAGGGCTCGTGGCTTCACCAGGTCTCGGCCACGGCCCGGATCAAGTCGGCGAGACTCACGACGTCTTTCAGGTCCACCACCTCGACGGGGGAGTGGGAGTAGCGCAGCGGCCAGCCGATTGCGACGTCCACCACGCCGTACGGCGTGAATACCGATCCGTCGTTGCCGCCGTTGGTGGTGCCGACCTGAAGCGCGACGCCACGCGCCCGCGCGATCTGGACGAGCGAGTCCACGTAGGCCGGGGGCGTGACCGACGAGTTGTCGATCGCCCGCGCGACGGCTCCTGCTCCGATCGGCGCCACGGCGAAGTTGGGCAGCTCGAGCGGTGAGTCCGCGGACACGAACGTGTCGATCGCGTACACCCGACGAGGCGTCGTGCCAAGCGCCGCGGCCGCCACCGCCGCCCCTTCGAGCCCGATCTCCTCGCGCACGCTCCAGATGAAAATCACCTGGTGCTTGAGGGCCGCGCGGTCCAGACGGCGCAGCGCAAGGAGCTGCGCGGCCGAGCCGACACGATCGTCGAACGAGCGGCCCGTCGCCCTCGTGCCTGTGAGCCGGACGTATTGCTTGGACATCGTGACGGTAGCCCCGGGGCTCACGTCCCGGGCCATGGCCCCGGCGCGCGATCTGGCGCCTACATCGACGCGCAGCGGGGGAGGGGTGTGGCGCGTCAAGCCGGAGTCGCGCGGCATGAACACGCCGGCCACGTCGCCCCGGTCGGTGTGCACCAGCGCCGGCTGAGCCTCGAACAGGGAGGAGAAGAATCCGCCGCGCGGTTCGAGCTCGAGCGTGCCGTCGTCGCCGATCCCGGTCACGCGGAAACCGATTTCGTCCAGGTGCGCAATGAAGACAACCACGGGGCTGCCCTCGCCGACCCGCACCCACAGGTTGCCCGCGGTGTCGGTCTCGCTCTTGGCCCAGGCGGGGAGCAGCCGCTTCACCGCCTCCCGCACCGGACCTTCGGCGCTGGAGACGCCGTAGGTCTCCACGAGGTGGGCGAGGACCGTCTGCGCCTCGGAGATTCGAACGGAGTCTTGGGCGGAAAGACAGTAGAACGGTAACGCGGTAAGCAGCCCCGCTGCGGCGCCCACCGCTCTACCGCTATACCGCCATACCGGCCTCATCGTCCCTCCATCCATTGGGTGATTTCCCGGACGAGTCTGTCCGCGTCGGCGAGGGCGACGGTCTCAACCGCGGTGTCCGGGTAGCGCCCCGGTAGCGTGGCGGTCTTGATGTCGTCGAACGGCCCGAGCAGGGCCTTCAGGCTCGCAAGGCCGGCGTTGCTCGTGTAGAGGCTCTGCACCGTGAAGGCCACCACTACCGTGCCTCTCACCTTAGGCTTCGCCTGGACTGCCGCCGCGAGCGCGGCGCAGGCGATCCGCCGTGCGGCGTTCGGTGCGGCGAGCAGCCGCTCGCCGTAGAGTTGCGGCCGCTTGGCGAGCGACACGGGCGCGAGCGCCGTGATCCCGAGACCCTGCACCTCGGCCGCCGAGCCCGCGCCCACGTCCACGTACGCGTTGTCCACGGTGAACACGGGATCGGGCGCACCGGTCGCGACCCGGCCCCGCGTCAGGTGCACCGACTTCACGGCGACCACGCCGGGCACCGCACCTTTCGTCCCGAAGACACTGACGCGGTGGCCCTCGAGCTGCTGATCGAACAGCGGAGACGCCGTGCGCCCTCCCCCTCCTACCCGGCGCAGCAGCAGGAAACCGTCGGGCAGGATGTTGCCCACGACGTATCCGACTTCATCGAGCGGGCAAGTGCAGAGTCGCTTCGGGGAGCCCTGACCCAGGGTGAGCGTGACGTTGCCCACCCGATCACGCGTGCTGCCGGGGAAGAGCGCGCGCAGCGAGTCCGCCATGGACTGCTCGAGACCGGTCACGGCGGTCATCGACGTAAAGCGCAGGGCGAGCGGATCGACCGATTGGGCAGACAGGCGGACTGGCGGAAGGGCGGAGAGCAGTAGGGTCACGACCCCTGTGGTCGTTCCCACGCTGAAGCGTGGGCCCGACACGGCACTGTGCAGAAGCACACGCGCGAGAAGACGCTTCAGCGTTGTGCAGCGCCGGGCCCATCCTTCAGGATGGGAACTACTGAGCCGACTCCGTAAAACTCGCTTTCTACGGATCATCACCGAACCTCACGGAAGGTTCGTCAGCCGCCACGAACGCCGACCCGCTCGCGACCAGCCGCACGGGGTTCTCCGGTACGCCCAGCCGCGCCAGCTCCATCACCACCTGCGGCAGCAACCGGTGCTCCGCCTCGAGCACTCGCGCGGCCAGCGTGTCCGGCGTGTCGTCCGGACGAACGGGCACGGGCCACTGCGCGATGATCGGACCGCGGTCGTATTCCTCGTCCACGTAGTGGACGGTCGCTCCGGAGAGCGCGGCGCCGCTCGCGAGCACGGCTTCGTGGACGCGGCGGCCGTACATCCCGGGGCCGCCGAACGCGGGGAGCAGCGCCGGATGGATATTAATCAGGCGCCACCGGAGCCGCGCGACGGCCGCGGGCGGAATGCGCTTCAGGTATCCCGCGAGCACGACGAGCCGGGCGTCACCCGTGGCCGTCACGACCTCGCCCGGATCGTCAGGGTGCGCGAGCACGACGGTGGACACACCTGCCCGCTGCGCTCGCTCGAGCGCGGCCGCGTCGGGGCGGCTCGCGACCACGCGCGCGACCCGCGCGACCGGCGAGTCGCGCAGCGCATCGAGCAGCGCCTGGAGGTTCGTGCCGCCACCCGAGACCAGCACGGCCACCGGAACCGGCGTCACCGATCGCAAGGGGCGAGCGAGCCGGGCTTCGATCCGGGGACGACGGTGAGGGTGAAGGCGCCGGTCGCGAGCCGCTCGCTGCTCGTCACCACGATGAAATAGTCTCCCGTTCGCGGCAGTCGGACGGTGAGCCGGGCGTTGCAGTGGCCGCCCGAGTCGTCGTCCTGGGGCGCGGCGGCCTCGAAGCCGGGGCCCAGCAGGAACGCGTACGCGTCGAACGCGCTCGATGCAAAGTCGATCGTGATGGTTTGACCGGCTCGCCCGGCGAGCCGCCACTGCTGCGCGTACGTGCTCTCCGCCGGAAGGAGCGCGTCGCGCCGCGTGAGCGAGTCCCGCACCGTGTCCCCCAGCGCGATCGTCCGGTTCGCCTGCGCGGCGAGCGCCCAGGGGCACATGGCGAGCAGGAGGACCAATCTCCACGGCTCCATGTCGCCCCGCAATCTGCGGGCGCTAGCCGCCGCGCACAATCTCGGCGGCGGCGGCCGCGAGGTCCGCCACGACGGGGACGCCGAGGGCGCGTGCTTGCGCCGCGTGCGCCGCCCCGCGACCCGTCGCCACCAGGAAGGCGCGCCCTCCCAACCGCCGCGCGGGCTCGACGTCGCTCAAACGGTCACCCACCCAGACCGAACGAGCGAGGTCGAGACCGAGGGCGGTCTGGGCCTCGCGGAACAACCGCACGCCCGGCTTACGGCACTCGCACGGTCCCGTGATTTCGGGATGGTGCGGGCAGAAATAGGCGCCGTCGAGCCGGGCGCCGTGCGCCGTCAGGAGCTCGACCAGGCGGCGTTGCACCGCGTCGTAAGCGGTCGCGTCGTACTTGCCGCGTGCGATCCCGGACTGGTTGGAAACGGTGATCACGAGCCAGCCCGCCTGGTTCAGTCGGTGGATCGCCGCTCCAACGCCGGGAAGGAGGCGGACCTTCCCGGGCTCGTGCAGGAATCCGGGGTCCTCCACGATGGTGCCGTCGCGGTCGAGAAAGGCGGCCCGGCGCGCGACCCCGGCTGGGGCGTCAAGCATCGAGCGCGGCCCGCACCGCGCGCACCACCGTCTCCAGCTCCTCGGAGAAGATGGTGCGCGGATCGAGGACCACGCGATCGTCCGCGATGCGGGCGATGACGGGAGGGTCGTTTGACCGCAACCTCCCCGCCAGCGTGTCGGGGGCCAGCTGTGGGGGATTCAAGCGTAGCAGCCACGTCTTGAGCTTCACCCCTGGGAACGATCCACCACCCACTTCGGACTCGCCCTCGACAATTTCGGAGTCCCTGCCCACGCCTTTGTGCAACGTCTCTGCACGTTGACGAATTTGCTCGACGTCTTCGGTCAACATGCGGAGCACCGGAATCTCGCGGCGGCTCGTCGCCGGCTCCCGGTACAACGCGAGTGTGGCCTCCAAGGCGGCCAGCGTGAATTTGTCGGAACGCACCGCCCGGGCCAGGGGATCCGTGCGACACGCGGCGATCGCATCTCGTCGGCCCAGCAGGATCCCGGCCTGCGGGCCGCCGAGCAGCTTGTCGCCGGAAAAGACGACGGCGTCCACGCCGCTCGCGAGCGCCTCGGCCACGGTGGGCTCGCCGGCGAGGCCCCAGGAGGAGAGATCGACCAGCAGGCCGCTGCCCAGATCGTACAGGCTCGCGGCGCCCCGCGCGCGCGCGACGCCCGCGATTTCCTGCGCGGAGACCTCGGCGGTGAAGCCCGTGACTTGAAAATTGGAGCGGTGGACCTTGAGCAGAAGCCTCGTGCGATCGGTGACCGCGCCTTCATAGTCTTTCAGGTGCGTGCGGTTGGTGGTTCCTATCTCGACCAGTTTGGCGCCCGAGCGGGCCATGATATCCGGGATCCGGAACGCGCCGCCGATCTCCACCAGCTCGCCGCGCGACACGACCGCTTCGCCGTCGCGGGCCAACGCCGACAGGGCGACGAGCAGGGCCCCGGCCGCGTTGTTCACCACGAGCGCGTCCTCGGCGCCGGTTAATTCCACCAAGAGATCCCGACACAGCCCGTGGCGTGAGCCACGGCCCCCCCCCGCGAGGTCGTATTCCAGATTCGAATATCCCGCGGCGATCCGGGTCATGGCCTCGCGCGCCGCGCGCGCGAGCGGCGCCCGGCCCAGGTTCGTGTGCAGCACCACACCGGTGGCGTTGATCACCGGCACGAGCGACGGGGCAGCGAGGCGCTGCACCTGCGCGCGGACGGCCGCATGCCAGCCCTCCGCGGGCGCGCTGCCATCGTGGGCCCGCGCATGCTCGAGCGTGTCCCGCACGGCGCGCAGTACGAGGCCCCGCGGATGGGCGGTGAGGAGCGCCGCGACGTCGGGCTCGGCCAGCAGGGCGTCCACGGCGGGGAGCCGGCGGCGCGGGTCGGTCACGGCGTCTTGGCCTTGGTGGTGTCGCGCGGTGCGGGCTTCGGCACGGGGATCTGGACCACTCCGACGCCGTCGCCGGCGACGCCGCTCAAGCCGACCGCCGCGCGCACGCGCACCAGGTACTTCGCGCCCGGGGTGAGCGGCCGTGCGGTCTGGACGACGAGCCGGTCGTAGGGCACGGGGCGCTGGCTCAGGAGCTTGCGGACGCGCGCCGTATCGACCCGTGCCGCGGCTGTGTCTCGACGCGACGGCGCGCCGGGAGCCCCGGCGACGGCGGGCGCCCGCGGGGCTGCCGGAGCCGGGGTCCTCGGGCGCGCCGTCGTATCACGCCGCGCCGTCGTATCCCGCCGTGCCGTCGTGTCTTGCAGCCGCTTCAGCGAGTCGGCCACCGCCCGCGCCCGCGCCTGGATCGAATCGAACTGCGCCGGCCGATACAGGGCCCGCACGGCCACGGGCGTCGTGTCGGGCAGCGCGAAGGCGTGCACCGCGCCCGTGTCCGGCGCGCGGGCGGGATCGAGCGGTTGCGAAAACGTGATCCGGAGGGCGATCGAGTCCACCGGCTCGACGGTGCGGATCCGCGGCCCGACAGTGTCGTGCACGAACGCCCACAGCACGACGCTCGCCGTGGAGTCGACGGTGACGGTGACCGTGTCGAACGGCTCACGCCGGTCCTGGCGGCGGTTGTTGTTCTGATCCTGAACCGCCCAAACACGATAGCGTCCGGGAGGGATCTCCCGCAGTCGGAAGTTCCCGGCGGAATCCGTCAGGGTGACGTAAGCGGCGGTGTCGGGGAGCGGGGCGGCTCGGATCACGGCCTGTGTGAGCAGCCGCTGCTCGACCCACAACAGCGCGGTACCGCTGAGCGCGGCCGCGGGAAGGGCGCCGCCCGTCGAGAACACGATGGTCTTGCCGGCCTTCGTAACGTTGCGCCGCAGGTCCGCGATGCCGGGCAGCACCTCGAGGTGATACACCCGGTTCGGCTTCCACCCCTCTTCCGGCGCGACGTGGATCGCGCTGCGATGCCAGGATACCTTGACGTCGCCGGCGACCGGCGACAACACGATCTTTTGCGCCAGGCCGGTGATCGCGCCACCCGACGGGCCGGGGCTCCCCGGCGCCTCGTCGATCACTTCGTCGAACTGGACGACGGCCTTGCCCCGAAAATCGGGCACCACCGTCCCGGACTCCGGAACGGTGCGCAGGATGGCCGCCGGCGTGGTGCGGGGCGGGCCGCCCGGCGGCGTACCCTGGCTCGCACAGCCGAACGCCAGGGCGCTCAGGAGCAGCCGAGCGACTTGAGCTTGTCGGCCAGCACCTGCCGCTGGTCGCGCCACGCCCGCTCCTTCTCGCGCTCCTTGGCGACCACCTCGGCGGGCGCCCGCGCGACGAACTGCTGGTTAGTGAGCTTGGCGGCGAGTCCCGCCAGCTGCTGCCCGAGCCGGGTCAGTTCGCCCGACAGGCGCCGACACTCCTGCTGCACGTCGATCGCGTCTTCGAGTGCCACGAACACCTCGCTGCCGTCGCCGAAAATGGCGTAGGCTCCGATACGTTTCGACCCGCCGTCGAAGGAGAGCTCGTCGAGTTGCGCGAGGCGCCGGATCGTTTCGCTTTCCGCCTCGAACACCTTCCGGTGGTCGCGCCCGCGTGCCGTGATGCTGGCGCGGAGGCGCGTCTTGGGCGGCACGTTGTACTCCGCGCGGATGCTGCGGATCCTTTCCACCACTTGCTTCACGCGGAGGAACTGCAGGTCGAGCTCCGCGTCCACGAGCTCCGGTTTGAACGCCGGCCATGGTGCGACCGCGAGCAGCTCGTCCTCCTGTCGACCGGGCAGCTTCTGCCACAGCTCCTCGGTGATGAACGGCACCACCGGATGCAACAGCCGCAGCGCCGTGTCGAAACAATGGGCGAGGACCGCGTGAGCCGCGGCGGCGTCGCTCGAAGCAGGCGATGCCGCCGCTGCGAGACGCGGCTTGACCGCTTCCACGTACCAGTCGGCGAGCTCGCCCCACACGAACTCGTAGCACCGCTTGGCTGCCTCATCGAGCCTGAACTGTTCCAGGAATGCAGTAGTCGCGGCGACTGCGTCATTCGCCCGCATCAGGATCCAGCGGTCGGCGAGCGGCAGTCGAGACCGGTCGAAGCTCTGGAGCGGCGGCACCTGCTCCGGCAGCTGCGCCAGGATGAAGCGTCCGATGTTCCAGAGCTTGTTCGCGAAGTTCCGGCCGGGCGCGAAGGTCGTCTCGAGATCGTTGGGATCGAGCATCAGGTCCGACCCGAGCGACACCCCGGCGATCACCGTCCAGCGCAGCGCGTCGGCGCCGAACAGCCGGACCACGTCGAGCGGGTCGATCCCGTTGCCGAGCGACTTGGACATCTTGCGATGCTGGGTGTCGCGCACGGTGCCGTGCAGGTACACCGTGGCGAACGGGCGTGCGCCGCGAAAGTGATACCCGGCCATGATCATCCGGGCCACCCAGAAGAACAGGATCTCCGGTGCCGTTACGAGCGTGTGCCCCGGGTAGAAGTGCTTCAGGTCGGGTGTCTCGAGCGGCCACCCGAGCGTCGCGAACGGCCACAGCCAGGACGAGAACCACGTGTCGAGCACATCGGGGTCCTGCTCGACCGGACCGCCGCACTTGGGGCAGGCCTTCGGGTCCTCGCGGTCGGCCCATTGGCGGGGCGGGGCGCACCTGGTGCAGGTGAACACCGGGATGCGATGGCCCCACCACAGCTGTCGCGAGATGTTCCAGTCCCGGATGTTCTCCATCCAGTGCTCATAGGTCGCGCCCCACCGCTCGGGGACGAGGCGAATCGCCCCGGTGCGGTACGCTTCGAGCGCCGGCTGCGCGAGCGGCTGCATTTTCACGAACCACTGATCGGACAGCCGCGGCTCCACCACCGAATCGCAGCGGTAGCAGTGGCGCACCGCGTGCCGATGCGGCTCGACCTTCTCGAGCAGGCCGTGCTCCTTCAACATGTCCACGATCTTTTCGCGCGCGTCGAAGCGGTCGAGCTGGCTGAGGGCCTTCGGCACGCGCGTCGGATGCTCCATCCGGCCGTCCTCGGTCATGATCAGCGGCATCTCGAGCTTGTGCCGCAGCCCGATCTCGAAGTCGGTCGCGTCGTGCGCCGGCGTCACCTTCACGAAGCCCGTCCCGAACCCGGGCTCGACGGCCTCATCGGCGATGATCGGCACCGGGAGGTCGATGATCGGCAGCCGGGCGATCTTGCCCACGTAGGCGCGATGGCGCGCGTCCTTGGGATTCACCGCCACCGCCGTGTCGCCGAGCAGCGTTTCGGGGCGCGTCGTGGCCACGGTCAGATAGGGCGCCGGGCCGCCTTCCACGCGATACCGGATGTAGTAGAGCTTGCCGTCGATGTCCCTCGATTCGGCCTCCTCGTCCGACAAGGCCGTGAGACAGCGCGGGCACCAGTGGATTACCCGGTGGCCGCGGTAAATCAGCCCCTCCTCCCACAGACGCACGAACACTTCCCGCACCGCCTGCGAGTAGGCCGGGTCGAGGGTGAACCGCGTCCGGCTCCAATCACACGACGCCCCGATCATCTTGAGCTGCTCGAGGATCGTCGAGCCGGTCTCGCGTACGAACGCCCAGACCCGCGCGACGAACGCGTCGCGACCCAGGTCGAATCGGGTCTTCCCCTCTTTCGCGATGAGGCGCTCCACCACGTTCTGCGTGGCGATGCCGGCGTGGTCGGTGCCGGGGAGCCACAGGGCTTCCCGGCCGCGCATCCGCTCGAACCGGATGAGCACGTCCTGGGTCACGTTGTTGAGCCCCTGGCCCATGTGCAGCACGGCCGTGACGTTGGGCGGGGGGATCACGATCACGTACGGCGGTTTCGGCGAGTCGACCAGGGCCGTGAAAACGCCACGCTCGAGCCAGCGCCGGTAGAGCGGGCGCTCGACGGCGTGCGGGTCGTATTGGGGCGGAAGCGCGAAGCGGGACATTCCTTATAATAGACACGTTAGGGGAGGTTAGAGGAGGTTTTGGAGGGTAGAGGAGGTTCGACGTCAGCGGCCCAGCCTCCCCTAACCTCCCGAACCTCCACCAACCTCCTTAGAATACGTTCCACATGCCCGACGATTCTCCGGTGCTTCCCCCGAGCCGCATGGCGCGTTGGATCGCGATCGCCGCGGTGATCGCGTTTGCGGTCGCGCTCTACTTCCGCGACGGGCGGAACCTGCCGCCCCTGACGGGCACGCCCGCGGCGACCGGTCAGCCCGCCAACTGACCGGATGCCTCCCGAAATCCGGGTCACGCTCCCCGACGGGAGCGAGAAGCGTCTTCCCGCTGGCTCCAGCGGCGCCGACCTCGCGCAGGCGATCGGGCCGGGGCTCGCGAAGGCGGCCCTCGCCGTGCGCCTCAACGGCAACATACGGGACCTGGCCCGCCCGCTCCCCGATGGCGCGAAGGTCACGATCCTCACCGACAAGGACCCGCAGGCGCTCGAGGTGCTGCGCCACTCCTCGGCGCACGTGCTGGCGACCGCCGTACGGCAGCTCTTCCCGCACGCGAAGATCGGATTCGGTCCCCCGATCGAGGACGGCTTTTACTACGACTTCGAGGTGGAACGCCCCTTCGGGCCGGAGGATCTGGAGGCCATCGAAAAGAAGATGATGGAGGTTGTGAAGGCCGATTACCCGTTTGTCCGCGAGGAAGTCTCACGCACCGAAGCGAAGCGGCGCTTCAAGGATGACCCGCTCAAGCTCGAGCGCATCGAGGACCTGGGTCCGGACGAGGTGATCTCGGTCTACACCGACGGCCCGTTCGTGGATCTGTGCCGCGGGCCCCACGTGCCGAGCACCGGGCGGATCAAGCACTTCAAGCTGCTGCACGCCGCCGGCGCTTACTGGCGCGGCGACGAGCGCCGCCAGATGCTGCAGCGCATCTATGGCACCGCCTGGTTCACCAAGGAGGACCTCGAGGGTTACCTGCGGCGGCTGGAAGAGGCCAAGAAGCGCGACCACCGCGTGCTGGGGAAGCAGCTCGATCTGTTCTCGATTCAAGAGGAGGTGGGCCCGGGACTGATCCTGTGGCACCCCAAGGGGGCGATGCTGAACTTTCAGCTGCGCCGCTTCATCGAGGACGTGATTCTGGAGCGCGGCTATCAACTCGTCTACACGCCCAACGTGACGCGCGAAGAGCTCTTCCTGCGCTCCGGGCACCTCCCGCTGTACGCCGAGAACCAGTTCCCGGCGATGGCGGCGGGGGAAGGCGAGGCCGAGGGCGTGCGCTACCGCGTGAAGCCGATGAATTGCCCCATGCACATCCTCATCTACGCCTCGCAGCAGCGCAGCTATCGCGATCTGCCGATCCGGCTCGCCGAGATCGCCAACGTGTACCGCAACGAGCGGTCGGGGACGCTGCATGGCATGCTGCGCGTGCGCGGGCTCTCGATGGACGACGCGCACCTCTTCCTGCGCGAGGACCAGATCGAGCAGGAGATCTTCCAGCTGCTCGACATCGTGGAGCTGGTGCTGGGGAAGACGTTCGGGCTCTCCTACCGGCTCGATCTCGCGACGCGGCCCGCCAAGAAACTCGGCACGGACGCGACGTGGGAGCTGGCGGAGCGCGCGCTCGAGCAGGCCCTCAAACACCGCGGCGCCACGTACCGCATCGATCAGGGCGGCGGGGCGTTCTACGGACCGAAGATCGACATCAAGTTCAACGACGCCATCGGCCGAGAATGGCAGGGCGCGACGATCCAGCTGGATTTCGAGCAGCCCGAGCGCTTCGGGCTCGAGTACACGGGCGAGGATAACCGCCCGCACCGCCCGGTCATGATCCACCGGGCGATCTACGGGACGCTGGAGCGGTTCGTCGGATTCCTGATCGAACACTTCGCCGGGGCGTTCCCCCTGTGGCTCGCTCCCGAGCAGGTCCGCGTCTTACCGATCTCGGACGTGCAGGCGCCTGCGGCGCGCGCGCTACACGAACGGCTCCGCGCGGCGGGCATTCGCTCGCATCTCGACGAGCGCAACGAGACCCTGAACTACCGGATCCGCGACGGCGAGCTGCAGAAAATCCCCTACATGGCCGTGGTGGGGCAGCGCGAGGCGGACGCGGGCTCGGTCGCGGTGCGGGGACGGGGAGAGGGAAAGAAGCAGGTGGTGCTGTCCATTGCCGACTTCGTGGCGAAACTGCAGGAAGAGGTTCGCTCCAGGAGCTTGGCTCCGTTAGTTTGAGATGAGGGATCCCCGGGCTCGCGCCCGGGGTCAGTTACCACCCGATCCCCGCGCTTGCGCGCGGTGTCGGTTCGACTAACCCCGGACGCAAGTCCGGGGTGGGACGGAAGGACGGATGATCGCTACCGATCACACGACCGCTGTCATCTTGAGCGCCTGTCGTACGCCCATCGGCAAGTATCTTGGCGGCCTGTCCCCGCTGCCCGCCCCCCGGCTCGGCGCCCTCGTGATCCGCGAGGCGGTGCGCCGCGCCGGGATCGACGTCGCCGCGGTCGAGGAAGTGATCATCGGGAACGTGCTTCAGGGCGGCGTCGGCCAGGCGCCGGCGCGCCAGGCGGCGATCCACGCCGGTCTCCCGGGGACCGTTCCGGCGGTCACGGTCAACAAAGTCTGCGGCTCGGGACTCAAGGCCGTGATGCTCGCCGCCCAGGCGATCCGGGCGGGCGACGAGCAGTGCGTCGTGGCGGGCGGCATGGAGTCGATGTCGAATGCCCCGCATTATGCGTACGGCCTGCGAGGCGGCCTCCGAGTGGGCGACAGCCCGCTCGTGGACGGCATGATCCGCGACGGCCTGTGGGACTCCTTCTCCGACACGCACATGGGCAACCTCGCCGAATACACCGCGCAGAAGGCCGCGGTGTCGCGCGCGGACCAGGACGCGTTCGCGCTCGCGAGCCACCAGAAGGCCGTGGCGGCGATGGACGCGTGCCGCTTCAAGGCGGAGACGATCCCGGTCGAGATTCCCGGGAAGAAGGGCCCGACCGTGGTCGAAAAGGATGAGGGTCCCCGCAAGGATACCTCGCTCGAGGCGCTGGCGGCGCTCAAGCCGTCGTTCCAGAAGGGCGGGACCGTGACGCCGGGGAACGCGCCCGGTCTGAATGACGGCGCGAGCGCACTGGTCGTGACGTCGCTGGCGTTTGCGAAGGCGCACGGCGTGAAGCCGCTCGCCCGGGTCACCGCCTACGCGAGCGCTGGAGGCGACCCCAAGGATCTCTTCTTTGCACCCATCGTGGCCGTGCAGAAGCTCTTGGCGAAAACCCAGACGAAGATCGATGACTACGATCTGATCGAGGCGAACGAGGCATTCGCCGTGCAGGCAATCGCCGACGGGCGCGCCTTGGGCTGGGACTGGGACCGCGTGAACGTGAACGGGGGCGCCATCGCCCTCGGGCACCCGATCGGCGCCTCTGGCGCGCGTATCCTCACGACGCTGCTGTACGCCTTGAAGGAGCGGAACCAAACGACCGGCCTCGCCACCCTCTGTCTCGGGGGCGGCAACGCCGTGGCCCTCAGCGTGGAGATACTCTGATGCAGGCTCAGACCGCCGTCGTGTCCGCTCCGTCTCTCACCGGCCGGCGGGTGCTCGCGGTCCTCTCGGGCGTCGCCCTGGTCGCGCTCGCGGCCCAGATCGCGATCCCGCTGCCGGGCACGCCGGTGCCGATGACCCTGCAGCCGTTGGCCGTCCTGCTGGTGGGCGGACTGCTGGGGCCCCGGCTCGGCGCCGGCTCGCTCCTCGTGTATCTCGCGCTCGGCGCCGCCGGCATGCCGGTCTTCACCCCGTACGGTCTGCCCGGCGTCGGCCGACTGTTCGGCCCTACGGGCGGATACCTGCTCGCCTACCCGATCGCCGCCTACGCGGTCGGGGGACTCGCCGCGGACGGGCTGCGGTGGACCCGGCTCACGCTCGCCGTGCTCGTAGGTCTCGCGCTCATCCACCTCGGCGGGCTGGCGCAGCTGCTGGTTATCACCCACAGCCTGCAGGACGCCGCTCGCCTCGGCACGCTGCCGTTTCTCGCCGGCGACCTGGCGAAGCTGGTGATGGCGGTTCTGGTCCTGCGACCCGCGGTCAGTCCCCTGCGCGCGCGCCTATGACGGCGCGCGTTTCGTTTGCAGCATGAGTCGTGTCGCGGTGGTCGGCGCCGGCACGATGGGGAACGGCATCGCGCACGTGTTTGCCCAGCACGGCTGGGAGACAACCCTCATCGACATCGCGCCCGGACTGCTCGAGCGAGTGCTCGCCCTCATCCGGGGGAACTTCGAGCGGCAGGTCAAGAAGGGGACGGTTACCGCGGAGCAGCGCGACGCGGCCCTGGCGCGCATCCGGACCTCGCCGAGCCTGGACGCCGTCGCGGACGCCGAGCTGGTGGTGGAGGCCGCGACGGAGCGGCCCGACGTCAAGTTCAAGATTTTCTCGGACCTCGACCGGCTGGCGCCGCCCGCCGCGATCCTCGCGAGCAACACGTCCTCCATCTCGATCACCGCGATCGCCGCTCGGACCAAGCGCCCCCCGCAAGTCGTCGGCATGCACTTCATGAACCCGGTGCCGGTGATGCCGCTGGTCGAAGTGATTCGCGGACTCGAGACGCACGACGCGACGGTCGGGAAGGTAGAGGAGATTGTGAAGGCTCTGGGGAAGACACCGGTCGTGGTCAACGACGCGCCCGGGTTCGTGTCGAATCGCGTGCTAATGCCGATGATCAACGAGGCGGTCTTCTGCGTGATGGAGGGCGTCGCGACGCCGGAAGCCATAGACACGGTCATGAAGCTGGGTATGAACCATCCCCTTGGGCCGTTGGCGCTCGCCGACCTGATCGGGCTCGACGTGTGCCTCGCGATCCTCGAGGTACTGCAACGCGACCTGGGGGACGACAAGTATCGGGCGGCGCCGCTGCTGCGGACCATGGTGGCGGCCGGACGCCTGGGTCGGAAGAGCGGGCGCGGCTTCTATGTCTACCGCGATTGAGCCCCCGGGTCTCTCCGAGACGCAGCGTCAGATCGTCGAGCTGGCGCGCGAATTCGCGCGCACCAAGATCGAGCCGTTCGCGGCGGAGTGGGACCGCCGGGCGTACTTCGCCCGGGACGTGATCGATGAGCTCGGCCGGCTCGGATTCCTCGGAATGTGCGCGCCCGAGGAGTTCGACGGCATGGGGCTCGACACGGTCACCTACCTGCTCGCGCTCGAGGAGATCGCCGCCGCGGACGCGAGCGTCGCCGTTTCGCTCTCGATCCACAACGCCATCCCGACGACGATGCTGGCGCGCCACGGCAGCGACGCGCAAAAACATCGCTGGCTCAAGGCGATGGCGCGCGGCGAGGCGCTGGCGGGCTTCGCCCTGTCCGAGCCCGAGTCCGGCTCCGATGCCGCGGCGCTGCGCACGCGCGCCGTGCGGGACGGCGACCGCTGGGTGCTGTCGGGCGCGAAGGCCTGGGCCACGAACGGCGGCACGGCCGATCTCATGATGGTGCTGGCGCGCTCGGAGCAGGGGATCTGCGCCTTTATTGTGCCCACCGACGCCCCCGGTTATCGTCCGGGGACGCCCGAGGACAAGATGGGTCTCCGCGCGTCCAACACCGTCGCGCTCGCGCTCGAGGACGTCCGGCTGCCGGCCGATCATCTCCTGGGCGAGGAGGGTGAGGGGTTCGGCTACGCCATGGAGGGCCTCGACGCCGGTCGCCTGGGCATCGCGGTGCAGGCGGTCGGGATCGCGCGCCGGGCGCTCGAGCACTCCGTGGCCTACTGCGCCGAGCGACGGCAGTTCGGCCGGCCGCTGCGGGAGTTCCAGGCGGTGCAGTTCAAGCTCGCCGACATGGCGACGCGGGTGGAAGCGGCCCGCGCCCTGGCCCACGCCGTCGCCAACCGGCGGGACCGGGGCGAGGACACTACCATGCAGGCGAGCATGGCCAAGCTGTTCGCCTCCGAGACCGCGATGTGGGTGACCACCCAGGCCGTGCAGCTGTTCGGCGGCTACGGCTACATGCGCGATTTTCCCGTGGAGAAGCTGTTCCGGGACGCCAAGGTCACGGAGATCTATGAAGGCACCAGCGAAATCCAGCGGATCATCGTCGCCCGCGGCCTTTATCCCGGCGCCTAGCCCCGCGTCTGACCCCGGGCGCCGGCCCGGGGAAGGCGAAGGACTCGAGCTCTTCGCCCTGCTCGCGCAGCACGAGCACGAGCAGGTCAGCGCGTACTACGATCCGTCCACCGGGTATCGCGGCCTCATCGCGATCCACTCGACGGTGCTCGGGCCCGCGCTGGGCGGCACGCGCTTCTGGAGCTACGCGAGCGACGAGGCCGCATTGATCGACTGCCTCCGTTTGGCGCGCGGGATGACCTACAAGGCCGCGGTGGCGGGGCTCAACCTGGGCGGCGGCAAGAGCGTCATCATCGGGGACAACCGCACCACGCGGCGCGAAGCGCTGTTCCGTGCCCACGGGCGTCACGTCGAATCGCTCAAGGGGCGCTACATCACGGCCGAGGACGTCGGGACCGGCACGGCGGACATGGAATACATCAAGGCCGAGACGAATCATGTGACGGGTCTGATCGGCAGGTCGGGGGACCCGTCCCCAGTCACCGCCTACGGCGTGTACCGCGGTATAAAGGCCTGTGCCCGCTACCGCTACGGCTCGGATGGCCTGGCCGGGAAGTCGGTCGCTTTGCAGGGATGCGGCTCCGTAGGCTATCATCTGGCGAAGCTGCTCTTCGCCGAGGGGGCGGACATCACCTGCACCGACATCGATCCGCAGCGGGTGAAGCGCGTGGTGGAGGAGTGTGGGGCGAAGGCGGTCGCGCCGGACGCGATCTACGACGTGCGGGCGAGCATCTTCGCCCCGTGCGCGCTCGGCGCCGTGATCAACGACGCCACCATCGCGCGGCTGCAGGTCGAGATCGTAGCGGGTGCGGCGAACAACCAGCTCGCCGAGGACCGGCATGGCGACCTGCTCGAGCGGCGCGGGATCACCTACGCCCCTGACTACGTGATCAACGGCGGTGGTCTGATCAACGTGAACGCGGAGCTGCATGGCTGGGCGCCCGAACGGGCGCGCTCGAAGGCGGGGGAAATTTACGACACGCTCCTGCGGGTGTTCGAGATCGCGCGCGAGGAAGGGATTCCCAGCTACCGGGCGGCGGATCGACTGGCGGAGCAACGGATCGCCGCAATCGCCAAGGTGCGACGAAACTTTGTCTGAGCGGATCTATGTGGGCGCGGACCACGCGGGCTTTCGGCTGAAGCAGCGGCTCGTCGACGAGCTGAAGCGGCTGGGCTACGAGCCCGTGGACGCGGGGCCCGAGACCATGGATCCGGCCGACGACTACCCCGACTACGGCCGTCCGGTGGCCAAAGCGGTAAGCACGGGCGCCGTGAAACGCGGCGTGCTGACCTGCGGCACCGGGCTCGGCATGGCGTTCGTGGCCAACCGGTTTCCCCGCGTACGGGCGGCGCTGGCGTGGACTCCGGAGATCGCGGAGCTGGCGCGCAAGCACAACGACGCGAACGTGCTGGTGCTGCCGTCCCGGTTCGTGAGCGAGGAGGAAGGGATGGACATCCTGCACAAGTGGCTCGACACGGCATTCGAAGGCGGGCGCCACGAGCGACGCGTCGCGAAGATCGACGCATGATCGATCGACGTGCCCCCCTCGCCAAGGCGGACCCCGCCATCTTCCAGCTGATCCGCCGCGAGGTGGAGCGGCAGGAGTACGGGCTGGAGCTGATCGCGAGCGAGAACTTCGTGTCCGTGGCGGTGCTCGAGGCGATGGGCACGGCGCTCACGAACAAGTACGCCGAGGGGCTGCCGGGGAAGCGCTATTACGGCGGCTGCGAGGTGGTGGACGAGGTCGAGCAGCTCGCGATCGATCGGGCCAAGGCGCTGTTCAAGGCGGAGCACGCGAACGTCCAGCCGCACTCCGGGGCGCAGGCGAACATGGCCGCGTATCTCGCGGTAGCGAAGCCGGGCGACACGCTGCTCGGCCTGGCCCTGCCGCACGGCGGCCACCTGACCCACGGCGCGCCCGTGAACTTTTCGGGCACGCTGTTCCACGCCACTCATTACGGAGTCCGAGAAGACACCGGCTGGATGGATTACGATCAGGTGCGCGACACGGCGCGACGCGAGCGGCCGCGCATCCTGATCGGCGGCAGCAGCGCCTACGCCCGCATCATCGAGTTTGCGACACTGCGGAGTATCGCGGACGAGGTGGGCGCGATCTTCATTGTCGACATGGCGCATGTCGCCGGGCTCGTGGCCGCGGGGATCCATCCCTCGCCCGTGCCGCACGCGCAGATCGTCACGACGACCACCCACAAGACCCTGCGGGGTCCCCGCGGCGGCTTGATCCTCTGCCAGGAGGCGTTCGGCAAGGATGTCGATAAGCAGGTGTTCCCGGGCCTCCAGGGCGGGCCGCTCGAGCACGTCATCGCGGCGAAGGCTGTGGCCCTGGCAGAGGCCCTGACTCCGGAGTTCAAGACGTACGCCACGCAGGTCGTGCGCAACGCGCAGGCCCTCGCCGCGGCGCTCGTCGAGCTGGGCTACGCCATCGTGTCGGGCGGGACGGACACCCACCTGATGCTCGTGGATCTGCGGCCCAAGCAGGTGACTGGCAAGGAGGCCCAGGAGCTGCTCGACCGGGCCGGCATCACAGTGAACAAGAACACGATTCCCGGCGACCCCCAGAAGGCGTTCGTCACGAGCGGGATCCGCATCGGCACCCCGGCCGTGACCACGCGCGGTTTCACCGAGGCCGAAATGCTCAAAGTAGCGGAGGCGATCGACACCGTGCTCACGAAAAAGGACGACGCGACCATCGCGCGCGTGAAGGCCGAAGTGCGCGAGCTGGCGGAGCAATTCCCGCTGTACGCACCGCCGGCGCGCGCGGCCGTGGTTGGGGGGCACCATGCCCGATAGTGGCGCTTCGTCGGGCCGGCCCGGGCGCGGCTCGGGCTCGTTCACCGTGCATCCGGCCGAAGAGCTCGAGGTCTACTTCAACGAAGTCGCCCACGGCCGCCCGGTGGGCTTCGTTGCCTCGTCCAAGTGGAAGCCGCCGACGGACATCTACGAGACCGACACGGCCCTAGTGGTCTACATGGACATCGCCGGGATGCGCTCGGAAGACTTCACGGTCGAGTACGTGGACGGCGTCCTGACGATCGCCGGCGAGCGCACCGCCCGGCGCCACGAAGGCAAGCCGCATTATCACGCGATGGAAGTGCAGGTCGGGCCGTTCGAGCGCCGCTTCCGCCTCCCCGTGCCGGTCGACCCCGAGAGCATTCGGGCGAACTACGAGCAGGGCTTCCTCGAGGTCCGGCTGGCGAAGCTTCCGGCCCGCCTCTCGGGACCGCAGTCGGTGCGGGTGCAATAAGTGGATCGCCTCCCCGTCCTGCCGCTCGGCCGGATCGTCGTCTACCCGCACGTCGTGCTGCCGATGGCCCTCACCGATCCCCACGCCGTCCAGCTGATCGACGAGGTGGTGCAGGGGAACAAGCGCCTGCTGCTCGGCGTGGTGCGGCCGCTGGGCGGCACCGAGCCCCCCGAGGGCGCCGTGATGCAGGCCCGGGCCGACGAGCTATACGAGGTCGGCACGCTCGGCACCGTCGTGCGCATGCTCAAGCTGGGCGACGGCTCGGTGCGCGTCATGGTGCAGGGGCTCGAGCGGGCACGGCTCGTCGAGGTGACCCCCGCTGAGCATTGGCTGGTGGCGGGCTACCAGCCGCTCCCCAACACGCTGGTCGAGGACGCTCGCACGGAAGCCCTGAAGCGCACGGTGCACGCCCAGTTCTCGCGCGTGATCGACATCGCGCCCTACCTGGGGGAGGAGCTGCACGAGGTCCTCGTCGGCATCAGCGACGCCGGGAAGCTGTCCGACTTCGTGGCCGCGAACCTGGACCTGGCCCTTCCGGCCAAGGCGGAGCTGCTGGCGATCGACGACGTGAACCGGCGCCTCGAGCGGCTCGCCGAGCTGCTCGGTCAGGAGCTGCAGGTCCTCGAGGTCGGGAGTCAGATCCAGGAGAAGGTGCGGACTCGGCTCGACCAGAATCAGCGGGAGTACGTGCTGCGGGAGCAGCTGCGGGTCATCCGCCAGGAGCTGGGGGAGGAAGAGGGCGACGACGAGCTGACCGAGCTCGGGGGACGGCTCGAGGCCGTCGGCCTCCACGAAGAGGCCAAGAAGGTCGCCGACCGGGAGCTCAAGCGGTTGCGGCAGATGTCGCCCCAGTCGGCCGAGTACCACGTGGCGCGCACCTACCTCGAGGTGATCGCGACGCTCCCCTGGAGCCGCACCTCGGAGGACCGGCTCGACCTGAAGGCGGCGCGCGACATCCTCGACCGCGACCACTACGACCTGAAGACCGTCAAGGAGCGGATCCTCGAGTACCTGGCGGTCCGGACCCTCAACCCCGCGGCACGCGGCGGTATCCTGTGTTTCGTGGGCCCGCCCGGCGTCGGCAAGACCTCACTCGGCCAGAGCATCGCGGAAGCGCTGGGGCGCCGCTTCACGCGCGTCTCGCTCGGCGGCGTGCGCGACGAGGCGGAGGTCCGCGGCCACCGGCGTACCTACGTCGGCGCGCTGCCGGGGCGCATCATCCACGCGCTGCAGCGCTGCGAGACGCGTAACCCCCTCTTGATGCTCGACGAGGTGGACAAGATGGGCGCGGACGTGCGCGGCGATCCGACGGCCGCGCTGCTCGAGGTGCTCGACCCGGCGCAGAACAGCACCTTCGTGGACCACTACCTCGAGGTGCCGTTCGACCTGTCGGGCGTCATGTTCATCGCCACGGCCAACAGCCTGGCGCCGATCCCCGACCCGCTGCTCGACCGCATGGAAGTGCTCACCTTGCCCGGGTACACGCCCGGGGAGA
>Ga0209689_1000668_pt1 | contig 24448 bp, 21 predicted proteins | sample GraSoiAngelo_149_FD_187119 | JGI IMG/M metagenome (GOLD analysis project Ga0209689, IMG submission 187119) | Grasslands soil microbial communities from the Angelo Coastal Reserve, California, USA - 14_1009_09_30cm (SPAdes) (version 2) | ecosystem: Environmental > Terrestrial > Soil > Grasslands ... | reverse complement strand
GCAGCGCCGCCTGTTCGATCCGTTCCAGTACACCTTCATCCAGGGGCTCCGGGGACTGAACCGGTGGACGAGCTTCTTCGCCTTCGCGCTCTTCGCCGGGCAGTTCATCTTCGTCTGGAACTTCTTCAAGACGCTTTTCGGCAAGGCGGTGCCGGCGGGCGAGAACCCCTGGCAGGTGACCACGCTCGAGTGGACCGCGACAGGGTCGCCGCCGCCATTCCACAACTTCGACCGCATCCCCGAGGTCATACGCGGGCCGCACGAGTTCTCGAATCCGGAAGTGCGCCGCCTCACCGGCCGCGACTTCGCCGGGCAGTCCGAGGTGCTGCCGGGCAGCGCCGGGCCCGCGCTGGCCGCGGCGAGGGGTTGAGCCGTGCCGGGCACGAACCTCCGCCGCACCCCCGCGGACCTGCCGGCGCCGGAGGTCCCCGAGCTCCACCGGTACCGGCTCCGGCTCCGCCGGACCGAGGGCGAGGTCACCTCCTACGTCGGGATGATCATCTTCCTCGGCTCCTGGGCCATGATGTTCGCGGCGCTCTTCTTCGCCTACGCAGTGGTGCGGCTGCGCGCGCCGATGTGGCCCCCACCCGATCAGCCGGCGCTCCCCATCCTCGTCCCGGGATTGAACACGGCCGTGATCGCGGCCTCGAGCCTCGCGGTCGTGCTCGCCTCCCGCGCCCATGCACTCGGACGGCACCGGCGCGCCTCCATCGGGCTCGGCGTGGCCGCCGGTCTCGGCGCGCTCTTCCTCGGACTCCAGATCCTGGTCTGGGTGGGGGTCTGGGGCGCCGGGCTACTGCCGAGCGGCGGACCGTACCCGTCGGCCTTCTACGCCCTCACCGCCTTTCATGCGCTGCACGTCCTCGTCGGACTCGCGGCGCTCGGTGTGCTCGCCATCCGCGCGCGGCCACCGCGCGGGACGACGCGGAGCGCGGTGCGGCTCTGGGGGATGTTCTGGCACTTCGTCGGCGCCGTCTGGGTCGCCCTGTACGTCGCGGTCTATCTGGTCTGACCGCGGGAGGATCGGACATGTCGCGCAGGGCCCTCCTCCTCGTCCTCGCCTCGGCAGTCGCCGCCACTGGCTGCAAGGGGTACCGCACGCAGGGGTTCAAGGAACCGATGAAGCTGGGCGGAAAAACGATCTCCGCCTCGGTGCTCACGGACGGTCAGATCGCCTACGTCCTCCACTGCCGGGCCTGTCACGGCGACAAGGGCGACGGAAGGGGACCCGCCGCGGCCGCGGTCCGGCCTCCGCCGCGCGACTTCACGCTCGGGTCTTTCAAATTCGGCGCCGTCCCCGGCGGCACACTGCCGAACGATGACGACTTCCTGCGCATCGTCCGCTTCGGCCTGCACGGCACCGCGATGCGTGCCTGGGACGGCGTCCCCGAGCCGAATCTCCTGGCGATCATCCAGTACCTGAAGACGTTCTCGGAGCGTTGGAAGGACGAGGAACCCGGCGAGCCGATCGTCCCGACGCCGGACCCGTGGCAGGGCAAGGATGCGGCGGCCGTGGACCGCGGTAGGGCTGTGTACCACGGCTTGGCGCAGTGCCTGGGGTGCCATCCGGCCTTCGCGCCGAAGCGGTACATCTACGAGGCGACGAAGCAGCTCAAGGGGAAGGGCACCACCAAATTCCGTCAGGACATGTACGGGTCCGAGCTGACGAAGAGCGAGTACGGAGTGAAGCTCCTCCCGCCCGATTTCACGCGCACCGACCTTCGCTCGGTACGGCCCGAGCACCAACTCGAGGATCTCTACCGCGTGATCGTGTCTGGCGTGGGCGGCACCGCGATGCCCACCTGGCGGGGTGCACTGCCCGAGGAGGATCTGTGGGCGCTCGTCCACTTCGTCAACTCGCTGGTGAAGATGAAGGGGACAGATGCACCGCGGCGCCTCCGGACCGAGTGGCAGGCGGATGACGCCGTGTGGAGCCCGCCGCCGAAGTAATCAACTCCGTTTCAACCTCTACTCGGCCGGCGTCACCGGCGAGAGTCAATGCCATCGCATGTAGCGCCGGGCGTTCGGTCCCGCTAAGACTCGGAGTGGAGAACCCGCGAAGCCACGGATTGTGCCGTTTGGCACGGATCGTGCTCGTGCCAAATCGCGCATGGAGCGAAGCACTCCGCCAAAGAGGCGCATCGGCGCCACCTCCTTCCAGCTCAGCCCGGTGGTTCTGGAGCCTCTTCCGCAGCCCGACGATTCGCTCCTGGCGCGCTCGTTCCGGGAGCAGGTGCTGCCCGCCCTCACGCCCATCGCTTTGGATCACGCGCACCCGTTGCCCGACCTTGCGGCAGGCTCCATCGGGCTCCTCGTGCGCTTTCAGCGGCATTCCGAACGCCGCATCGGAGTCGTTCTCGTCCCTCCGCTGCTGCCGCAGTGGCTGACCGTGCAGGGCCCGAAGCACTCCATGACGGTGCGCGTCGAACACGCCATCGCGCGATACATCTCGGACCTCTTCACCACCTTGCCGGTCGAGAAATCCTGGTCGTTCCGCGTCACGCGGACCGACGAGCCCGCGCAGCTGCGTTTCGTGTTCCGGAACGTCGCCTGATCCTGCCCGGCAGGCGCCTGCGTCAGGCGTTCGTCGTGGGGCAGTCTCTTGACGCCCGCATCCGTTTTGGCCTACAGGGCGGCGCGGACTCAGCTTCCACACACCAATAGGGGAATACCATGAGTGGATCCGATCAGGGCCGCACGCGGCTTCTGTCTTGGGGAATGGTGCTCACCTGTCTCGCATTCACGATCAGCTGCGCGATGACTTCTGCAGCGCAGGGAGGAACCGCCGCCGCCGAGCCGGCCAAGGCCCACGAAGTCCGATCCGTCTCACAAGAGATGCTCAACGCCGCGCTGGACGACGAGAAGAACTGGATCCACCCGAACAAGGATTACACGCAGACCCGCTATTCCAAGGCTGCCCAGATCAACACCAGCAACGTCGCGAAGCTGCGCCCCGCCTTCGTGTTCCAGACCGCGGTGGTGGAGTCGATGGAAGTCTCGCCCATCGTCGTGGACGGCATCATGTTCATCACCACGTCGTATGACCACGTCTACGCCGTCGATGCCGCCAGCGGTCAGGAGCTCTGGCACTACAAGCACCCCATGGGTCCCACGACCACGTTCTGCTGCGGGCCGAACAACCGGGGCGTCGCAGTCTCCGGGAACAAGCTGTTCCTCGGCACGCTCGACGCAAAGCTCGTCGCGCTCGACAGCAAGAGCGGAAAGGTGATCTGGTCGACCGACATCGCCGATCCCGACAAAGGCTACAGCGAGACGATGGCTCCAGGCGTCGTCGATGGGAAGGTGCTGATCGGCACCAACGGCGGCGAGTATGGAATCCATGGCTTCGTCAAGGCGTTCGACGCGGAGACGGGCAAGCTGCTCTGGACGTTCGACACCATCCCCGATCGCGGCTCCGAGGGCGTGTGGGCGACGCAAGACGCCACCGGCCGCGACATGCATCGGGACATCGCCGCCGAGAAGGCGCAGCTCGCCAAAGGAAGGAAATTCGAGGCCACGCTGGGAGGCGGCGTCTGGATGACTCCCGCCGTCGACCTGAAGGCCCGCACCATCTTCTTCGTGGTGGGCAATCCTTCGCCGGACCTGTATGGAGCGGAGCGGCCCGGCGACAACCTGTACACGGACTCCATGGTCGCCGTCGATCTCGATTCCGGAAAGTACAAGTGGCACTTCCAGTACGTCGCCCATGACGTCTGGGACCTCGACGCGGCCAGCCCGCCCATCCTGGTGGACGCGAAGGACAAGAGCGGGAACGTCATCCCCGCCGTCATCCATGGAGGCAAGACGGGGCATGTCTACGTGCACGACCGCAAGGACGGCAAGCTGATCCGGTTCTCCGAGGCCATGGTCCCGCAGGGCGGGGTGTGGACCTTGCCGACGCCGGAAGGTGCCCGGATGGAGCTGGGCGCCAACGGTGGCGTCGAATGGTCTCCGATGGCCTTCTCGCCCAAGACCAACTTCGCCTACGCGATCAACTTGATCCAGCCGATGACCTACCACGTGGAAGCGACCGAGTACCCTGACGGGAAGCTCTGGCTGGGCGGCGCTTTCAAGACCATCCCCGGCGTGCCGCAGACCGGCAACGTCACGGCGGTCGACGTCAATACCGGGAAGATCGCCTGGCAGGCGAAGACCGACCAGCCGATGATCGGCGGCATCAGCGCCACCGGCGGCGATCTGGTGTTCGCCGGCGAAGGCAACGGCCTCTTCAAAGCGTACGACGCGCGCTCAGGGAAGGTGCTCTGGACGTACCAGTGCGGCGCCGGCGTGAACGCCCCGCCCGTCACCTACATCGTCGACGGCAAGCAGTACGTCGCCGTTGCCGCCGGCGGGAACACCCAGATCGACTTCAAGCGCGGCAACAGCGTGTTCGTGTTCTCGCTCGGTGAATGAGGCTGGGTTCCAGGAGAGCTTTTCACATGGCGCTCCCGGCCCGGGATGCGGCGGCAGGATGAGGGTAGCGGTCCTCGCTGCCCTCCTCGTGTCGTTCCTCCCAGGTGCGCTCGTCTCGCAGGTCGACGCCTCGCCGGAACAGATCGAAGTCGGAAGGAAGAAAGCGGAATACTGCGCCGGATGCCATGGCGCGGACGGGAACTCCGAGCTGACCGACTACCCGATCCTCGCCGCCCAGACCACGCGCTACACCTATCTGCAGCTGAAGGACTACAAGTCCGCACGGCGCAAGGACGAGATGATGAATCCGGTCGCCGCGCAGCTGGAGAAACAGGACATGATCGATCTGGCCACCTATTACGCGGCACAGCGGCCGAAGGGCCCGAGGATCCAGGCGGGGGAGGGCAGTGTCCCGTTCAAACCCGACCCTGCGCGTGTCGCCGCAGGGCGCAAGAAATCGGCCGAGGTGCTCTGCACCATGTGCCACCTGGGCGAGTTCGCGGGACAGAACGAGGTCCCGAGAGTTGCCGGCCAGCACCCCGAGTACGTCATCAAGCAGCTGAAAGCCTTCAAGACCGGTGCGCGGACCAACGATGCCGGTACCATGTCGAGCGTCGCCAAGACTCTCTCCGATGAAGACATCGTGAACCTGGCGCACTACCTCGCGAGCCTCTGACAACCCGTGTCCTTGGCCTTCGCCAAGGGGCTCGCCCCGCGACCCGGGACAGCCCGGGGCGGCTGCCGCAGCCGCCCCGGCTGGCGCCGGCAAGCCGTCAGCGCGGATTGCTTGGGTTCTCGGTCTTGTTGTCCGGGCTGCTCGGGTTCATGTCCCCAGCGCCCTTGCTCGGCTGGCTCGAGGTGTCGGTGCCCGCGCCGGCGCTCGTGTCGGCGGCGGGTGCGTTCGGACTCGCAGGGCTGCTCGCGCGGCTGGCGTCGCTGGCCGAGGAGGGGCGAGAGCGATCCATGGTGGCAGGGCCGCGGCCCATCGGATGGCTCTTCTTGCCCTTGATCATCTTCCCGTTGCAGTCGCACATGCATTCGTCGTCCGACTTGCCGAGGTCATGGCTGCGCGCGGCCGCGGGCCGATCCTTCGCCTTCTTGTCCATCGCGGTGGCCTTGCCGGTGTCGCTGGTCTGCGCGGTGGACTTGGTGGCGTCAGTGCCCTGTTGCGCGGTGGACTTGGTGGCGTCGGTGCCCTGCTGCGCGGTCGCTTTGCTGCTGTCATTGGTGTCCTGGTTCTGCGCGCGGGCCGCGGGTACGGCGAGCGCCAGGCCGAGGATCGAAAGTGCGAAGAGCTTCATCGAATGCCTCCGTTCAAGGGTGTGCGTTCTACAAGTGAGGGTGGCGACGAACTGACGCTGGGACAACGCACGGGCGCTCGGGCAGCGGTGATCGAGAGGGGCGAGGAGGCGTCGGGACGCCCAAGGGAAGGGCGAGCGGGCGTCCAGGGCCACGTCGCCGTCGCCGTGGCCGGCGAGTGCGTTTCGGCTCGACACCGGCGCCACCGGTCGACCCGGCCGGCAGAGCGCGAAGGTTGGCACTTCCGCTCGCCCGGCCTGTTTCCGCTCCTGCTGCAGTGCTACCTTCGCAAGCTTCCCCGGGGCGAACTCGAGGGCGGCATGAACCGGATCATCGCTGCGCCCTTCCTGCCGCTGGTTTGCCACCTGGTGATCTGCCTGGGCGCGCATGCCGCGGGGACCGAGGGGCAGCAACCCACCGCCTCGCCGGAGAGCGGTCCGCGCAACGAGAACGGATTGGGCGAGGAGATCACGGTGCTCGGGCCGGCCCGGCTGCCGGAGAGCCGGACCGCCGCGGACGGACTCACGGTGCAGGTGATCGATGCGCGCGAAATCCGCGCCAGCGGCGCGCGGACGTTCCAGGAGGCCCTGCAGCGGATTCCCGGGGTCCATCTCGCCGATGAGCAAGGAAACCCCCGGCAGGAGGATCTTTCGTTGCGGGGGTTCTCCGCGAGCCCGGTCACCGGCCTGCCGCAGGGGATCAGCGTGTTCGTCGACGGCGTGAGGGTGAACGAACCGGCGGCCGAAGAGGTCGCCTTCGAGCTGATCCCGCTCGCGGACATCGAACGCATCGAGATCGTTCGCGGCCCGAACGCGATCTTCGGCCGCAACACGCTCGGTGGAGCGATCCACATCCTCACGCGGCGCGGCGGCCGTGAGCCGGAAGCCAGCGTGCAGATCGAAGGAGGCAGCTGGGAATATCAGGAGATCCGGGGGCTCGTTTCCGGGCCGCTCGGGCCGCTGAGCGGATATCTTTCCCTGAGCGAATTCTCCGACCAGGGCTGGCGGGTCCGTGGGGCGGGAAATGGCGTACGTGCCTTCGGCAAGCTTGGCATAGGACAGGAAGGCGCCAGCGCAACGCTCTCCTACCAGTTCCAGGTCGATCGCCTGCAGCAGCCGGGCTCCCTCCCGCAGACGACGCTGGGCACCGATCGACGGGAGAACTACACGCCCGGCGACTTCTTCGACCCTGCTCTCCATTTCGTCACGCTGAATGGGCGGGCGCGACTCCCCTCCGGTCTGTCGATCGGCGTCAACGGCTTCTTCCGCTCAGTCGACGCGGAGCAGTTCAACGCGAGCTGGATCAGCCCGGACACGCGCCTGTTCGACCGTACCGTCAGCGCCGGCGGGACGGTGCAATTCGATCACCGCGTGCGTGCGGGCGCGCTGCGGAACGACCTCAGCGCCGGCGCGGAGGTCATGCGCAGCTCCGTGCGCCTGCGCGTCCACGAAGAGGCGAATCCCCGGTTCACGACCAGCGAGGCCGGAGAGCCGCTGCCGCGCCTCACCTCGGACCTGTACGATCGTCAATGGGCAACGGGCGCATTCGTGCAGGAACAGGCGCGGATCACCGACGGACCTCTCACCGGGCTGTCAGCGACGGCCGCGCTGCGTTTCGACCGGATCGCCCACCAGATCGTCGATACCTCGCCCGATGCGCCGGGGAACGCGACGGGAAACGCCATCTTCTCGGCATGGATCCCGGCCGCGGGCCTCAGTTGGGCCTTTGCGCCCCACTGGCTCGTTTCCACCTCGTGGACGGCGGGCTTCCGTGCGCCCGCATTTCTCGAGCTGACCTGCGCGGACCCTGCGGCTCCCTGCGTCGGTCTGCAAGCGGGACTCGCTCCGGACCCGACCCTGACGTCTCTTCGTCCGGTCCGCTCTCGATCGCTCGAGGTGGGCGTCAGCGGATCGCCATTGGGTGGCCTCACCGCCACCTTGACCGCATTCCGGGCCGATCTGCGCGACGATATCTACAGCGTGGTCGCTCCCGGGACGACGCGGGTGTACTTCCAGAATGTGGGGGAGACCCGAAGGGTGGGGCTCGAGCTGGCGTTGCGCCTGGAGCGCGGCGCCTTCGACGTCGAGGCGGGTTACGCCTACACGCGCGCCACCTTCAGGGGGGATTTCGCCCTCGCGACTCCGCGGACTCCGGACGGCACCGAGACCGTGCGGCCCGGCGCGCAGCTGCCGCTGACCCCGAACCATCATCTCAGGCTGGAGGCCCGCGCCCAGGCGCTGCGCTGGCTGACGTTCTCCGCGGGATTCGATTACGTCGGGTCGCAATACTTCCGCGGCGACGAGGCGAATGCCGCGCCGGAGCTCGCGCCATACCTGATCGTTCGAACGGGGGCGGAGGCCCGATGGCGCGCGTGGACGGCGACGCTGCGGGCCGCGAACGTCCTCGACTCCCGATACGAGACCTTCGGCGCGTTCGCCCCGGACGGACGCGCGCCCGGACGGCCCATCGAGCCATTTCTTACGCCCGGTGCCCCCATCCGCGTCGTCCTGGGTCTGCGCTGGGACCTCGAGCGGAATGGAAATGGAAGAGCCCCGCAATAGTCGCGGCCGCCGAAGGCGGCTTGGCGACGACGCTTGAGCGCAAACCATGCCAGCACGGCTCATGAAATATGTTCTAGCCCATTCGGGAAGGCGCATGTCCGTCGCGACTCGATTGCTTTCGGCAACAGGTCTGGCAGCGGTGCTCTGTGTTGCGCCACGCGGCTCGCTTGCGGAGGAAGCGCCGCCGCCGGCGGCGATCGCCCCGGACGAGGCGGAGCAGACCGCTCACGGCGAGGAGATCGTCGTGACCGCAACCCGCAGCCCCCGTCCCATCCGCGACGTCGCGGCCGCAGTGATCGTGGTGCCGCGGGTCGAGCTCGAGCGAAGCCCGGCGAAGACCCTGGACGAGCTGCTCCCCATCGTTCCGTCCCTGGGGCTCTTTCGCCGCTCGAGCAGTCTCGCCGCCGATCCCAGCTCGCAGGGCGTGACCCTGCGCGGGGTCGGGCCTTCCGGCGTCTCTCGCAGCCTCGTTCTGGTGGACGGGATCCCGGCGAACGATCCCTTCGGCGGTTGGGTCTACTGGCGCGCGATCCCTCGTCTTGGCATCCAGCAGTTCGAGGTCGTTCCAGGAGGCGGCTCGGCCCTTTATGGAAACTACGCGCTCAGCGGCGTCAGCCAGGTGGTCTCCCGTCCGATCGCATCGCAGAGCGTCCTGGCCTCCGGAGAGTACGGTTCGTACAGCAGCGGCCAGTTCGGCCTTCGTGCGGCAGACCGGTGGGGGCCGATCGGCGGTGCCGTCGAGGGCGAGTTGCTCAAGTCCGACGGCTATCCGGTCGTGGCTGGCTACAACCGGGGAGCCGTCGATCGAAACGCGCCGAGCGAGCACGGCACGATCAACGCGCGGGTCGAAGGGGAAGTGAGCTCCGACCTCTCCATCGTCCTGCGCGGCGGGTACTTCCATGAGGACCAGAACGGAGGCACCCAGTTCACCACGGCGGCGGTGCGAAGATTCGAGTACGCAGCCAGCGCACGCGCGACCCCAGGCAACGTCGGGCTCCTCGACCTCGCCATCTTCGGGCACTCGGGCACCTTCCGGCAGAACCGCGCGCGGTTCTTCTCCAACCGTTCGAGGGAGGTCCTCGCCGGCGAGCAGGACGTTCCCACGCACGATTTCGGCGTGGGCCTCGTCTGGACGAGCCCTCCCTTGCCGATGCTCGGCTCCCACACCCTCACCGTGGGGAGCGACGCGCGGCGCATCACGGCGGACACGCAAGAGCAGCTCTTTCCTGCTCCTTCTCCGACGCCGAGCGTGATTTCGCGGGACGCGCGCGGCGAGCAGCGCCTCTACGGTTTCTTCGCACAGGACGTCTACGACGCGTCGGATGCGGTCCAGCTCAGCCTCACGTTGCGGTACGACCGCTGGGACAACGTGAATGCCAGCCGCGTCGAGCAGCTGTCCGACGGTTCGAGCGTGCCCACCCGGTTCGCTGGCCGGAGCGACCGCCAGGTTTCCCCGAAGGCGGGGCTGCGCGTTCGTCCCATCGACTGGTTGACCCTGCGCGCCAGCGCGTACCGCGCCTTCCGCGCCCCGACCCTGAACGAGCTCTACCGCCCGTTCCAGGTCGGGACGGTCTTCACCCAGGCGAACGAGAACCTCGGTCCCGAGACGCTCGTCGGAGGGGAGGCAGGCGTCGACGTGAGAAGCCCCTTCGGCCTCGGTGCGCGCCTGACCGCCTTCCGCAACGAGCTGAAGAACCCGATCACCAACGTGACCGTGGGGACGAACCTCCGGCAACGGCAGAACCTCGGCCAGGCGCGCATCCAGGGGATCGAGGCCGACGCGGGCTGGCGGTTCGCGCGCAACTGGCTCGTCACCGCCGCGTACACCTTGGCGCAGAGCCGCGTCACCGACGCGCCCGGTCAGCCGCAGCTGGTGGGGAAGCAGCTGCCGCAGGATCCGAAGCACCGCACCAGCTTCTCGCTCTCCTTCGACGATCCGCGATCGCTCACCGCGGAGGCCGTCGTTCACCACGTCAGCGCCCAATTCGAGGACGACGTGAACACCCTGCCGATGTCGAACGTCATCCTCGTCGATCTCTTCGTCGCCTGGCACGCGACGCCGTACGTCGACCTGTTCGCGGCGGTCGACAACCTGTTCGACCGGGCGTACCTGGTCGGGCGCTCCGGGGTGGATACGATCGGCCAGCCTCGCTTCATCCACGGTGGAATCCGCCTGCGCGTCGGCCGGTGACGTGACCGGACGCAGGGCACGCGCGTAAGGGGCGGTCGCGCCGAGGGGGGGTCCGCGCGACCGCCCCGAGGATCACCTCCTTTCCGTCAGTTGAAAGGGGCGCGCGGCGAACAGCGCGCGTGCCGTGGCGATCATCTGCATCTGTGCGCTTGCGCGATCGCCGCGCAGCGCCCGAAGCTGTTCCCAGGCGTCGTGCGCGGACGTGAGATCGAACGCACCGATCTTCCCGGCGCACGAGCGCGCGAATGCCACGAGCGCAGCCTCTGCGTTCGCAAGCTCCCTGCGGGCCGCGCGCCAGTGCTCGAGGAGGCGCGGTCGCGGTGTCGTCATCTCTTGTAACAAATGAGCTGCTCGCTGCATCAGGGCCTCCATGAGCGAGGCCGCTTTGCAGTCCGCGTGCCTGGACGGCTTCTCCTCGGAAGGGTCGTGCGAAGCCGCCGCGGGCGCCTGACAAACCGTCGTACTTGCCGAAATGGCGGACAGACAGTGCATCACGAATCAACACCCGTCGTTCATTGGCCGCTCAAGTCGCTTGACGCGTCGCGCCCCCCGGAAGATCGGGGACGAGTTGCAAGTTGTTGCGGCCCTGCAATCGGGTTGCGAAATCCGCGCTCGCGCGCCATGCTCCTCGCCGCCGGCCAGCCCGGCCCGACCCGAGGTCATCATGCGCAAGCTCGCAACCGCTGTCGCCGTCGCATTTGCTGCTCTCTCCGCGCAGGCCGTATTGGCGTGCGACGAGAAGGTGGAGAGGGCGGAGCAGCCGCAGCAGAAGCCCGCCGTCGCGGAGAAGACCCAGAAGCGGAGCAAGCAGCAGAAGGCACAGAAGAAGGCCGAGGCGTCCGAGAAGACCGCGGTCGCGCGCGCCGACAAGTAGCCCTCCGGTTCGGGGCCTCGATGATCCGGCGCAGCTGAATCATGTGATAGTTTCGCCGGCATGAGGGACATGACACAGGAGGAGGCCCTGGCCGAGGCGGTTCGACGATGGGGAGCGAGCGGAACCATCAGGTTCCGGCCCTCGCCGGCGGGCAGGACCCACCGCGGCCGCCTGGCTCGCTACTGCTGCACGGTGGGAAACGGGATCGCGGGATCCTTCTACTCGGTGGAAGGGCAGGGCAATACCTGGCGCGAGGCCTTCGCGGACGCGCGCCCGCGCTGATGGTTCGGTCGGACGACGAAGCCTGCACGCCACCGCGGCCGTTGTCCGTGATCGATGCCACTGCATGACGTCCTGACCTCGCGCCCGAAGATCCTTTTCGTCGGAATCAATCCGGGCCTCCGCTCCGAAGCGCTCGGTCATCATTTCGCCGGCCCCGGCAACCCGTTCTGGAGGCTCCTGCACGCAGCGCATCTGGTCCCCGAGCCGCTCACGTACGCCGAGGATGGGCGGTTGCCCGAGTTCGGGATGGCGATGACCAACCTCTGTCCGCGCGCGACGCGCTCGGCCTCCGAGCTGGGGAGGGACGAGCTCGAGGATGGACGGCGTGCCTTGGACCGGAAGATCGGCCGTCTACGTCCGGAGCTGGTCGTCTTCGTCGGTCTGACGCTCTACCGCGCCTTCTTCGGCAAGTCCCGGATCGGGACGCCGGGACCGGGGCTCAAGCCGGACCGGATTCACGGGGCCCGCGTCTTCGTCCTTCCCAACCCGAGCGGATTGAACGCGAGCTTCCCGGGCTTTGCGGACAAGCTGCGCTGGTTCAAGCGGCTGCGGACCTCGCTGTCGGACGTCGCCAAGGGGTGACGGCGCCGTTTCCGATGGTGAAGACCTCGTTGCGCGTGCTCGCGGCGGGTATGATCTCCCGGTGACCTCCGAATCGGGCGTGCTGGTGCTGTACGTCGAGGACGACGAGCGGCTTGCCCGGCTGACCGCGAGCTATCTCCAGTCCCACGGCGTGAGGGTGGCCGTGGTCGCCAAGGGGCTGGAGGCGGTTCCCGAGGCGCTGCGGATCCGGCCCGACGTGGTGCTGCTCGACCTCATGCTCCCCGGCATCGACGGTCTCGAGGTCTGCCGCCGATTGCGTGCGCGGCTCGACACTCCGATCATCATGGTCACCGCGCACGGTGACGAGCCCGACCGCGTGGTCGGACTGGAAGGCGGCGCGGACGACTACATCGTCAAGCCGTTCTCCTCGCGCGAGCTTCTCGCCCGCATCCGCGCGCAGGCCAGAAGGGCGCGCGGCCGGGTCGGACCTTCGCTCCAGGCCATCGTCGTCGGCGAGCTGCGCATCGAACCGCAGGCCATGCAGGTCACGCTGCGCGGCCGCGTCCTCGGTCTGACCACGTACGAGTTCGCATTGCTGCGATCCCTCGCCGATCGCGCCGGCCAGGTGCTCACGCGAGAGCAGCTCATGGACCTCGTCAAAGGGAGCGCGGAGGAGGCTTTCGATCGCTCGATCGACGTGCACATCTCGCACTTGCGGCAGAAGCTGGGCGACGACCCGCGCAGCCCGCGGCTGCTGAAGACGGTCCGCGGGGTCGGATACATGCTGGCGAGCATCTGACCGGCGCGAACGCCGACCGGACAGTCAGCGCGCCGGCCGGCGCTCGTTCGTGTCGATCCGCCCGAGAAGCCGCAGCATTCCGTCGAGGAGGGAGAGGGGGTGCGGCGGGCAGCCGGCGATGTAGAGGTCGACCGGAATTTCCGGCGGGACGCCGTCGGAGGAATGGGCGGCCCCGCGGAACGGACCGCCACTGAGGGCACAGGCGCCGACGGCGATGACGATCTTCGGCGCCGGGGTCGCCTCGTACGCCTGCTGCAGGGCGAAGCGCATGTTGGCGGTGACCGGTCCGGAGATCACCAGCCCGTCCGCGTGTCGCGGCGAGGCCACGAACTGGATCCCGAATCGGCCCAGATCGAAGACCACGTTCCCGAGCGCGGCGAGCTCGGCGGCGCAGCCGCTGCAGTCGCCGGCGGCCACGTGCCTCAGCCGCAGCGAGCGCCCGAACAGCGAGCGCATCCTTGCATCGAGCGCGGTCGCGAGCTCCACCTCGCTGCCGTCCAGCACCATCGCACCGGGCGTCCGGAACGACAGCGGGTAGCGGTCCGTGAAGGTGATGGCCCCCTCGGGACACGCTTGCTGGCAGAGGCCGCAGAAGAGGCATCTTCCCAGGTCCAGCTTCAGCGGAGAGGTCTGGATGGCCTCCGTCGGACACGCCTCGGCGCACGCGCTGCAGCCGTTGCGGCAGAGCTCCGGACGGAGGACGGGCAAGCCGCGGAACCGTCCGGGCAGGGTCTGCTCGCCGGGGAAGTCGATGGTGCGCCTTCCCTGTCGGAAGCGGGTCTTCAAGAGTTGCAGCACGCGTTCACCTCAGAGGTCGTGGCCGGCGTAGGAGAGGTTGAAGCTCTTGTTGCAGAGCGGGAAATCGGAGATCTGCGCGCCGCGGACGGCGAGCGCGAGCGCGAGCCAGTTGTGGAATGACGGGTCGATCACCTTGTGCCGGGCGACGCGCCCGGAATCATCGGTCAACACCACATGGGCGATCTGCCCCCGCCATCCCTCCACCAGCGAGGTGGTCATCGAACAAGGCGCGAGAGGGCTCATTGGAACGCGCACCGCGCCCTCGGGCAGGCGCGAGACCTGCTCGCGGACAAAGCGCAGCGAGCGGGTGATTTCCAGCCAGCGGACGTTGGCTCGCGCCATCACGTCTCCGTCTTCGGCGACGGCGACCGGCACGTGCGTGAACTGGAAGACGCCGCTGGGATGGTCGGTGCGCACGTCGCGGGAGATGCCGCAGGCGCGCGCCGTCGGACCGACGAAGCCGAGCTCGACCGCGGTCTGCCGGCTGATCGACCCGGTGCCCTCGAACCGGGAGAGCACCGATGGCGTGTTGATCGCCAGCTTGAACGTGTCGCGCAGGTCGCGCTCGTCGGCCTCGATCGTCTCGAGGATGCGCGCCTGCAACGCCGGCGTGACATCGAATCGCACTCCCCCCGGCACGACCAGACTCCGCCCGTAGCGGTTTCCGGAAATCTCCGTGAGCAGATTGAGGAAGTCGCCCCGTAGCCGCCCGAAATACGCGGCGCCGGGAAGGTATCCGACGTCGTTGCAGAGCGCCCCGAGATCGCCGACGTGGTTTGCCATGCGCTCGAGCTCCAGCGCGATGCCGCGGATGGCGTGCGCGCGCAGGGGCGCGCGGGTGCCCGAAAGCCCTTCGAGCGTCATGCAGTACGCGAGCGCGTGACCGACGGCCGTATCTCCGGCGATCGACTCGGCGACCACCAGGCGCCGGGCCGGCGCGGCCTGTTCGAGGATCTGCTCGGCGCCTCGTTGCTGGTACCCGAGCTGGATCTCGAGATGCAGGACCTCCTCGCCAAAGCACTGAAAGCGGAAGTGGCCGGGCTCGATGATTCCGGCGTGAATCGGACCGACGGCGACCTCGTGGATGCCCTCCCCTTCGGCGCGCAGAAAAGGGTGCGCCGGCGAGACCGGCGTCGCTTCCAGCTCGCGATGTCCGCGGACTGCCTTCAGCCAGGGATGACCTTCGGGTACCAGGCCCCACCGCTCGTGGATCTCGCGTTCGAACAGGTGCGCCTCCGGCCAGACCGGCGTGATCGAGGGCCAGCCGGGGGCGCCGGCGAGATCGAACGACGTGGCGGACAGTCGGGCGCTCGCGGCATCGGCCGCCACCATGAGGAGGCGATCGCCGGACCCGTCGCAGAAGGGAAACAGCGCGATCAGCCGCTTCTGCTGCTCACGAGCCCGGATGGCGGCGTCGAGCAGCTCGTGAAGAGGGCGCGTCGCCAGCGCGTCGAGGGAGAGTGCGGTCCCGTTCGCAAGCCATGCGTGATCTGCTTGCCGGCCGCTGGAGAGCGCGGAACCGTTGCTCACGTTCAGCCGCCTCCCAGCTGCCGCGCCGCCGACTCGATCATCGCGGCGAGCGGCCGGGGCACGTAGATTCCGAGGACGAGCGCGGCGCTGGCGAAGGCCATGGGCGGAAGGATGGTCGAGGCCGGCTCATGCAGCGGCGCCTCGTCCCGGGAGCTCTCTCCCTGGGCCATGGGCAGGATCGCCACGCACATGCCGAGAAAGATGACCGCCAGGAAGCCGAGATAGAGGGCTGCCGGCCAGGCGGATGCGCCGCCCGCGATCGCCGCCCGCAGAATGACGAACTCGGAGACGAAGAGGCCAAACGGCGGCAAGCCGACGGCCGCGAACAATCCGGCGATGAGAATCGCCCCGGTCGCCGGCGCCCGGCGCAGCGCGCCGGCCACCCCGGCGATCGCGCTCGTGCCGTAGAGCTGCAGCAGATTGCCAGCCGCGAGGAAGAGGATCCCCTTGTTGAGCGCGTTGTTGATCACGTGCAGGAGCGATCCCTGCGCGCCCATCACGCCGAAGCCGAGGCCGAACACCAGTACGCCCATCTGCTCGACGCTCGCGTACGCGAGAAGGCGCCGGTAGTCGGCCTGGCCGACGATGAAGATGGCCGCCACCGCCAGCGATACCAGGCCGAGGAGCACGAGCAGCGAGCTGGCGAACTTCACCTCGCCCGCGTGCGCGCAGATCTGCGTCGCGCGCAGCACGCCGAGGAAGGCGCAGTTCGTGGCGGTTCCCGCCAGCAGACCGGCCACGGGCGGCGGCGCCTCCCCGTAGGCGTCCGGCTTCCAGGCGTGCATGGGAGCGAGTCCCATCTTGGTGCCGTACCCCATCAGGAGGAGCACGAACGCGGCGTGCAGCCACGGTTTCGCCAGGTGGACCGTCCCGGCGGTCAGGTCGCGGATGAAGAGCGTGGTGTCGCCAGACGCGTCGGTCGCCGCGATGGCGAGAAAGACGGTGCCGAGCAGCGCGAGCGCGATGCCGACCGACCCGACGATGAGGTACTTCCATGTCGCTTCCAGGGCACGGCCGGTGTGGTGGAAGTAGAGCAGCGGCGCGCTGACCAGGGTGGACGTCTCGAGCGCGACCCAGAACAGCCCCATGTGCTGGCTGGCCGCGGCAAGCGTGAGCGACGCCTGCAGCAGCAGCAATGCGGCGATGAAGATCCGGTGCGAGCGCCGTTCGGCGCGCCGCAGATATCCGCCGAGGTAGATCGCGATGCCGGCGAACAGCGCGCTCATCGGCGTCAGCACCAGGAGGCCCACCGCATCCAGCGCGATGTATCCGCCGAACAGGTGCTCCGCGGGACGGTTCCAGAGCGCGATCGCCAGGGCAAGGTGGGCGAACGCGACCGCGCGGAAGAGCTGCAGGCGCGCGCGGTCCGGCACTCTCGCCAGCGCGATGGCGGCAGCGAATACGGGAAGCAGGAGCAACGTCGCCAGCATTCGTCAGTCCTTGAGCGTGTCGAGTTGGTGGGAGTCGATGTGGTCGAAGGCGCGGTTGATGTGGAAGATGACGATGCCCATCACGAACACGGCAACGAACAGGTCGAGCAGCACGCCGAGCTCGATCAAGTAGGGGAAGACGTCGATGAGCAGCAGGCCGAAGAGGAAGATCCCGTTTTCCATCACCAGGTAGCCAACCACCTGCGTCACCGCCTTCGACCGGCTGACGATCAGGAGCAGTCCGATCATCAGCAGGCTGAAGGCCACCGGGATGAGCAGGTCGGAGGCGGGCCTCTGCGGGAGAGGCAGCTGCCGCGCGAGCGCGAACGAGAGTCCCACCAGCCCGGCGCCGAGCATGAGCGAGACGCCGAACCCGATCAGCGGTTCCACCTCGGTGCGCACCGACGCTTCCCGCACCGACCGGTTCAGGAAGTAGGGAACGCCCCAGACCTTCAGCACCATGGTGGCCGCGAAGAGAACCCAGGCGTGCACGCTCAGCCCGCCCGAGCGCGTCTCGATCAGCAGCGGGACCATCGCCACCGCTGCGGCCTGCATCCAGAAGTAGCGGATGGCGGCGCCGATGCGGCTGGTGCCGAGGGAGGTCACCCCGAGCAGGAGCGCGAGGATCAGGGCGATGTCGAGGGCGACGTTGGTCATCCATTGACCCGGATGAGGATCACCGCCATCGCCAACGCGGCGAAGACGCCGGCGGCGACGAGGATCTGCGGAATGCGGTTCATGCGCAGGCGCGCGAACGTGGACTCGACCACGCCGACGATCACCGCGAAGACGATCATCCCGGCGAGGAAGAGCGCGACATGCGCGGGGATGCTGGCGGCGAAGGGGAATGCAAGGCGCACGACGACGGCGCCGAGCAGGAACAGCTTGATCGAGGCGCCGTAGAGGATGAACGCGAAGTCCGGGCCGCAATGATCGAGCACCATCACCTCGTGCACCATGGTCAGCTCCAGGTGCGTGTTCGGATCGTCGAACGGGATCCGGCTGTTCTCGGCCAGGGCCACCAGGAAGAGCGCGCCGATCAGCATCGCGAATGCGGGGCCGAACGAGTGCCAGGCGGGCATCTGCCCCGAGAGCATCGGGGTCCAGGAGAGAGTGCCGCGCGCGAGCGCGAGGCCGGCGATGGAGAGGAAGAGAGCGGGCTCCGCGAGCGCGGCGAAGGTGACTTCGCGGCTCGCGCCCATCCCCTCGAAAGAGGAGCCGGTGTCGAGCGCCGCCAGGACGGTGGCGAAGCGGCCGGCACCGAGCAGGTACGCGAACAGCACGACGTCCCCGGCAAAAGCGGCCGGCGCGGGCAGCCCACCCCCGAAGGGCAGAAGAAGACCGGCGACGAGCAGGGCCGCGACCGTCACCACCGGGCCGGCGCGGAAGATCCAGGTCGTCGCCGTGCTGTAGACCGCGCCTTTGCGGACCAGCTTCCAGAGATCGAAGTACAGCTGCAGGACCGGAGGGCCGCGGCGGCCGGCGAATGCAGCCTTGACGCGGTTGACGATGCCCGGCAGCAGCGGGGGCAGGAGGAGCAGGATGGCGAGGTGCAGGGCCGCTCTCATTAGAGCCTCCACCACAAGAGCGTGAGCAGTGCGGCGAAGATCGCCAGCACGTACGACTGGACTCGCGTCGGCTGGGCGCGGCGGACGAGCGCCAGCGCCATCCCGCCGTGGTGCAGCGCCGGCTCGAGGACAAACCGATCGACCGGATCGGGGCAATGCTCCTCGAGGGCGACCGCATCGGGAAAAGCGCCGGCCGGCCGGGTGTCGTGCCGCTCGGGAAGGAGGACGCCGCGAAATACGGCGATGAGCGGGCGTGCGAAGGAAGCGGCCGTGTACTGCATGGCCGGGGTCGTTGCGGGGTAACCGCATGCCCAGGTCCCCGAAGCGGACACGGCTTGCCGCCTCAACAGCAAGCGCCGCAGCGCCGCGAGCGCGAAAGCAACCGCGATCAGGACGCCTCCCAGGATCGCGGTGGCGGCGAGGCCTTCACGAGCGGAGGTGTCCCTGAGTGGGAGTCCCCCGAGTTGCCGGACAGGCCGCTCGAGGACCTCGGCAATCGCCGGACCGGCGAGTCCCAGTGCGGCGCAGGCCAAAGCGAGGACCCACATGGGACCGAGCATCGAGCGGGGCGCTTCGCGCGCCGCGGCCGCCTGGGGCGAGCGCGGCGCTCCCAGGAACACGGCTCCAGACGCCTTGGCGAAACAGGCGACGGCGAGGCCGCCGACGCAGGCGAGCGTGGCGAACGCGAGCACGGCTTCAGCGCGCGCGGTCACCGGCATGGCGGCGCAAGCCGCGAGCAGCGCCATGTAGACGAGAAACTCGCTGACGAAGCCGTTGAGCGGAGGAAGGCCGCAAATGGCGGCGGCACCGATCACGAAAGAGAGGGCGGTGCGCGGCATCGCGCGGGCGACCCCCCCGAGCCGATCGATCTGCAGGGTATGGCAGGCCTTTCCCACGGCGCCGGCGGAGAGGAAGAGCAGCGACTTGAACAGGGCATGGTTGACCACGTGGAGGAGCGCGCCGGCGAACGCGATCGCCGCGACGGCGGGGCGGCCGGCCGAGAGCGCCATCGAGCCCAGGCCCACGCCGATGAGGATGATCCCGATGTTCTCGATGCTGTGCCAGGCGAGCAGCGTCTTCAGCTCGTGCTGGGCAAGCGCCGCCAATACGCCGAGCAGCGCGCTCAAGATCCCGATTCCGAGCAGGGCCGCGCCACACGCCATCGGCAGCGGGCCGATCAGGAGCGACGCCCGCAGCAGTCCGTAGATTCCGGTCTTGATCACCACGCCGGAGAGGAGCGCTGAGACGTGCGAAGGCGCGACCGGATGCGCTGCCGGAAGCCAGACGTGGAGCGGCCACGCTCCGGCCTTGCAGCCGAATCCAATTGCCCCGAGCGCGAAGAGTCCCGCCGCCGTCCCTGTGGCGAACGGCAAGTGCGGCGCGACGAACCGAAGGGTTGCCGCGCCCGCGGCGATCCCGGCGAACATGGCGAGCAGGCACGAGGTGCCGGCGTGGGTGAGGACGATGTACAGGATTCCGGCCCGCCTGACTTCCATGCGCGCGTGCTCGTGCGTGAGCAGCAGGAACGCGGACAGGGTCATCACTTCCCAGGCGGCAAGGAAGAGGAGGGCGTCGCCGGCCAGGAAGACCGTCATCAAGGAGAGGACCAATATGTCGAGCGCTGCCGCCTGCGTTCCGACGCGGCCGTCCGCGGACAGCAGGTAGCCTCTGCCATACACGCTGCACGCGGCGGAGATGAACAGGACAGGAATGAGGAACCACGCAGCCAGCGGGTCGAGAACGAGGGCTTGCGACCCCGTCACCGGGTTGGTCCAGCTCACCGTCTGCATGGTGCCGCCGAGCAGCACTCGAAGGGCAGCGGGCATCGCGACCGCCGCGGCCGCGATGCAGCCCGCGGCGGAGACCGTGAGCGACCAGCTCCGCCTGCGCGCGAGCAGCGCGGAGCACCCGGCAGCCGCCGCGAGAATTCCCATGGCAGCGAGCATCGCCGTCATTGCCGCACCAACCGCGCCGCCCAGGAAAGAAGCAGCACGAGCGCGATGAACATGTAAAGCAGATACTGCTGCACCCGTGAGCGGTGCAGCCTGCGCAGGCTCGCGAGCCGTCGCGATACCCAGGCCGTTCCGCCACGGTAGAGGAACGCGTCCACCCGATCCGTGGCGGATGATTCACGGTGGACGGCCACGGGAAATACGGCTTGGGGAACGCCACCCGACATCCGCACCTCCAGGGCGCCGCGCAGCACGTTCAGGGCGGGGCTCGCGAACGAGGCCGCCGAGTACTGCATTCGCGCCGTCGGCGCCGCATAGCCGCATCCCCACGTCACCGACTGCGCGACCGGACGAGGCCGCAGCAGCCGATCGCGCAGGGCCGCGAGCGCGAGACAGACGAGGAGGAAAATGGAGCCGAGCTGGCCGGCGTGCCCGGCCTGCGCGACAACCGGCGTGAGCAGGCTCCATTGGATGCCGAATTGCGCCAGCGCCGGCGCCACCAGCGCGAGCGCAATCCGCGGCAACATGCCGAGGGCCAGGCAGACGCCGACGAGCATCGCCATGGGCAGCAGCATCGCCGCACCCTGCTCGCGGGCGTTTGCGGCCTGCTCGCTGCGCGGACTTCCGCTGAATGCAATCCCGAACGCACGGGCGAGCCCCGCCGCCGCCAGTCCGCCCGCGAGCGCAAGCGCGCCGAGAGCCGCTGCCGAAGCGGCCTGTCCCGCTGGGGGCAGTCGTCCCAGGGCGTCGAACAGGCCGCGATAGACGACGAACTCGCTGGCGAATCCCGCAAGGCCGGGCACAGCTGCAGCCGCCGCGGCTCCGCAGAGGAAGATCGCCGCCGTGGCCGGCATGCGCTTGAGCAGCCCGCCCATCCGCTCGAGGCGCCGGGTGTGCGCGCCGTGCAATACTGCTCCGGCGGCGCTGAACAGAAGCGACTTGAACGCGGAATGGCTGAGGACGTGGAGCAGCGCCCCTGCGAGACCGAGAGCCGCGACGCCGGGCGAACCGGCCGCCAGACCGACCACCCCGGCCCCGAGCGACACGGCGATGATGCCGACGTTCTCGATGCTGGAATAGGCGAGCGAACGCTTCAGATCCGTCGCGGCCAGGATGTTGATCGCGCCGAGAACCGCGCTCGCCGCGCCGCAGGCGAAGAGCGTCCAGCCCCAGGCCGCCGGCACGCCGCGGACGACCAGCAGGGTACGCAGCAGACCGTACGCGCCGCACTTCAGCATCACGCCCGAGAGCAGGGCCGAGACGTGGCTCGGCGCCACGGGGTGGGCCGCGGGGAGCCAGGCGTGGAACGGCGCGAGGCCCATCTTGGTCCCGAAGCCCGCGAACGCGAGCACGAGCAGCGCCGCTGCCACCGTCGGTGGGAAGGAGGTTGCAGCGCCCGGAATCTGGAACGTGCCGATCGCGCTCCCCATCAGTGAGAAATAGGCAAAAAGGCAGGCGACGCCGAAGTGACTGAACACCAGGTACCAAAGCGCTCCCTCGCGGACGTCGCGATGCTCATGCTCGAAAGCGATGAGGAGGAATGCCGAGACGGTCATCCCCTCCCACCCGAACAGGAAGAGCACGCCGTCCCGAGCGAGGAAGACGAGGGCGATACTCGCGAGCAGGGCATTGAGCGCGGCGGCAGTCCACCCGACCCGCCGTTTCGCCGCGAACGCGAGCATGTATCCCGCTCCGTAGATCGAGGAAGCGAGACCGACCGCGAACAGGCAGCAGAGGAACACCGCCGAGAGGGGATCCAGGCCGAGGCGCAGCGCGCCGATGGGGAGGGACCAGGGCCCGAGCCACTCCGCTGCGGCTCCGCCCGATGCGGCCCGGATTGCAGAGGTCAATCCCGCCGCGCAGGAAATCGCTCCGACGGTCGCGCCGGCAACGACGGCGAGGCGATCCCACCGCCAGAGGATCAGCGGCAGCGCCGCGCCGGCGGCAAGCCCTGCGACCGCGACCAGTGCGACGTACATCAACGCTTCCTCGAGCCGGACGCCATCGCCGGCAGCTCCGCCAGTCGCGCGAGGAGAGCATCGAGCGGAGCGCGGCGCTCGAGCAGGGAACGCACCGGCGTATCGTGCAGGGCGTACGAAAGCTGCGAGAGCATGCGCAAGTGGTCCGGCACGGTCGGGCTGAGCAGCAGGAAGAGCGCCCAGACCGGCCGCCCGTCGATTGCGCCGAAGTCCACCGGCTGCCGCAGGAAGCAAAGCAGCATCGTCGGCGGCGCGGCGACGTCGAGCACGATCGGGCTGCGCGGATGGGGCACTGCGATTCCACCTCCCAGGCCGGTCGAGGCGAGCATCTCGCGCGCGCGGAGCAGCTCGAGAAGAAGCCCGCGGTCGATCGCCGCCGGAACGCCCGGGAGCTTCACGACCTCCGCGAGGACTTCGTCCCTGTTCGTGCCGGCTACGTCGCGGTGCATGCCTCCGCGCTCGAGCGCCGCGACCAGGTCCGCGGCGGGGCCCGCGGCGGCGCGGTTCACCGTCATCAGCTCCGGCGGGAAGCGGACCCCGTGCGCCAGCGCCCATTCCTGCAGCTCGACGCTGTTGACGTGGAACTGATCGTGCAGCTCGTGCGCCGGGAGCCCCTCCTCCCGGATCCATCTCGCCACCTCGTCGCCGTCGACCTGCAGCAGCCGCGCGACTTCATGGATCTTGAGGTCCATCCCTGCCTTTCCGTTCCCTCGTGCTTCTTCATCTCCCGAAGCACGCGGCGCGCCAAAAGAAGCGCCTCGTTGCGCGGCAGGGCCGCAGGAGGAGTGGCTGCCGATTTTGCCGGATGCGGCGAAAATGGCGCAATTTATCGCGCCGGCTGCTGATTCGGCAGTAAGAGGAACGCATGCCGAAGAACAGGTGGGGGAGCGGGCGGAGGTGTCTCGTCGCCGGTGCGGGCGACTCGCTGGCGGTCGTGTCGGCGGCGCTCGCGTCGGCGGGCTTCACCTCGACCCACGCCCGGGGCGAGCCCGAAGCGCTGGCGCACCTCGAAACGGGACCGTTCGCGGCCGTCTTCGCCTCGCAGGGGCTCGGCGCCATGGCGCTGGCGAGCATCGTCGCGCGCGCCGCCAACCAGTATCCCGAGGTGCCGACCATCGTGGTGGGCGCGATGGGCACGGTGCAGGAGGCCGTGGACGCCATGCAGCTGGGCGCGGTGGACTACCTGGTCGGTCCGGGAGAAGAGATCGCGGTCCTGCAGCATCTGCGTCGGGTGCTCGATCGGAACGCCGCCGCGCCCCCGCCGACCAGTTCAGTGGCCGTCGACTTCATGGGCCTCGTCGGCACTTCGGCGCTGATGCGGAAGCTGCTCGGCACCGTCGAGAAGATCTCGCGGTACCGCGCCAACGTGCTGCTTCTGGGCGAAAGCGGGACGGGCAAGGAGCTGATCGCCCGCGCGCTGCATGCGCGGGGGCCGCGTCGCTCCAACCTCTTCGTTCCGGTGAACTGCGCGACCCTCGGCCACGACATCCTGGAAAACGAGCTGTTCGGCCACGAGAAAGGCGCGTTCACCGGCGCCAACGAACGCAAGAAAGGGCTCTTCGAGCTCGCCGACGGCGGCACGCTGTTCCTCGACGAGATCGCCGAGATGGACCCTTCAACGCAGGCGAAGCTGCTGCGGGTCCTCGAGCGCAACGAATTCCGCCGCGTCGGTGGGACCACCAAGGTGAAGGTCGACTGCAGCGTGATCGCGGCCACCCACCGCAACCTGGAAAAGGCGATCCGCACGGAGAAATTCCGCGAGGACCTGTACTACCGGCTCAAGGTGGTGACCATGGTGGTGCCGCCGCTGCGCGAGCGGAAGGAGGACATCCCCGCCCTGATCGACGCGTTCATCGCGGACTTCAACCGGCGCCACGGGGGCAAGATCCAGGGGATCGCACCGCAGGCGCTCAAGATCCTGATGGAATACGACTGGCCGGGCAACGTCCGGGAGTTGAAGAACGCCGTGGAGAGCGCCGCCGTCCTCGCTGGCGGCGAAACCATCGGCCCGGACGGGTTCGCGGACCTGCTTGCGGTCGAGCCCGTTCGGGGTCCGCCCGCCACGGCGCCTGCGGTCGTTGCTTTGCCGGGCTCGCTCGCCTTCGCGCCGGGAACGCCGCTGGCGGAGGTCGAGCGCCAGGTCATCCTGGCGACGTTGCGGCAGTATGGAAGCCGCGTGGCAGCGGCGCGGACGCTGGGCATCGGCCTGCGGACGCTCTACACCAGGCT
>Ga0209689_1000662_pt1 | contig 24563 bp, 26 predicted proteins | sample GraSoiAngelo_149_FD_187119 | JGI IMG/M metagenome (GOLD analysis project Ga0209689, IMG submission 187119) | Grasslands soil microbial communities from the Angelo Coastal Reserve, California, USA - 14_1009_09_30cm (SPAdes) (version 2) | ecosystem: Environmental > Terrestrial > Soil > Grasslands ... | reverse complement strand
CGGCGGGATCGGCGCGCAGGTCCTCTCATCCCTCGGCGCGACCGCCGACCGGATCCGGAAGCAGCTCAAGAAGCGCTGACCGCAGGCCGACCGCTCGCTTGACAGCCGGTCTAGCGTGCGCCTGTGGCGCCGGTCGCCGGTGGGCGAGCGCCGGTCTGAGAGGGGAACACCGATGCGGTCGATCCTTGCGCTGGCGTGCTCGCTCGCGTGCGCGCTCCTGTTCATACCGCTCGGCCTGACCGCGACGCCGCATCCGGCGGCCGCGGCGGGTCCGCTCACGAACACGGTCTACCTGCCGAACATCACGAAGATGCTCGGCGGCGGCGATGGCTGGCAGACGCCGTTCATCGTGCAGAACGTCGGCTCCGTCGCGACCGACCTCACCATGGACTTCTTCTCGTTCGCCGACGGCAGCCTCGTGAAGACGCGAAGCGTCACGGGGCTCGCTCCGGGCACGTCGGTCTTCCACGACCCGAACAGCGACCCCGGGCTCGGGACCACGGGCCAGTTCTCGGTCGTCGTGAAGTCCTTCGGAGCGCCCGTGGTGTCGGTCGTGAACGAGCACCAGAACGTGACGAACTCGGCACGGCAGGAGGCGCTCTCCTACCTCGGCCTCACCTCGGGCTCGACGCGCGTGTTCCTGCCCTACGCGGCGAAGAACGCCGCCGGGTGGCTCACCACCTTCATCATCCAGAACCTTGGCGGCGCGCCGACGAACGTGACCGCGCAGTTCAAGAGCCTCGACGGTACGCAGACGGTGTCGGTGCCTCGCACGATCGCTCCCGGCCGCTCGCAATTCATCGATCCGACGGTCGAGCCGAGCCTCATGGCGGGCCTCGAGTACTCCGTGAACCTCACCGCGGATCAGCCGATCGGCGTCGTCGCGAACGCGCACAACGACGCGCCGGGCACGCCCGCGCCGAAGGGGTTCAGCTACAACGGGATCCCGGCGCCGAGCTGGGCGACGTCGTTCATGCCCTATGTGCAGAAGAACGTGAACGGCGCGACGACGCGCCTGATCATCCAGAACGCCGGCACGACCACGCGCTCTCCCACGGTCCGCTTCCGTCTGGCGGCGCAGTTCGCGACCCCCATCATCGTCAACGGTCCCGATCTCGCCCCCGGCGCCTCGTGGTCGTACGACCCGGCGTCGAACGGCGCGATCGCGGACGGCGAGTACGGCGTCACGTTCGCCGGCGGTCCGTGGGCCGCCGTCGCGGCGTCGCTCGGCCCGACGACGGCGGCGGGCTCGAGCAGCACCGCGCTCCAGGTGACGACGCTCTACTTCCCGAACGTGACGCGCACGCTCGGCGGGGCGAACGGCTGGACCACGCCGCTCGCGATCCAGACGACCGGGGCCGACAGCGCGACCCTCAAGTGGTACCGCTTCTCCGACGGAGCGCTCGTCTTCTCGCAGGTGCTGATCTTCAACGACTTCGGTCAGACCTTCCGGATCGACCCGCGCCAGATCCCGGATCTCACCGACAACACGCAGTACGCCGTGGTCGCGACGTCCGGGTCGGGCGGCATGGCGGGACTCGTGACCGAGCTCAACTTCTCCGGCGGCGACGGCGCGATGAACTACGAGGGCGTGCCACCGCCGCCGGGCGTCTTCGGGGTGCCCTCGTGCGGACCATCGCAGGCGCCGCTCGGGACGACGTTCCAGTGCGTCTTCTACGGGTTCCCGCCCGGCGGGACGATCGCGAGCATCTCGGTCATGCGCCCTGGCGGGTCGAGCACGCTCGACACCACGCTCTTCCGGATCGGCGCCGACGGCACGCTCGTCGTCCCGTACGCCACGTTCTTCGCCTCGCAGGTCGGACTGCTCACGATGACCGCGACGGTGGGGACGCAGGCGCAGACGATCCAGTTCACGGTCACGCCGCAGTCCTTCCCGATCACGATCACCGAATCGAAGTGGGGCTCGCTCGCGGCGAACACCCGTCCCGGGATCGCCTGCTCCGCCGCGGTCGTCCTGCCGAACGGGCAGCTCCTCAGCGACAACGCCGGCCTCAGCCCGCGCGTCACCAACGCGCAGGGCAACGTGCAGTGGATCTACACGAAGCAGGCGAACACGACCGGGACCGGGACCCACGTCGTCGAGTGCACGTCCGGCGCGGAGTCGCCTGCGGCGAGCGCGAGCTTCACCGCGCCCTGAGCCAGCACGCCCTCGGTGGCGGGCCGCGCGGGCGGCCCGCCACCGTGAGGGGCGTAGCCTGAAGCGGTTCGCTGAGGAGGGACCGCATGGCCACGATGTTCCACGAGGGGAGCGCTCCGCCGGCGAAGGATCCCGCGCGGGAGGCCTAGCGCCGCCATGCTGAGCGGGCCGGATCCGACGGACGAAACGCTCGCCGAGCGCGTCGCGCGGGGCGACGTCGCCGCGTTCGCGACGCTGTACGACCGGTACGCGCGGCGCGTGTACGCGTGGGCGGCTCATCTGGTGGGCAGCGCGGAGGCCGAGGACGTCGTGCAGGAGACCTACCTCCGGCTCTGGGACAAAGCGCACCAGTTCGATGTACGACGTGGCCGCTTCGCCTCCTGGTTCATGGCGATCGCGCGCCATGTCGTCATGGGACAGCTGCGGCGGCGCACGACACAGCAGCTCCTCATCGCCGCCGACGAGATCGAGCGCGTTCTCGCGGACGCCGCCGAACCCGGCGGGGACCTCGCGGAAGAGGTGTGGTTGCGCGAGCGCGCGAGCGCGCTCCTCCTCGCCCTCGCGACTCTGCCGGAGGAGCAGCGCCGCGTCCTCGTCCTCGCGTACTTCGCCGGATTGACGCAAAGCGCGATCGCGGCGTACACGGGCGCGCCGCTCGGCACGGTGAAGAAGCGGACACGCCTGGCGTTGCAGAAGCTGCGCGATCGCCTCCAGGGCGCGCTGGGATCCACCTGGCCGGAGACGGGCTAGTGAGCGAAGAGGACATGAAGGACTTCGAGGCCTTCGGCGATGTCGCGGACGAGCTGCCGGGGGCGCTCGCGCTCGCCTCGCCGCACCGCCTGCCCTCCCACCTGCGCGCTCGCGTGCTGCGAGCGGTCGAGTCGCGCGCGGGCCGGTCCCGCCGGCTCATGTTCGATCGCGCGTGGCTGCGGCCGCTCGGCGTGGCCGCGGCGCTCGTGCTCGCGGTGGCGCTCGTGACCTGGAACCTCGAGCTCCAGCAGGGCCTCGCCCAGGAGCGCTCGCTGCTGCAGCAGCTGCGCGACAGCGCGGGCCAGCAGTCGGTGATCTTCGAGGTCGTCGATTCCTCGGGGTCGCAGAAGGTCTCGCTCAAAGCGGTCGGTCCGCAGCGGCCGGGTGAGGAGCCGCCGTACGGCAAGGTCTACGCGAATCCGCAACAGACGCAGATCGTCGCGATGGGCGGCCGCCTCCCGGCGCCGGACGCGAACGAGGAATACCGGCTCTACGTGACCGACCGCTTCGGCACGACCGCGAACGTCGGCGTCCTCCATGTCGACACGAGCGGCTTCGGCTACCTCGTCTTCGATACCGCCACCCGCGGCGCCGGCGCGCCCTATCAGGCGGCGCGCCTTTACCTGCAGCCCCGCGGCAGCAACGGCCTCGACGGGACGCTGGTCTTGCTCTTCGAATCGCGCTAGCGCCCTCGAGGGATCCGCACCGGCCCGTCGCGCCTAGTACTGGGCAAAAGGCGCGCGTCAGGCGCTTGGAGGTCGAGATGTTCCGGGTGCTCGTGGTCCCATCGGCGGTGACCCTGCTCCTCGTGACGAGCTGCGCTCCGGTCGCCGCGCCGCCGGCGAGCCCCGCCGCCCTCGCCGCGAACGCGACACAGCCCTGCGCCGCCGGCGGCGCCGCGACGAGCCCGCTGCAGACGGCGGCCCCGCGAACCACTGCACCGACCCCCGCCGCGACGGCGGCGGCACCGACCACGCCCGCGCCCACGGCCGCGGCGCCGACCCCGACGCTCCGCCCGGCGCCGCAGACCGATCGCATCGGCTTCCCCGACGACTACCAGACGAAGTTCAAGTTCGGCTACGCCTATGACCGGCGCGACGCGAAGAGCGTGAGCTACATCTGCCTGAACGACGTCGCCGCGCAGGTGAAGCAGGGCCAGCCGTTCCCGTTCGGGAGCGTGATCGTGTTCGAGTCCTGGCGGCCGAAGGAGGACGCGCAAGGGAGCCTGGTGTACGACGCGAACGGCCACATGATCCGCGAGTCGCTGAACGCGATCTTCGTCATGCGGAAGGAGCAGGGGTTCGGCGAGGCCTACGCGAACCTCCGCACCGGTGAATGGGAATACGTCGCCTACCGCCCGGACAAGAGCTTTCAGACCGCGCCCGCGGCGACGGCGAGCTGCGCCGCGTGCCACTCCGCGTCGAACAAGGGCCGCGACTGGACGATGCGCGCCTGGGATCTTCCGTTCACGGCCGCGCAGTGGGCGCAGGCGCCGCTTCCAGGAGCGAACGAGGTGAGCCTCAACCGCATGGCCTTCTTCCCCAACGCGCTCACGGTGAGGACCGGCACGACCGTGAAGTGGACGAACAGCGCCGTCGACAAGCTCGACCACACGGTGAACGCCAACGACAACTCGTTCTCCTCGGGCACGCTCAAGCCCGGTGAGAGCTACTCCACGACTTTCACCAAGCCCGGGACCTACATGTACTTCTGCTCGCTGCATCCCGAGCAGATGCGCGCCCGGATCGAGGTGAAGGACTAGCGCCGCTCTGTCCGCCGTCCGAACCCGATCGGCCTAGCCTTTTTCGCGGGCGGCTCCATCAGCGCGCGGATCGCGTCGAAAACGACCTTGAAGCTCTCGTCGTAGCGGGCCTCGAGCTCGTCGATCCTGCGTGCAAGTTCCGCGTGTTCGCCGTGAACTCGTCGCAGCGTGACGAACGCCCGCATGATCTCGACATTTACGGCGACCGCCGTGGGGCTGTTCAGCACACCAGAGAGCATGGCGACACCCTGCTCGGTAAAGGCTCGCGGTGCGTAGCGCGTCCCTCCCCATCTTGAGGTCGCAAATTGCGACCTCAAGTTTGCGACCTCTTCCGGTGTCAAGCGGAAGGCAAAGTCAGGCGGAAACCGGGCGGGATTACGCCGGACCGCCTCATTGAGTCGTTTCGTCGTAACGCCATAGAGAGCCGCAAGATCAAAGTCGAGCAACACGCGAAGACCACGCACCTCGCGAATCTGGTCGACCACGTCCATTGGCGCTGGTACGAAGTGCGGCACGGACGATCAATCGGATACGCCTTGATGAGGCGCAGCGCGAAAACTTGAGGTCACAAATTGTGACTTCAAGTTTGTGGGCGAGTCAGGATCCCTACTTGTAGATCTGCGCGATAAATCCGCTCGACTCGAGCTCCTGCACGAAGCTGCGGTCGATCATCTGCTGCGGCTTCAGGTCCTTCGCCTTCGCATTCGTGGCGGCGACCTGGTCGATGACCCGTTGCAGCCCCGGCTCGGTGGGATAGGGCACCTGCGGCCAGATCTTCGCGTAGGCGTCGTAGCCGGCGTCGATGACCTGCTGATCCTCGATCTTGAGGTACTTCTTGATGACGTCTTTCACGAAAGGCGGATCCTTCGGCCACCGCGCCATCGCCTCGACGCTCGCCTTGAGCGTGCCGAGCGCGGCGGGACGGTTCTCGCCGAGCCACTTCCGCATCGCGACGAGGCCCACCTGCTGCTCGGGTTCGTCGTAGACGCTCGTGTCGAGGATCTCCTTGGCCCCGGCCTGCGTCGCGGCCAGCGCGTTGTTCGGCGGGGAGACGGCGATGACCTGCGCATTGCCGGTCTTGAGGAAGGTGATCTGCCCGGGGACGTCGTTCGCGCTGACGAACTTCAGCTCGTCGCTCTTCCAGCCCTGTCGCGCGGCGATGGTCTGCCAGGCGAAGTAATCGGCGTTCCCGATCCGGGTGACCGCGATCGTCTTCCCACGGACCTGGTCGATCGAGGTGATGCCCGGACCGGCCATGACCTTCCAGACGGCCTTGTTGAGGAAGCCGGCGATCATGACGAGGTCCTGTCCGCCGGCCTGCGCGCTCACGACCGCGGACCCGGCCACGGTCGTGATCCCGATGTCCCCGTTGATCAGCGCGGGCACCGCGGTGCTCGAGCCGTTGATGTAGCTGAGGTCGAGATCGATGCCGTACTTCTTGAAGTAGCCTGCTTCGACAGCGATCGGCCAGATCATCTGATTCGCGGTCATCGCGACCCACGCGCCCTTGACGGCGATCGGCTTCGGCGTCGCGGTGGGCACGGCGGCGCTCCCCGACGGCGCGGCCGACGGCGTCGCCGATGGGCCCGCGCACGCGGAGATGACGGCGAGGCCGCCGAATGCAGCGGTCGAGCGGAGGAACGTGCGGCGCGAGATGCGCTCCATGGCTATCCCCCCAGGCGTCGCGATGCTAGCTCGCTCACCATCGCAATACGCGGCGGACCGCGTCGGCGATCTCTCGCCTGCCGACGAGGTACGCGTCCTCGAGGACGGGGCTCGCCGGGACCGGCGTGAAGGGCGCTCCGACGCGGACGATCGGCGCCGCGAGCCGGTCGATCGCTTCCTCGGCGACCATTGCCGCCACCTCCGCGCCGAACCCGCCGATCGTCGCCGCCTCGTGCGCGACCACGAGCCGTGTCGTGCGGCTGACCGAACGCAGGATGGTCTCGCGGTCGAGGGGGTTGATCGTGCGAGGGTCGATCACCTCGACGGACACGCCCTCGGCGGCGAGCTCGTCCGCCGCGGCGAGCGCCTCACCGACGAGTCGCGAGGTCGCGACGACCGTGACGTCACGTCCGTCGCGCCGCGTCACGGCCGCGCCGATCGGCACGAGCGCGCCGTCGGCGACTTCGCCCTTCTCGTAGTAGAGCGCTTTGTTCTCGACGACGACCACCGGATCGTCCGCGCGGATCGCCGCGCGGAGCAGTCCCGCCGCGTCCGCCGGCGTCGCGGGCATGACGACCGCGAGGCCGGGCACGTGCGCGAGCCAGGCCTCGAGGCTCTGCGAGTGCTGCGCCCCCGAGCGCACGCCCGCGCCGCCCTGCGTGCGCAGGACGAGGGGCACGCGCAGCTGCCCGCCCGACATGTAGCGCGCCTTCGCCGCGTGGTTGACCAGCTGGTCGAGCGCGAGCGTGATGAAGTCGATGAACATGATCTCGACGACCGGGCGCCAGCCGGAGAGCGCCGCGCCGACGGCGACGCCCGTCACCGCCGCCTCGCTGATCGGCGTGTCGATCACCCGCCGGTCGCCGAACTCCGCCACGAGGTCGCGCGTCGCGCCGTAGGGTCCACCCTCCGCGACGTCCTCGCCGATGACGACGACGCCCCCGTCGCGGCGCATCTCGCCGGCGAGCGCCTGGTTCAGCGCGCGGATGTACGAAAGCTCAGCCGTTCACGTTCCGCAGGGGGTCACGCACGTCCGTCGTCAGCTCGCGCGGATCCGGGAAGGGGCTCTGCCGCGCGAAGGCGGTCGCGCGCTCGACCATCGCCCGCGCCTCACGCTCCGCCGCGGCCACCTCGTCCGCGCTCACGCGCGGAGCGAAGCGGAGGAGCGGGTCCTTCTCGCGCCACTCCGCGAGCTCGGTCGCCTCGCGGTACTTCGCGGGATCACCTTCGTAGTGGCCGCGGAGCCGGTACGTGAGGCACTCGAGCAGTGCGGGGCCGTTCCCGGCGCGGCACACCGCGACGAGCTCGCGCGCGCCGTCGAGCACCGCGAGGACGTCGTTGCCGTCGACCACGCGCGCCGCGATCCGGTACGGCGCCGCCAACCCAACGACGTGTGCGACCTTCGTGTGCGCCGACCGTGGGGTGAACTCGGCGTAGCCGTTGTTCTCGCACACGAGGAGCACCGGCAGCGACCAGAGCGAGGCGAGGTTCAGCGATTCGTGGAAGTGGCCGGTCTGCGCGGCGCCGTCACCGAAGAACACGACCGCGACGTCACCGCGTCCGGCGTCGCGCGCGACGAGCGCGGAGCCGAGCGCGAGCGGGATCGTGCCACCGACCACGCCGCTCGCGCCGAGCAGCCCGTGCTCGCGGTCGACGAGATGCATCGAGCCGCCCTTGCCGCCGCAGAGCCCGTCGCGGCGGCCCATCACCTCGGCGAGCACGCGTCCGGGATCGGAGCCACGCGCGAGGAAGTGGCCGTGCGCGCGGTGGCTCGAGTAGACGACATCGCTCGCGCGAAGGGCGTCCATCACTCCGACCGCGACCGCCTCCTGGCCGATCGAAAGATGGACGAGCCCCGAGACCTCGCCCGTGCCGACGAGCTCGGAGACGCGCTCCTCGAAGGCGCGGAGCAGCCACATGCGCCCGAGGAGCGTGCTACCGATCGGTCGGGGGCCGGGGGGCAGCGCCCCCCGACGGCTTCCACTCGGGCGCGTTCTCGAGCTGCTCGACATCGTCGTAGCCGAGGAACTTGAAGGCCCGGTTCTGCGCGGAGATGAAGCGCGCCGGCGCCGTCGCCGAGGCGTTGAAATGCTGGTGCACCGTGTTCGGCGGGATCCAGACGAGGTCGCCCGCCTCCCACTCCCACTTCGACGGCTTCTCGGCGACCTTCCACTCGTACGTCGTCCCGAGCGCGACGTCGACGTCCCAGTGCAGGTCGTAGCCCTGACCCTCGAGGACATAGAGCGCCTCGTCGGCCATGTGCCGGTGCTTGCCGGAGCGGCTCCCGGGCGCGAGCTCCTGCATGTACGCGTCGATCGAGTTCACGCGGACATTCATGTCCCCGTTCACCATGTGCTTGAGGCTTCCCTGCGGCGAGTCCTCCCAGGGCATGTCCTCCGGCGTCACGACCTTCTTCCGCTTGCGCTCGCGCTCGCGGTCGCCCAGGCGCGGCCGCGCGAGCTTCGCGTAGTGGTCGGCGCGCGCGCTGCCGCGCCGCCAGGCCTTCGCCTCCTCGAACGTCACTTCGCTAGTCCGCCGGCTCGTAGCCGGTCGCGCGCTTCGAGGCCCGGCTGAGGTAACCCTGCTGGATGAGGCCGAGGAACATCCAGAGCGGCTTCGCCTTGATGACGAGGACGCGGCTCGGCCGTTCGGGGTCGTCGTTGAAGTGCTGATGCACGGAATCGTTGTGGACCATCACGACGTCGCCGGCCCGCCAGTCGTACCGCTCGCCGTCGTGCACCTCGTGCCCGTGACCTTCGAGGACGTAGAAGAGCGCCTCGTTCTGATGCCCGTGGTTGTGCGAGATCCCGCCCGGCGCCTCGGACTCGATGTGGATCTCGAGCGTCTGCGTTCGGAAGGGCTCCATGGACGGACGGAGCACGTCCTTGTTCCAGTGTCCGGGCCCGCCCTCCCACGGGAGGTCCTTCGCCTTGATGACGCGCGGCAGGGCGAGCCGCCGACGGCGCTCCTCGTCGAGGTCGTACGCGTCGCTCGACATGCCGCGCAGGAACGTGCGTTCGGACACGACTAGGCCGGGGGCTGGGGGGCAGAGCCCCCCGACGAGGGGGCAGAGCCCCCCGACGAGCCGAAGCTGATGAGGTCCGAGCGCGAGAGCGTCACCGCCTTCGGCTGGAGCGGGACGTTCTGTTGGTTCGGAAAGCCGGGCTGACCGAGCACCTGGTAGCGGGCGAGGTACGTGGCGAAAGGGTCGCGCGAGCTGATGCCGTCCTCGGCCACGACCACGGTCAGACCCCGCGCGTTCGCGGCGAAGGCGGTGTAGAGGACCGCGCCGTTCGCTGCGGTGCCCACGACGATCGCGTGGGTCATCCCCTGCACGTGCCTGTCGAGGTCGGTGTTGAAGAATTTGTCCGCGCTCGAGCGGACGACGGGGTCGTCGGGCTTGGGCTCGAGCTCCGGGTAGATCTTCTGCTCCGCGGCCCGGCCCAGCGCGAAGACGACCTTCGCGCCGGCCGCGCGGGCCTTGTCGATGAGCCGCTTCACGGCGGGGACGCTCTCGAGCGTCGGCTGCTGCTTCGCGGTCGTGTCGCTGATGTCGAGGACGAGGAGCGCCGTCGTCTTCGGGTCGAGGGTGACGGGGACGGGCGGCGGAAGATCAGGCGCCTGCACGGGCGAGCTCCTTCTCCTTCGGCCGCGCCTTTCCGGTCCCGTAGAAGGACGGCCACTCCTCGACGTAGGCGTCGCGGTAGTTCGTCAGATAGTGGTCCGCGGCCTGGTCGCCGCGCGCGAACCAGACCTTCGGCTTGCTCGTGGCGTAGGCGAAGAATTCGCGCAGCACCTTCGCGCGGAAGGGACGGCCGATGATGAACGGGTGCAGGCCCATCGTCATGAGACCGGGCCGGCCCTTCCCGCCTTCCTCGTACAGCTGGTCGAACTGGTCCTTCCACCACTGGAGGACGTCGCGCGGGTTCTTCCGCGCCGACGACGCCATCTGATGGTCGGTCATCCAGATGCCGTAGCCGAACATCACGAGGTCGCCCTTCTCGGTCCGGAGCGTGTACGGCAGGTCCTCGTTGATCGTCCCCATGTAGTAGCGGTAGCCGAGCTCGGCGATGAGCGGCAGCGTGTAATGGTTCGGCCGCTCGCCCGATGAGATGTAGCCCACGGGCCGCACGCCGACCTTCGACTCGAACGCCTTCACCGTCCGCTCGAGCTCCGCCCGCTGCACGTCGTCGGTCTGGCGCGTCACGTACTCGTGCCGCCAGTTCTCGGAGGCGAGCTCGTGCCCGGCCGCGAGGATCTCTTTCGCGAGGCCCGGGAACGCCTCGACGCCGGCGCCGTTCAGGAACCACGACGTCTTCACGCCGAACTCGTCGAGGACGTCGAGCACGCGGTACGCGCCGCAGCGCTCGCCATAAAGGCGATCGGTGATGAGCGCGATGTCGGTGTTGAAGAGCGATCCGGACGGGAAGTCGTGGCGGAACGACGCCTGCGCCGATCCCGGCTTGCCCAGCTCGTTCTCGGGCCAGGTCTCGAGCACGATGGTCGGCAGGATCGCGACGCGGGCATCGTTCGGCCAGGCGATCGGTCGGCGCGGTGTTCTCATCTCAGCCTCCACTCTCGGGGGCCGGGGGGCAGCGCCCCCCGACTATTCATCGGCGAAAGAACGTGCGAGGGGCCGCGGGCGGAAGCCGTCGTCGGCGAGGACGACGCACTGGTCCGGCGGCATCTCGATCCAGACCGTTTGGTCGCGCGCGAGACGCGTGGCGGGGTGGGCGCGGGCGCGGATCATCTCGCCCTGGACCTCGACGAGGCAGTCGAGATGGTCGCCGAGGAACGCGACGACGCGCAGCGTGCCTTCGAACTCATTCGGCGCGGCCGTCGGGCGCTCGCGCACGACGACGTTCTCCGGACGCAGGACGAGGTGCGCCTTCGCGCCCGGCGCGAGGTCGCCCGGCGCCTCGCAGACCACGACGCGACCGAGCGCCCGCACGCCGCTTGCGGTCACGTCGGCCGGGACGAACGTCCCCATGCCCACGAAGTCGGCGACGAAGCCCGAGGCCGGCCCGCCGTAGATCTCGCGTGGAGTGCCCTCCTGCGCGATGCGGCCTTCCTGCATGACCGCGACGCGATGCGAGAGGAAGAGCGCCTCGAGCTGGTCGTGCGTGACGTACACGGTGGTGATGCGCAGGCGGCGCTGCAGCTCGCGGAGGTCGATGCGCATCCGCTCGCGAAGCTTCGCGTCGAGGTTCGAGAGCGGCTCGTCGAGCAGGAGCAGCTTCGGGTCGCGTACGAGGGCCCGCGCGAGCGCGAGCCGCTGCTGCTGGCCGCCCGAGAGCTGCGGCGCGGGACGCTGCTCGAGGCCTTCGAGACCCACGAGGACGAGCGCCTCCTGGACCGCGGCCGCGATCTGCTCCTTGCTCGGCCGCGGCTTGGCGACCTTGAGCGGGTACGCGACGTTCTCGAAGACGTTCATGTGCGGCCAGATCGCGTAGCTCTGGAAGACCATGCCGATGCCGCGCGACTGGGGCGGGACGAACGTCCCGTTCCCCGAGACGACGCGGCCGCCGATCGTGATGCGCCCCCGCTCCGCTCGCTCGAGGCCGGCGACGCAGCGAAGCGTCGTCGTCTTCCCGCATCCCGAGGGACCGAGCAGCGTGTAGAAGCGGCCGTCCTCGACCGTGAACGAGAGGTCCTGCACGGCGCGCAGCTCGCCGCGATCGGTGGTGAAGCTCTTGCGGAGGTCCTCGACGCTGAGCACGCCCGCTCCCCCTCTATACTCGCCCGCGATCCCGAATGGTCAGTCCAATGAAGACTAATGGACTAACCAATTCCGGTCAGAGACGGGGTGGACAGATGGTAGGTGGACGTTCGCTCCCACGCCCGCTCGCGCTGTGCGCGGCGATCCTCATCACCCTCACCGCGTGCGGCGGCGTCGGCAGCAGCTCGGCGACCCCCGCAGCGAGCGCGACGCCGGTCGCGACGAAGCCGCCAACGTTCGACGAGGCCGCCGAGGCCAAGAAGCTCTACGACGCGGCGGTCGCGGCGAAGGAGACCGAGCTCAACTTCTACGGGACGATCAACGAGGCCGAGGCGAAGCCGCTCATCGACATCTGGAACAGGGCGTACCCGACCATCAAGCTCAACTACATCCGCGGCGACGACAACGGCCTGCTGAGCCGCGTCCTCACCGAGGAGCAGTCCGGGAAGCACAACTTCGACGTCCTCCTCGGGCAGAACGCGCATCTCCTCGCGGCGCCCGGCCTTTCACTCTCGTACCTCCCGCCGAACGCGCAGCTCATCGATCCTGACTACAAAGACAAGGCGGGCCAGTGGATCGGCCTCTACGCGAACTGGAACGTCATCCAGATCAACACCGACAAGATCAAGAAGGGCGAGATCAGGTCGTATGAGGACCTCGCGAACGCCAAATATAAGGGCCAGATCCTCGTGGACAACAGCGACTACGAGTGGTACGCGGGCCTCGTCGCGATCCGCGGACAGCAGCAGACCGACGATCTGCTGCAGAAGATCGTAAACACCGCCGGCGTCACGAACCTCACCGGACACGGGAACATCAACGACAAGGTCGTCGCCGGCGAGTTCCCGATCGCGCTCAACAACTATCTCAACCAGGCGGAGCGCAGCAAGCGTGCCGGCGCCCCGACCGAATGGATCGCGGTGGAGCCGGTCGTCGTGCAGCTCGGCAAATACGCGATCTCGAAGAACTCGCCCCACCCGAACGCGGCGAAGCTGCTTTCGAACTTCCTCATCTCCTTCGACGCGCAGAAGTACCTCACGAGCATGGGCCGTATCACCACGCGGATCGATGTTCCGAACGATCCGCCGAACCTGGTCTCCGGGTTGAAGAAGTACGCGGCGGCGCCGATGCAATCAGACCAGCAAAACGTGATCGCGGCCAAGATGAAGCAATTGTTCAAGTGACCTCGTGGCGACCACCGGTGCGCTAGCGCCGCGGGCGAGGCCGTTCGTCGGCCTCGCCCGTCCGCGTTTCGGGATCGAGACGCTCATCCTCGCCGGCGTCGCCGTCGTCGTCGGCTACCTCGTCCTCAGCCCGCTCGCGCTCCTCGTCGTGACGAGCTTCCGCCGCTACGACTTCACCGGCCAGGCGATCGGATACGCGTTCACGCTGGACAACTACCGCGAGGTCTTCCTGAGCGGAGAGCTTGCCGCGGCGGCGTGGAGCTCGGCGCTCTACGCCGGCGGCGGCACGCTCCTCGCGGTCGCGTTCGGGACCGCGCTCGCTTGGGTGGTCGAGCGCACGAACGCGCCGTTCCGGACGAGCTTCACTCTGCTCGCCGCGGCTACCTACTTCGTGCCGGGCGTCCTCATGGCGCTCGGCTGGAACGCGCTCGCGAACGTCCGCATCGGCACGCTCAACCGCCTGCTCCAGTCGTTCGTCCCGGTCACGCAGGGGCCGCTCGACATCAACACGATCGCCGGGATGACGTGGGTCTTCGGGACCCATCTCTACCCGATCGTCTTCCTCATCATGGGCGCTGCCTTCCGCACGATGGACCCCGCGCTCGAGGAGGCCGCGGCGCTCAGCGGCGCGGGCATCTGGGCGCGGCTCCGGACGGTGACGCTCGCCGTCTCGCGCCCGGCGATCCTGTCGGCGCTGCTCATCGTGTTCGTCCGCGGGCTCGAGTCGTTCGATGTCCCGCTGATCCTCGGTCTGCCGGGCAAGATCAACGTGCTCACGACCGAGGTGTATTCGACCGCGACGCTCCACCGGCCGCCGGAGCTGGGGATCTCAGCGACGCTGGGTCTCATCCTCCTCGCGGTCAGCATCGCGGGCGTGTACGTCTACCGCTCCGCGACCGCGCGCGCGCTCGCCTTCGCGACGATCACCGGCAAGGGCTACCGCCCCCAGCCGCTTCAGCTCGGTCGCGCGCGCCACGTCATCGCGCTCGTCTGTGGTGTCTTCTTCTTCGTGACGCTCGCGCTCCCGCTGCTCTCGGTCTTTTGGCTGTCGCTCTTCCCGTTCGTTCGCCAGTTCTCGCTCGACGCCATCCCGCGCGCTTCGTTCGCGCAGTACGCGTACGTTCTGAGCTACAGCGCGATGGTCGAGGCCTTCCGCAACTCGATCATCAACTCGGTCCTCGTCGCGACGGTCGTCGTCCTGCTCACGTCGATCGCCGCCTGGATCGCGGTCCGCTCGCGCGTCCCCGGCCGCGCAGCCCTGGACACGCTCGCGTTCGCACCGATCGGCGTGCCCGGGACGATCATGGGCGTGAGCGTCCTCCTCGTGTACCTCACCCTCCCGATCCCGGTCTACGGGACGCTCTTCATCGTCACGATCGCGCACATCACGCTCTTCCTGCCGTACGGCATGCGCCTGGCTTCCGACGCGCTCCTCCGGATCCACCCCCAGCTCGAGGAGGTCTCGGCGCTCTCGGGAGCGGGCTGGCTGCGCACCTACCGCGCCATCGTGCTGCCGCTCATCCTCCCGGGCCTTCTTGCCGCGTGGGTCACGATCCTCGCCGCCTCGTTCCGCGAGCTGTCGACATCGATCTTCCTCGCGTCGCCGCAGGCCCGCTTCGTCTCGGTGATCATGTACACGGCGTACACCGACGGGAACACGACCGCCGCGGCCGCGCTCGGCATGGTCATGATGCTCGTCGTCTTCGTCCTCGCCGTCCTCGCCCGGATCTTCTCCCGCCTCGTCCGCGTCGCCGCCTGACGCTCGCCGCAGGCGTATAACTCTCGCGCGCACCTGAGGGGAGGAGATCGTATGCACCTGCGGCGCCTGCTCGTCCTGTTCGCCAGCTCGGTCATCGCGTGCGGCACGCCCACGGCACCGGCGGCATCGCCCGCACCGACGGGAGGTCAGGCGGCCTCCGCGGCGCCGTCCGCATCTGCGGCCGCGTCGCCCAACGCTTTCACCCTGACGCTCGACCAGCTCAGGACCCAGTCACAGACGATGAACTTCGAGATCCTCGGGCACAGCTACTTCCCGGGGCCGCATCTCGCGTCCGGGTCGTTCGGCGCCGGCTTCAACACGCCCCGCGTCTACAAGGGGATCGCGTACCTCGCGGGATACCCGCCGACGCTCTTCGGCGTGATCATCGCCGACGTCAAGGACCCCGCGAACATGAAGCAGCTCGCGTTCATCCCGAACAACCCCGGAACACGGACCGCGTACCTCCGGCTGAACGCGCAGAAGAACATCCTTGTCATCGGCTACGACGCGAACGCGGCGAACCCGATCCAGGTCCCGGCCGGACAGAGCGTGAAGGGCGGCTGGGTCTTCTACGACGTGAAAGATCCGGCGAACCCGGTGAAGCTCGGCGAATTCGTGAACCCGGGCGCCGCGACGCACGGCTTCGAGATCGACGACCGCTACGTCTACGGCTGCGCCTCCACGACGCAGACGAAGAAGCCGGTCGGCACCGCGCAGTCGCTCTCCGTCGTCGACTACTCCGACCCAAAGAGCCCGACGCTCGCATCCGTCTTCCACATCACCGGGCAGTTCGACGGCGAGACCTACGCGAGCGACGACGTGAAGAACCCCGACGGCACGCCGCAGATCATCCAGTGCCACGAGGTCAACAAGGACGGCACGAGGCTCTGGGTCGCCTGGCGCGATGCGGGCATCCTCTCGCTCGATGCGAGCGACCCGAAGAACGTCAAGCAGCTCGGCCGTTACGACTACGTGCCGCCGTACAACGGTGGCTCGCTCGGCGCCGCCCACACCGCCGCGGTCTCGCCGCACGCGAGCGGCAACGCGTCGATCCTCCTCACGAACGACGAGATCTTCGCCTGCCCGGCGGGTCTCGATCGCGTCGTCGACGTGACGGATCCCGCGCACATGACCGTCCTCTCGACGATCCGCATCCCCGAGGTCGACGACAAGTACGACGCGGCGAGCGGCAAGTTCGTGTGCCCGCCCGGCCAGCAGTCCGCCCACCAGCCGTACTTCCCTCCGTATGGCAACGGCAGCCTCGTGTTCCAGGCGTGGTACGGGCAGGGCATGCGCGCCTGGGACATCTCGAATCCCTACCAGCCGAAGGAGGTCGGCCGCTTCATCTCGCCGCAGTACCTCCGCGCGCCGACCCCGAACACCTCGCCGTACGCGGACTCCGCGCTCGACCGCCACACGCGTGAGGTCTTCGTCGATCCGGACACGAACCTCGTCTACGTCACCGATGGGAACGGCGGCGGCCTCACCGTCCTCAAGTACACCGGCCCGATCCCGGAGCGCGCTCCGATCCCCGGCGTTCGCTAGCTCACAGAGAAACGAAGGGGCGGGAGCGCACCTCTCCCGCCCTCGTCGACTACGGCGGAGACTTGCAGGAATGCGGCCGGTCGGCCGCAGGACCGGTGCACTGACCGGATTGGCCGGCACCGTTCCCGCCATTCGTCGGCGGCGATGGGTTCGCGAACGCGGTCATCGATCCGAGCAGCAGCGACGCGAGGATGGTCACCGTCACGAGGGTTGCTCGCATGACTCCCTGCCTTCTGTGCGGCGGAGGTGCGTCCGCCCGGTCTCATTGACCAGACCGTGGCCTGGTCGCGAGGGGCGGCTGCAATGGGCGCGCCCTCTTGACGTTCGCTGCGACGCGTTGTGCGGCGATCAGGCTGCGAAACGTCGTCGAATCCGAAAATGGAGCGGTGGGGCCCGTCGGTCGCCGCCCGCCTTTACTGCCGTGGCTCCTGGTGGCATCCTCACGCGCGGGGACGGCTGGGCGTGAGTACCCGTGGGGAGGAGGTACATCGCCTCATGCAAACGATCGGCAAGGATCTCGCCATCGATCTCGGCCAGGACCGGCCCGGCATGCTCGCCAAGGCCACCGAGGCCATCGCGAAGGCGGGCATCAACATCGACGGCTTCTGCGAGACCGGTCAAGGGATCCTGCACATCTTCACGAGCGACCCCGTGGAAGCGCGCCGCGCCGTCGAGAGCGCGGGCTTCAAGGTGCGCGAGGAACACGACGTCGTCGTCGTCGACGTTGAGGATCGGCCCGGGACAGCGGCCCGCCTTTTCCGCCAGGTCGCCGAGGCCGAGGTGAACGTCGATTTCGCGTACTCGCTCGCCTCGAGTCGGATCGCGGTCGGTTCGAAGGACTTCGCCAAGCTCAAGGAAGCGCTTCGCGTGGAGGCACCGGCCACCGCGCGAACCTAGTCGCGAGCTCCGCGCCTAGCCGTCCTCACTCACCGGGATGAGTTCCTCGCCGTTCAGACGGAGCGTTCCCTCGACAGGGACGGCCACGCGCAGGCTTTGCGCCGCGTGGCAGTAACGCGCAGCGGTCTCGACCAGCGCGACCACCCTCTCGCGCGGGGCATCGCTTCTGACGTCGAGGGCGTACTCGAGCCGCTCCATCGCGACGCCGACCGACGGATCGAGGCCGTATTTGCCGAGCTGCGGGAACGTCGCCCGCACCTCCATCTCGGCGGCGTCGATCGGGACGTCCTGGACCGACGCGAACCGCGTCAGCTGACTGAGCATTCAGAGCCCGACAGCGGCGACGAAGTACTGCAGCGGGCTCGGCGCGCTCCCCTCGCCGATCGGCGCGTGCTCGTCGCTCTCGAACGTGAACGGACCGGTGCGCACTTCCTTGCGGTAGTTGTCGACGATGCGGATCCGCGCGCGCTGGAAGATCCGCGCGCGATCGGGGTGCTCGCGGAACTCCTGCTGCCGCTGGGCGAACTCGCGGCGGTTGCGCTCGCGGTCGATGAGCTCGCCGTCGGCCATCGCGGCTAGAGTACGGCTCTCGTGCATCGGGATCTGCAGCTGCGTTTCCTCCGCACCATGCTGCGCATCCGCCGGGTCGAGGAGCGCTGCATCGCTTTCGCCGAGACCGGCGAGATCCGCGCGCACTACCACCTTTACATCGGACAGGAGGCCGCGGGCACCGGGGCATCCGCCGCGCTCGCCCCCGACGACTATGTCTTCACGACGCACCGCAACCACGGTCACGTGATCGCGAAGGGCGGCGACCCGGGAAAGGTCCTCGCGGAGATCATCGGCCGCTCCGGTGGCTATCTCGGCGGGCGCGGCGGGACCTTTCACGTCGCTGCGCCCGAGCTCGGCATCCCGCACACGTCAGCGATCGTCGGCGGATCGCTGCCGATCGCCGCCGGGGTCGCGTTCGCCGTGCGCCGCCGGAAGGGACAGCGCGCGACGCTCGCCTTCTTCGGCGACGGGACGATGGAGGAGGGCGTCTTCTACGAAACGCTGAACCTCGCGCAGCTCTGGAGGCTGCCGCTCGTGTTCTTCATGGAGAACAACAGCGTCTCGGCAGCGGAGCGCGCCGGGCGGGGCTCGCCCACGAGCGAGCACGCGGCGAAGGCGCTCTCCGACGTACCGCGCGCCTTCGGCGTCGAGACGGCGACCGTGGACGGGACCGACGTCGAGGCCGTCTTCGCGCTCGTGCGCCGTCTGCTCGAGCGTGTGCGGATCGGCGAGGGGCCGTTCTTCATCGAGTCGCGCACCACGCGCTGGCCCGGGAACTACGGCGCCTTCCCCAAGCTTGTCGGCGGCACGACCGACATCGCCTGGGCGCTCGACGCGGCGAGCGCGCCGGACGGGGTGCGCGCCTGGACGATGGAGAGCGACCCGGTGATCGCCTACGCAGCGAAGCTCCTCTGGCACGGCGCGATCGACGCGGCCGCTCTTCGCGCGATCGACGCGGAGGTGCGCGGCGAGGTCGACCGCGCCGCGCGCTTCGCGCTCGAGAGCCCGCTGCCGCAGGCGGAGGCACTCGCCGGTGTCGGTTGAGGTGCGCGCGCCCGCCGCGACGCGAACGCTGAAGTTCGCCGAGGCGCTCGCCGAGGCCGTCGACGAGATCTGTGCCGAGGACCCGCGGGTCGTGCTCATCGGCGCGCGCTTCACCGGGCACACCCCGAGCGCCCACGTCATGGAGCCGGTCACGCGCAAGCACGCTTCGCGCATCGTGTGGCCGCCCATCTCGGAGCTCGCGTACTGCGGCGTGGCGGTCGGCGCGGCCCTTGCCGGGCTGCGACCGATCGTCGAGATGAGCACCGCGACCTTTTCCTACGAAGCGGTGCCGCAGATCGTGAACGAGGCCGCGGTCATCGCAGCCATGTCCGGCGGGCGCGTCCGCGCGCCGGTCGTCTTCCACATGCTCTACGGGATCCGCGGCGGGGGCGGGCCGCAGCATTCGGGCAGCCCGCAAGCGTGGTGGTGGAACAGCCCGGGCCTGCAGGTCGCGATGCCCTCGTCCCCCGCCGACGTCAAGGGCCTCCTCCGCTGGGCCGCCCTGCGCAGCGAAGGGCCGACCGTCTTCATGGATCACCAGCGCCTCATGGAGCTCGAAGGCCCCGTCCCGACCGGCCGCCATGAGATCCCGTTCGGCCAGGCGGACGTGAAGCGCTCCGGCGGAGACGTCACGATCGTGGCGACCAGCATCCAGGTATCGCGCGCGCTCGAGGCCGCGAACCGTCTCGCGCGCGAAGATGGCATCGAGGTCGAGGTGGTCGATCCGCGCACGCTCGAACCGCTCGACCGCGCGACGATTTTCGCGTCGGTCCGCAAGACCGGCCGCGTCGTCGTCACGGACGAGTCGCACGAGAACGCGGGCGTCGCGTCGGGGCTCGCGGCGATCATCGCAGAGGAATGCTTCGACGCGCTCCGCGCGCCGATCCGCCGGGTTGCGATCCCGCCGACACCGGTCCCGTATGCCGAATCGCTCGAGCGCGCGCTCATTCCGGACACGGAACGGCTCGTCGCGGCGGTCCGAGCGCTCCGCTAGAGGAGACCAGACTGCAACGCGACTAGGAGATGAGTACCCGGGACCTTGTCCGTACACGCCGCCGCTCACTAGCGTGCGCGCATTCCCATGTTGCGTTCGCTCCTCGTCGTTGTATTCCTGCTGGGCGGTCTGCTGATCCCGTCACGGGCGGCGCTCGCCGAGCCGCCGGCGGGCTATCCGCAGCTCACATTCGTCCCCGCGGCGGAGGGCAACTACGACGTCGGCCGCGGCGGCGCGCGGATCACCGCGATCGTCATCCACGAGACGGAAGCGCCCTACTCCTCGGTCGTGTACTGGTTCCGGCGACCCGGCTCGAACGCGAGCGCGCATTACCTCGTCCGCGCGTGGGACGGCGGGATCACGCAGTTCGTCGCCGAGTCCGACCGGGCGTACCACGCGCGCTCCGCGAACGCCTGGACAATCGGGATCGAGCACGAGTTCGGTGTGCGGTTCGGGATTGGTCACACCGACGTGCAGTACCGCAGCTCGGCCGCGCTCGCCTGCGCGATCGGGCACCGGTACGGCATCCCTCTCGACCGCGACCACATCCTCGGCCACAACGAGCTGCCCGGGAACGACCACCGCGACCCGGGGCCGTTCTGGAACTGGACCTACTACATGTCCCTCGTCCGCGCCTGCGCCGGCGATGCCCACGTGAGCGCGACCTCGATCCCCATGGACTGCGACGCCTGTCTGAGCTTCGGCGACGAGGGCGATGCGGTCGCGCTCCTGCAATCGCGGCTCGTCTCGCTCGGGTTCCTGAGCGAGGACGACCGCGCCGGCGGCGAGGGCACGTTTGGGCCGCTGACGCGCGCAGCCGTGCTGGCGTTCCAGGACGCGAACGGATTGCCGGGGAACGGCCTGTACGGCGAGGACACGGCGGCCGCGCTCGCGCGGGTGTCCAGCGTGGCGGCCGCCGGGCCCGACGCGGGAGTGCCGCTGGACCTCGCCATGTTGACGCGCTGAGCGCTCAGATCAGACCCAGCTCCCCCGCCTGATCACCGGCTCGAGGCGGCACCGACGACGCCACCGTCGTAGGATGCCGGTCTCACAGGCCGAGGGGAGGGCGCGCCATAGCGACACATCGCATCACGCTCATCCCCGGCGACGGCACGGGCCCTGAGATCGTCGCGGCGACCCTTCGCGCGATCGAGGCGACGGGTGTGGCCATCGAATGGGACGTGCACGACATCGGCCTCCCCGCGCTGCAGAAGCACGGCGATCCGTTCCCGAAGGCGGCGCTGGACTCGATCCGGCGCAACAAGGTGGGTCTCAAGGGCCCGCTGACGACCGAGCTCGGCACGGGCATGCGCTCGGTGAACGTCGCGCTCCGGAAGGAGTTCGACCTCTACGCGAACCTGCGCCCGGCGAAGACCTATCCCGGGGTGCGGGCGCCGATGGGCAGCGTCGACCTCGTCGTCGTCCGCGAGAACATCGAGGACCTCTACGCCGGGATCGAATATGACGTCGGCACGCCCGAGACCGCGGAGATCCGCGCGACGATCGAGGCGACCGCGCACGCGAAGATCCCCACCGACGCCGCGATCGCGATCAAGTACATCAGCGTCTTCGGTTCGCGACGGATCGTGAAGTTCGCGTTCGACTACGCGCGCGCGAACAAGCGCCGCAAGGTGACCGCCGTGCACAAGGCGAACATCATGAAGTTCGCGGACGGACTCTTTTTGAAGATCGCCCGCGAGGTCGCGCAGGAGTACCCGGACATCGAATTTGAGGACCGCATCGTCGACAACATGTGCATGCAGCTCGTACAGAAGCCCGAGCTGTACGACGTCCTCGTGCTCCCGAACCTGTACGGCGATATCGTCTCCGACCTCGTGGCCGGTCTCGTCGGTGGGCTGGGCGTGGCGCCGGGGGCGAACATCGGCGAGGGCGGCGTCGCGGTGTTCGAGGCGATCCACGGCTCGGCGCCGAAGTACGCCGGGCAGAACAAGGTGAACCCCATGGCGCTCATGCTCGCGGGCGTGCTCATGCTGCGGCACATCGGCGAGCGCGAGGCCGGCGACCGCCTGGAGCGCGCGACCGCGTCGGTCGTCGCCGAAGGGAAGGACGTCACCTACGACCTCAAGGCCGACCGCGACGATCCGAGCGCGGTGGGGACGAAGGAGTTCGCGGACGCGGTCATCCGCCGGATGGGCGCGCGCGTGGGAGTGCACTGATGCCGACCGAAGACCCGAACCGCAAAGGCCGCTTCCTCTACTCGACCTCGACGAAGTTCGAGTTCCAGTTCGGCTACTCGCGCGCGGTGCGGCACGGGAACGTCATCCGCATCGCCGGCACCGCCGGGCTGGACGAAAACGGGCAGGTCGTCTCGGACGACGTCGTCGAGCAGACCCGGCGTGCGATCGACATCGTGAAGGCCGCGCTGGAGGACCTCGGCGGATCGCTGGGCGACGTGATCATGACGCGGCTCTACGTGCGCAACGTCAGCGACATCGACAGCGTCGCGGTCGTGCACGGCGAGGTGTTCCGCGACATCCGCCCGGCGACGAGCATCGTGAAGGTCGACTTCATCGATCCCAAGATCCTCGTCGAGATCGAGGCCGAGGCCGTCTACGGGGGCGCGGACGCGAAGCAAGGGACCGCCGGAGGTGGCTAGGACCGTGCGCGTTGTCGTCACGGGCGCCACCGGCCAGGTCGCGTACGCCTTGCTCCCGCGCATCGCGGCCGGCGAGATGTTCGGACCGGACACCGAGGTCGACCTGCGCCTGGCGGACATTCCGCAGGTCATCGACAAGGCGAAAGGCACGCTCATGGAGCTCGAGGACGGCGCGTACCCGTTGCTCTCCCGAGTCTCGGCGAGCGCCGACCGCGCCGAGACGTTCAAGGACGTCGACTGGGCGCTCCTCGTCGGCTCGGTCCCGCGCGGTCCGGGAATGGAGCGCGGCGACCTCATCCGCAGGAACGGCCCGATCTTCGTCGAGGACGGCTCGGCGATCCGCGACCACGCCGCGACGGGCGCGCGTGTCGCGGTCGTCGGCAACCCGTGCAACACGAACTGCCTCATCGCGCGGCACGCCGCCGGCGCGAAAGTGCCCGACGAGCGCTGGAGCGCGATGACGCGGCTCGACCACAACCGCGCCCGCGCGCTGCTCGCGAAGCAGGCCAACGCGCGGGTGAGCGATGTGCGCAAGCTCGCGATCTGGGGCAATCACAGTGCGACGCTCTACCCGGATTTCACCAACGCGGAAGTAAACGGCAAGCCTGCGGCGAGCGTCTTGGACCGAAGGTGGCTCGAGGGCGAGTTCATCACGCTCGTGCAGCAGCGCGGCGCCGCGGTGATCGCGGCGCGCGGCGCGTCGAGCGCGTTCTCCGCGGCGCAGGCGCTCATCGACCACGTGCGCTCGCTCGTCACGCCGACGCCCAAGGGCGACTGCTTCAGCGCGGCGGTCGTCTCCGACGGGAGCTACGGCGTGGCGAAGGGCCTGGTCTCGAGCTTCCCGCTCCACTCGCGCGGCGACGGGGGCTGGGAGATCGTGAAGGGCGTGACGCTCGACGACTTCGCGCGCGCGAAGATCGCCGCGACCGTCGCGGAGCTCGAGAAGGAGCGCGACATCGTGAAGGACCTGCTCGCCGCCGCGTAGGTTGCCCGCGTCGCGAAGAAGGCCGGCACGACCCTCGGCCGAGACACGGACGTCGTCAGTTGACAGGATCCAGAGATGCCGCTTTGCTCCACCGGTTCGACTGATTGGGATCTGAGGGGAGACACCATGCCTAGGCGACTGCTCACCTCACTGATCGCGTTGGCGCTGTCCGCGCCAGTTCTGCTTCCGCAGCCCGCGCTCGGCTCGACGACGGCCACGGCGAACCTGTCCGGTGAGGACCTCAGGGCGGGCCCCACCTACGCCGGCTTCCCGGGCGGGCAGATAACTCTCACCTTCAGCTGCAGCGGGCGCAGCCTGCAGAGCGTCAGCTTTTCCGTCTCGGGCTTCGCATCGGGTCCGTACCCCGGAACGTTCACCGAGAGCGGATCGGGTACGTTCCAGCCGAATCCTCCTGCGACCGCCATCACCTTCAGTTCGACCTTCACCATCAACTCGCCGGCAGGAACGGTCACGGGCACGAAAACGTTGTCGCCCGACCTAGGCTTCTTCGGCGGCTGCGGTGTCGATGCGGGTGGTCATCCGTTCCCCTTCTTCACCGGCTTCCTCCGCTACTCGGCGCAGATCTCCGCGAGCGGCGGTGCGGCGACCGACGAAGGCCTCTCGAACGTCACCATCGCGCGCGTGACGCCGAGTGGTCTGTCTCTGACCTCTGATCCCACGTTCGATGAGACCTTCTCCTCAGCCGTGGAACGGATCGGCAGCGTGGGCACCCTCATCATGGGATTGGGACTGCCGCAGGGGACCGCGACGAGTCTGCTCGCGAAAGTGGCCGCGGCACAGGCGTCGCTCGCCTCGGGCAACCTGACCGCCGCGTGCAACCAGCTACAGGCGCTCATCAACGATGCCGAAGCTCAATCGGGTAAGAAGCTCAGCGTCCCGCAGGCAGACGCGATCATCGCGGCGGCAAGGGG
>Ga0209689_1000660_pt1 | contig 24593 bp, 16 predicted proteins | sample GraSoiAngelo_149_FD_187119 | JGI IMG/M metagenome (GOLD analysis project Ga0209689, IMG submission 187119) | Grasslands soil microbial communities from the Angelo Coastal Reserve, California, USA - 14_1009_09_30cm (SPAdes) (version 2) | ecosystem: Environmental > Terrestrial > Soil > Grasslands ... | reverse complement strand
TTCTGGAATCGCTACGTTCGAGCCAGCTGCGACCGTGAGCACCAAACCCCAAGCACCGGAGAAATTCCAGCTCCAACCCCCCAAAGACGTGGGAAGTGATTGGTCGGAGTTTGAAGATTGGAGCTTCTTTTTGGGTTTTGGATGTTGGGGATTTGGAGCTTAACACAACACATCTACATATCATGATGCGTAGATTTGTTTCTTGATGTTGGCACGAACCGGGCTTAGTTCTTCGCCAGCATGCCGGATAAGATTCACCCACTGGAAGAGCTGCTGCACCAACGCATTGTCGTGCTCGACGGCGCGATGGGCACCATGATCCAGCGCAGGAAATTGTCGGAGCAGGATTACCGCGGAGAAAAATTCCGCGACTGGAAGGGCAAAGATCTCAAGGGCAGCCTTGAGCTGCTGAACCTGACTCAGCCGCAAGTTATCGAGGAAATTCATTCCGCTTACCTCGAAGCGGGGGCCGACATCATCGAAACCAACACTTTCAGCGCGACCACAATTGGCCTTCACGATTTTCTTTTTCAGGGCGAACCAAAAGGCGGGCGGAAGGACCAGGAATTCTTTCACCGGGTCGTAAACGATGTCGATCTTCGCGCGCTCGTTCGCGAAATGAATCTGGCGGCCGCGACGATTGCGCGGCACGCGGCAGATCGAGCAACCAAGCAGACGGGCAAACACCGGTTCGTTGGCGGATCGATCGGTCCCCTCCCCGTGGCCGCGTCCATTTCGCCCGATTTGAATGATCCCGGTTTTCGGGCCGTCACATTCGATCAACTGCGCCAATCTTATTTCGATCAGATCAGTGCGCTGGTCGAAGGAGGTGTCGACCTTCTCCTGATCGAAACAATCTTCGACACGTTGAACGGTAAGGCGGCCCTCTTTGCGGTCGCGGACGTCTTCGAACGAACAGTCAAAAAGCTCCCGCTGATCGTTTCCGGAACAGTGACTGACAAAGCGGGCCGGACATTGAGCGGCCAAACCGTGGAAGCGTTTCTGGTTTCGATCGCGCACGCGCAGCCGCTTGTCGTCGGATTGAATTGTTCGCTCGGTCCGGATGAAATGACTCCATTCATCGAAGAGCTGGCGCGGGTGGCGCCATTTTACGTCAGCGCTTATCCGAATGCCGGTCTGCCCGATCCGCTTTCCGAGACCGGTTTTCCGGAAACGCCGGAAACGCTCACTCCAAAACTAAAACGCTGGACCGAAAACGGCTGGCTCAATCTGGTCGGCGGTTGCTGCGGGACAACGCCTGAACACATTCGCGCGATTGTGACCGCCGTGCGCGATTGCAAACCGCGGTCCGAGCCGGACGGGCATTATGCGCAATCCGAGACTCTGCAACTTTCTGGGCTGGAGCCGTTGAACATCACGCCGGAGTTCGGCTTTGCTGTGATTGGCGAACGAACCAACATCACGGGCTCGCCGAAATTTTCGAAACTGATTTTGAGCGACGATTTCGATGGCGCGTTGGCGGTGGCGCGGCAGCAGGTCCAAGGCGGCGCCAACATGCTCGACGTCAATATGGACGAAGGGATGATCGATTCCGAAGCGACGATGACGCGCTTCTTGAACTTGATCGCAAGCGAGCCGGAGATCGCACGGATTCCGATCATGATCGACAGCTCGAAGTGGAGCGTGATCGAGGCCGGACTCAAATGCGTGCAGGGAAAAGCGGTCGTGAATTCGATCAGCTTGAAAAACGGCGAAGAAGAATTTCTGCGCCAGGCACAGTTGGTCAGGCGCTACGGAGCGGCCGTCATCGTGATGGCGTTCGATGAGCGGGGTCAGGCCGACAATTTGCAGCGCAAGATCGAGATCTGCGCGTGCGCTTACAAACTTCTGACAGAGCGGGCCGCTTTTCCGCCGAACGACATCATCTTCGATCCGAACATTCTCACCGTCGCGACCGGTCTGGAGGAGCATCGCAATTACGCGGTCGACTTCATCGAAGCGACGCACTGGATCAAAAAGAATTTGCCTGGCGTTCGCGTGAGCGGCGGCGTAAGCAACATTTCATTTTCGTTTCGCGGCAACAACACTGTGCGCGAGGCGATGCACGCCGCATTTCTGTTTCACGCGATCCGCGCCGGGCTCGACATGGCGATCGTAAACGCAGGCCAGCTCGCGGTTTACCAAGAGATCGATCCCGAGCTGCGCAAACGCGTCGAAGACGTGCTCTTGAACCGACGCGACGACGCGACCGAACGTTTGGTCGATTTCGCGGAAAATATTAAGGCGAAGGGTAAAGCGAAGGTTAAAGATGAAGCGTGGCGTGCGCAGCCGGTCGAGGAGCGACTAAAGCATGCCCTGGTCAAAGGCATCGTTGATTACATCGACATCGATACCGAAGAGGCGCGGAAAAATTGCCAACGGCCGCTCGATGTAATCGAAGGGCCACTGATGGCTGGGATGAGTGTGGTCGGCGATCTTTTTGGAGCGGGCAAAATGTTTTTGCCGCAAGTCGTCAAAAGTGCGCGCGTGATGAAGAAGGCAGTCGCGTATCTGATGCCGTTTATGGAAGCGGAAAAATCCGCCGGCGCCAAGCCGCAGGGCCGGATCGTCATGGCCACGGTCAAGGGCGACGTTCATGACATCGGAAAGAATATCGTTGGCGTCGTGCTGCAATGTAACAATTACGACGTTATCGATCTGGGCGTGATGGTGCCGGCTGCGAAAATTTTGGAGACGGCACGCGAGAAAAAAGCGGATGCGATCGGATTGAGCGGACTAATCACACCGTCGCTCGATGAAATGGTGCATGTGGCCCAGGAGATGGAGCGGGAAAATTTCAAATTACCGCTGCTGATCGGCGGGGCTACGACCAGCCGGGCGCACACGGCAGTGAAGATCGCTCCCCACTATCACGAAAGCACGATCCACGTTCTGGACGCCTCGCGTGCAGTTGGCGTGGTTAATTCGCTCCTGAGTGCAAAACAAAAGGCGGCCTTCGACGCCAAGACTCGCACTGAATACGAGGCATTGCGTAAAGCGCATAGCGCGAAGATGCGCGAAAAGAAGCTAATCACACTGGAACAGGCGCGTGCGAATCGAACTCCGATTGACTGGAGCAGTTACGGTCCGCCGAAACCGGACTTCACCGGAACCCGGACAGTCGCTCCGTCGATCGTCGAACTTCGCGATTACATCGATTGGTCGCCATTTTTCCACGCGTGGGAATTGCGCGGAAGATATCCGGCGATTTTCGACGACCCGACGATCGGCGCGCAGGCGCGAGAGCTGTTTGATGACGCGCAAGAAGTTCTGGACCGAATCATTGCCGAAAAGTCGCTGACCGCGCGCGGTGTCTTCGCGTTCTGGCCCGCGAGCGCAGCCGGCGATGATGTCGATCTTTTCCGCGATCCCGCGGCCGCGGGACGCCGGGAGAAGTTGGCGACTTTTTATTTTCTGCGGCAACAAATGCAAAAACCTGCGGGACAGTTCAACCATTGCCTCGCTGATTATATCGCTGCGGATTCGCCCGATTATCTGGGCGGCTTTGCCGTCACGATTCACGGCGCGGACGAAGTTGCTGAAGAATTCAAAACTGCGCACGACGATTACAGCGCCATCATTACAAAGGCGCTCGCGGACCGATTGGCCGAAGCTTTCGCGGAATACTCGCATCTCCAGGCGCGGATCGCGTGGGGTTTCGGTGGCGACGAAAATCTGTCGAACGCCGATTTGATTCGGGAAAAATATCGGGGAATTCGGCCGGCGGCCGGTTACCCGGCATCGCCCGATCACGCCGAGAAACGAACGTTGTTCGATCTGCTCGAGGCGGAAGAGAAGATCGCCATCAAACTAACGGAATCCTACGCGATGCATCCCGGAGCAAGCGTAAGCGGTCTTTACTTCTCACATCCGGACGCAAAATATTTTGGAGTTGGCCAGATTGGGCGCGACCAAATTTTGGATTACGCCCGGCGACGCAGTGAATCAATCGCGACAGTGGAGAAGCGACTCGGGCCGAATCTTGGCTACGAAGCTAGTTCGTGATACAGGTCACAGCGACATTTACGGGGCGTAGCTTAGCTTGGTAGAGCGGTCGCCGCGGCGACAGGTCGGCTCGGAGAGGAGCCGCTCTACAAGCTTTTGTTCAGTTCGTCTCTGCCGCGGCCGGTCTTGTAGTACCGCTCTCGGGTTAGAGCTTCTCGACGCGTGGAAAATTCTTCGATTCGGAAAAAAGTCCAAGGCCGTCCGTGCTTTGTTGCCTTCGATTCGCCGCGATTATGCCTGCAAATGCGGTCTTTCAAATCTCGACAAGATCCGATATTTTCGCCCTGTTTTCTTGCTGAGCAGAACGTAGTAGTAAAACATGCTGCGACCGGCAATATCGGGGCGAGAGGATTTGAACCTCCGACCTCGTGGTCCCAAACCACGCGCTCTACCAAGCTAAGCTACGCCCCGCTAAACCGCCGTGATCTTTATCACACACGGTCGCCTGCCGCATGTCGAAAGTTCAGCGAGCGTCACTGCCGAGGTTGCGCTCTGTTGCGTCATCTTTCGATTACGATCAAGTTAGCCAGTCGTGAAACTCTCGCTGCTGATCTTGGTTCTCTGCGCCAGTGCCGCGTTGGTGGACGGCCAGGTTGCAACGGATCCCGAACTGCAATCACGTGGACCCCGGGAGACGCCTCTCCCGACCGTTACCGCGGCACCGACCGTTCCGGAACGCGCGCAGATCGATGAGATTTTCAAGCAGACCTCGCTAGGCAAAGAAGCGGATGAGCGCCGGTTGCACATCGAATGGCGATCACTGCAAAACCGGATCGTAAACGACCCCGATATCGTCGCCGCGAAGAGGGCGACTGCAACGGCGCGAACCGATTTGGAGAAACGGCAGCGGCTCCGCGATTATTATGATCTCTATTATGGGCGTCTGCGCGTCCTGGCGCGGAGCGCGGAAATGAAAACAGCGCTCGACCAATTAAAGATCGCGCATGTGAGCCAGATCACGCAGGCACGAGTGCGACACGAGACCGACAGTGCTTTGCCGACACCAAGTCCGACGCCGAAAAAGAAAAAGAAGGCGAGTCGCGCCAAGAAGTTTCAGCGCGAGGGCTGATTTCGGACTCCGGCCCGGAAACACGATATCGCAGAGCGCTTGAACGTAGCCTACTGATGGAAGGCCGTATACGTGTAGTCCTTCGTAGACCAGGAACCGCTAACTTGCGAACCTAGCGTCACATAGATGGTTCGCCCGTCAGTAGGAATATTATTTACCGTTTTCGAGAGCACGGTCACTTGGCCGGAATTGTAAATATCGGCGCCATGTAGCGAACTGCCGACGAAAAGAAAGTAAGCGGTCGCGCTTCCAGCGCTCCAGGCGAAAGTCACGCTTGACGAAGTAAAGGTCGACCCCGGCGGCGGGCTGATCATAACCGCAGCACCGGTAGCGGGCGTAGGTGTTGGCGTAACAGTTGGTGTCGGTGTGGCCGTTGGAGTAGCAGTAGGCGTTGGTGCAGGTGTGACAGTTGGCGTCGGAGTTGGCGTAGCCGACGAATTAAAAGCCGTATACGTATAGTGGTTCGTCGTCCAGGAACCGTTAACCCGCGAACCTAGTGTCACATAGATGGCTCGCCCGTCAGTAGGAATACTATTTACCGTTTTCGAGAGCACAGTCACTTGGCCGGAATTGTAAATATCGGCGCCATTTGGTGAGCTGCCCACGAAAAGAAAATAGGCGGTCGCGCTGCCCGCGCTCCAGGTAAAAGTCACGCTTAGCGAAGTAAAGGTCGACCCCGGCGGCGGGCTGATCATAACCGCCGAACCAGTACTGGGCGTCGGTGTTGGCGTAACAGTTGGCGTTGGGGTTGGTGTCGGCGTGGCCGTTGGAGTAGCAGTAGGCGTTGGTGTAGGAGTAGCGGTCGGAGTCGGTGTAGGTGCGACAGTTGGCGTCGGCGTTGGTGTAGCCGACGACTTGAAAGCCGTATACGTATAATTGTTCGTCGCCCACGAGCCGTTAACCTGTGAGCCTAGCGTGACATAAATCGTGCGCCCATCAGTAGGGATGTTGTTCACGGTTTTCGAATGCACCGTTACTTGGCCGGAATTGTAAATATCGGCGCCATGCGGCGAACTGCCCACTACCAGCACATAGGCGGTCGCGCTGCCGGCGCTCCAGGTAAAAGTCACAGTGGAAGAAGTAAACGTCGATCCCGGCAGCGGGTTCAACATCACCGCGGCACCGGTAGTGGGTGGTGTAGGCGTGGGTGTACCGCCTGGTGTAGGTGTTGGAGTTGGCGAACTGCTTGCGAAGTCGTAGCCGATTACATCCACTAGCCGGAGGTCCACGGCTGTCAGGTTATTCTGCACGCCGGAACTGCTGAACGCGTTAAATGCGTCGTTCGTGCCGCTCGCCCAATCCTGCAGATCGCCGCCGTTCGCGGCCGCATTGTTAAACGCCTTCAGGAGCGTCGTCCCGTTATCAATGGAAAAAAATCTGCCCGGACCGTTGTTCAAACCCCGCACGCCCGCGCCGGTATAGTGGAACAAATCCATCAGCATATAGTCTGGGCTTCCCGTGAGGTTTTGCCCCATCAGCGGAATGTGCCCCATGATTTCCGAGAACTCGTGCATCGCCACGCCGATGAAATCCATTTTCCCGGAGACGGCACGGTTGGCCGGATCATAGGTGTAGCTGAATCCACCGCCAAATGTGAATGTTCCGTCGTTGGTAAAATCGTTCGGAATAAGACTCAGAGCCTTTGCCTCCGCCCTGCTCACGAGATACAAGTGCGTTGAGCCGATTGGATCCGTCGATGGCAACGAGCCGCCCGCGGAGAGGACTGTCGCGTCATCCACTGTGGTTGAGTCGGCGGACACCGCGCCTCGAAGCGCATTATAACTGGAAACGGACACCAGTTGGGTGGTGCTCATGCCGAGCGTCCCCTTTCCCGACACGGCCGTCACCTTGATATTGACGTTGATGTTGTCGGCAAAATTGTTGGTGAACTGCGAAGCTGCATAAGAGGCCGCCGCTTTCATGTTGGCGATGTCGGCGGCGCTCAAACCGGCGGCTGTGAAGGTTGAGTCTGGATCGTATGTCAGATTGATCGTCAACGCGACAGCTGGTCCGCTCACCGCAATAGCCAGTGCAACGATCGCAGACCGCATTGTTCGCGCTGGACCTCTATCCGCGAAAATCAGCTCTGACATCTGGCGGCGGAGTTCTTTCATTATTTTACGGCGGCGAAGATTTAGAATTTCGAGTGGCTATTTGTGAATTCGGCTTACTACGGCTTGATTTGAGAGGTCACTGAAAGCTTTGCCGGTGCAATCGACTTCACGTCGGCGCGCGATGCCAGGGCTTCCAGCTGCGATAGCGGAACCATGGCGCGGAATGTGGTGGCTGTTGGTGAGCCCTTAACTACTACTCCTCCCGAAAGTGCGACCTGGTCCAACAATCCTTTCGATACCGACGCGTCTATATCGACGAGCACGCGATCGCCATCTTTAATCGGAATGTCCGGCTCAAGCGACGTCGGCTTGTCGAACGGGGGTTGTGCCCGACTTTTCTTTAAGGCCAGCACGATTTGACCGTCGAGTTTCCCTGCGGCGGCCACCGGTATGAATTGATCGCCTGTTGTCCAGAGCAGCACAAGATCGTTGCCGTTGCCGCCGTGGTAATTGGCGACGAAATAGTGAGTCAGCCCTCCGTAAGTCAACGCAATTGTTTGCCCCTGGGCCAGATTGCTGAAGGTTCCTCGAATGATCCCAGGTCCCGTGTTTTGCACGACCATCAGCTGCGTGCCCGGTGCCGGCGCAAAGTTCAGCGTGATGTTCACCTTTTTTCCCATCGCGGTGAAGCCGTTGGAGCTCACGGGCACTTCTGCGCCGGTTATGTAGGTAACGTTGATGTCGCCTGCGAACAGATGAGGCGTCGAGAGAGCGAGCATCGCGACCGCGGCGACGACACGACCAAGAAGTTGAAAGTGCGGGAAGCCCTTAAGCTTTGGTTTCATGTCTTATGTTCGTGTGTCTTGGGTTCGCTCTCCACCAATTCGTGGTTCGCCTTCCTTGCGCCTGCAATGCGCGAGCGTGGGATTAACAGCAGCACGAAGCCTGCCGAAAATTTAGGTTAGAAAGAGATCATCGAATAGCTTACGCGTAGGTCAAATTCTTAGACGATGATCGTTACAGAATTTCGGCCATAAGCGATTGACATCGCTGCAACGAGAATTGCGAGCTCTCGCGAAGGTCGCTGCTTGCCGACCAGTAACGGGCAGTTATTCTAAACGCACCTTTTTTATGGCGCGTTCGTCTAGTGGTTAGGACACGGCCCTCTCAAGGCCGGTGCACGGGTTCGACTCCCGTACGCGCTGCCAATTGCGTCTTTTGGCAACGATCTCGCCTAATGAAGGTGCGATTCAGCTTGCTAAAAACTATCAAAAATACTACCAGCCCGGCCGCTAAAGGTTCCTAGTTTCCAAAATTCCAAAAAAATGAGGGCACATTCACGTCTCTGGTTGTTTTGCGCAGCAGTCATCATTTCGATCGCTTCTTACACTTTTGCCGGCAAGTCGACGACATATTGCCCTCTGCCGGTGGATTATGGTCTCACATCCTCAAGCACGAATTCGCCCGAAAAAACGGGTCCATTAAAGGCCATCTGCCATCACGCTGACAACGCTAAAAGTTTTATTCTCTGCCTCCCGCCGAATGCGTACAGTGCGCACCTCCAGCACGGCGATACCCCTCTTCCTGGCTATAACTGCACCAAGCCAGGAAATCAGGGACCCTGCAGTCAGTAGCTGATTCTTTTTTGCGCCACGCATAGACTAGCGCGCGGCCTCGTCGTGGGGTTAGGATGAGGCCAGATGTCCTGCGCGCGTATTGGTTTGGCCACAATTTTAGCTTTCGTTCTGAGCGGCTGCTGGGAGGGAATGAGCCGCCAGGTAGTTGCGACCATCCTCTCGCTGCGCGGCCAGATTGTTTATAGCTCGAAAGAAGCCGGCAGTTTCGAGCCAATTAGTTCGGAAACAAAGCTCGGCGCGGGCTCTATTCTAAGAACGCCGACCGATGGCGCGATCAATCTCGCCCTTATTCCAGGCGCGCTGACACAAATCTCGGGCGACTCCGAGCTGAAGATAGAAGAGTTGGAACTCACCAAAGATGGCAACGAGACGGGCGATGCCATTCGTGAGCGCATCGCACGGGTAGGGTTCCGCCGTGGAGGAATGGTCGTCCTGTTCGACGGTTTCGCGCGATTTACCATTCAGACCCCTCAGGCCACGATCACTGTGCTCCCGGGCTGTTTGATTCGACTTGATGTCGATGCTAACCGCACACGTGTGACCTGCGTTCGCGGTAAAATTTATGCCGCGCAAAAGCCAGGGCAGATCAGCGCGGTCGAAGCGGGGTATGTTTGCGAATGGCCATCTGATCATGGCCCTGTGCCAGCGGCTGATGACCCTCAGGGCCAAATTGATACCACCGCGACCCTTCAGTCGGGGCGTGAGCTGGCCGATCTCGAAGCAGCACGGCACGACCATCTGCCGCTCTAATTGTCGGTTCCGGTCGTAAACGGCTTGGGATTTGCTTGTTAGGCTCTCGGCTGCCGAGGAGCGAGTCCAAAGCGGCCAACCTTCCTATGTTCTTCGTAATGGAAAACTCGCGGCGTCGCGTTCTGCTGCCGACTTTAGGCGTACTGTTTCTTCGAGTCGTCAGCGCCGAGCAAATTTCGTCGCCGCCTGCAGATCAAATGGCCCCGCCAATCACGGTGCGAGCGTCGAGCAGCGCCGGCGGAGCCGCCAGTGAATTCCTAACCGCTTTCATTTCGACCGCGGTGCGACTTGACGGACTGAAATTTATTTCGTGTCTGGCGACAGCGGTAAAGCTTCGTCCCGATTTGGCCGGAAAGATCGTTGTCTGCGCGCTGAACATTTCTCGCTTAAACGCTCACCCGCTGGCGGGCCGGTTACCGTTAGGCACTATCGATCAGATCATCAAAGCCGCTGTCGCGGCCTCGCCGGAGGCGGCGTCCGATATCGTAAAGGCGGCAATCCAGTCAGAGCCGTACGCTCGCGCCTCCATCATCGCTGCCGCTCTTGCAGTTGCGCCCGAACAGGAATCCCGAATTCGCAATGTAGTGAATGAAATGACGCCGGTGTCGATCTTGCCGTCATTCGCCACGCTGAATCCCAAGGACCACGCACCGTCCGACAATGTCAACTCTCCCGAGCAACCGCCAGTCGCACAATGAAGGTACGTACTCTTCCAAATTGGCTCAGGGTTGGGTCAGGATAATCGGCAGCAATCGGCACGCATTATGAGCTCCGGTCGCCGCCGATTTTCCATCCCATTCGCTATGTCTGTTTGCAGAACGCGTTTGCAACGCCGATTGCTGTTGGCTGACAGCGTTGCATTTTTGTTCGTTCTCGCTTCGGGCATTCAAGCGCAGGAAACCGTCGGACCGACGACCACTCCGCTACCGAATTATCCGGCCCCGCCTGAGAACATCATGGAAGCAACTTCATCGCCCCTCAATCCAACGCCTGAATCTAATTTGCACCGCGCTGTTGTTCCCGAAAACGAAGTCTCATCCGAACCGCGTCGCTTTCATTACGGATTTCAAGTCACCGCCCGCGGGGTTTACGACGACAACATTAATATCAGCCAAACTAATCGTGTCTCAGATTATTACTTCGCGATTGAGCCGATACTGACTCTTGGTTTAGGCGACATCACCGGACACGAAGATAACTACATTCGGCTGGATTACGCACCCAGCTTGTTTCTTTTTGCCGATCATTCCGAAGACGATGCGGTGCAACAGCTGATTCATTTAGAAGGCCAGCATCAGTTTTCCAAGTTAACCGTGAAGTTCGGCGAAGAGATTGCGATATTGGATGGCACTGACTTGCGCACTCTTGGCGACCTGAGCTCGCCAGGAGGCCAGGCCAATCTGGATGTGAGCGCACGAACGAGATTCCAGACTTACAACACGAGAATCGAAGCGAGCTATGATCTCAGCGGCAAAACGTTTCTGAGCAGTGAAGTTGATTCGTCGATAACAGCATATGATTCGTCAAATCTCTTCAGCTCGGAGGTCGTTTCGGGGAATCTGTTCATGAACTACCGCTACAGCGACAAGCTTGCGGTTGGCATCGGTGGAACAGGCGGATATGACCGTGTCGATGGTTCGAACCCGGACCAGACTTTTGAGCAAGCGAATGCGCGCATCGGCTACCAGGCGACCGGCAAGATTAGCCTGAATGTTTCAGGCGGGATTGAGTTCCGGCAGTTCGAGACCAATTCGCGTGGTGAATACATTTCACCGGTCTTTGAAGTTAACGCGAGTTATCAGCCGTTTGATGGCACGACGGTGGCGCTGAGCGGCAGCCGCCGCACGTATAACTCGGCTGTGCTGGCAGGACAGGATTTTGCCGGAACTATGATCACCGTCGACCTGCGCCAGCGGCTGCTGCAAAGATTTTATTTCGCCGTATCCGGTGGATACCAGAATTCCGACTACTTCAGCACAGTGAACGGAGTCGTAGCAAACCGCCGGGACAACTATTATTTCGCCGAGCCTTCACTCGAATTTTCCATTACTAGATTTTGGACAGTCGGGGGATATTATCTGCGCCGTCAAAATAATACTTCGCTGCAGTCATTTAGCTTTTATGACAACCAGTTCGGTTTTCGGACGACGCTTAAATTCTAAGGGAACTGATTCATTATATATAAAGTGCAATCCGCCAAATTATCTTTCCTAGCCATTCTATCGTTGTCCTTCACAGGCGTGGCCCAAACCGAGTCCCCCACAGGAACTTTTCGACCTCTGATGAGCGCCTCGCCCGCGGCACAGTCGACCACTGCAGCTGTGGTTGGTGCAATGAGCGCGCCGAGCGGTTACACTTTGAGCGCAAACGACCAAGTGGCGATCGAAGTCTTTGGCGAGGAGGATCTCCGCACCAATGGCCGATTAAATGGTGAGGGCAACTTAAGTTTGCCGCTACTGGGTTCGGTCCATTTGGGTGGACTTACGCTGGCACAAGCTGCCTCCAGGATCACCGAGCTCTACGGACGCGATTATCTGGTCAACCCGAAGGTCAATATCACGCTCGTTGGCTATGCCAAGCGGCGCTTTACCATTCTCGGACAGATAAACCGGCCGGGTAGCTACGAAATGCCGGAAGGCAGTCCGGACGGGATTGACCTTTTGGAAGCGATTGCGATGGCGGGAGGCTACACTCGCATCGCTGCGCCTGAAAGAATTAGTGTTCGCCGCCGGGGTGCAACCGGGGAGGACGAAATTTTAAGGGTGGACGCGAAACGTCTCGCGCGTCGTGGCGGTGAAAGTTTTCAAGTGCGACCCGGTGATACTGTCACTGTAGCGGAGAGCCTTTTTTGATGCAGGCGCGCCGCTTGCTTCCCGAAGTCGTTGCCGCGATATAGAATTTTCAATCCTGGTGCCATGACAAACCCGCCCCTTTATTCGGTTTCGCCGATGCCAGCGCCAGCTCCGGTCCCAGTGCCGCCGCCGCTCACGATGAATGTCGATCCTTTCGAGCAAAAGCGCGGCTTGGATTTTCTTCGTCTGTGGCATGCGGTCGTCGAACGAATCTGGATTGTTGTGCTTTGTATTGTTGCGGGATTGTTTCTTGCGCTCGGCTATCTCGCTCGCACTCCCAAACTTTACCAGGGACACACTGTCCTCGAGGTCCAATTTCAGGAGCCAACTCTCGTCTCCTCTGAAGAACCGGCAACGCGCATGCGCTCGATGTTTCTCGCCAGCCAGGAAGCATTGCGAACGATCGAGCAAAACCTCGTCAATCGGACGCTGCTTGCCCGGGTTGTGCGTGCCGAAGGACTGGCAGACGACGGTGGGAGCGCGCTCTTGGGACGAAGCGTGACTCCCGATTCGAGCAAAGCGACGCCGCGTCCGGCTGCATCGCCGGCCGATAAGGTCGAGGAAGCGGCAGGCGTAGCCGCTAATTTTACTCCGCTCGAGGAAGCGCTCGGCGGAGCCATGACCGGAATGGTTAAACCAGTTATCCGGCGCGGGACACGCTTGATCGATCTTTATGTGACGAATCGCGATCCAGTAATGGCACAAAGACTGGCCGAAGCGGTCGGGCGCGAATACATCCGCTACTGTATTGCTCAGCGTGCAGCTTACAGCCAAAGCGCGCTCCGCTATCTCTTGGAAGAAGAAGAACGGCTGAAAGCAAACTTGCAACAAAGCGAAGCGGCCGTTGCCGAGTACAAAGAGAAAACGCCGGATGCTTTGCAACTCGGCGGAGGAGCGGCGGCTACTGGTAGTCAAAGCGGCGCCGGCAGCTCGGGGGGTCGCGGCGGATTGGTCGAAGACAAGCTTCAGGAACTGACGAGCAAACTTACCGCCGCCAAGGCCGATCGCATTCGCATTCAAAATGAATTGAAACAAATTGACGGCATTGGCGATAACGTGGACGCGCTCTTAGCCATTCCGAGTATTGCCGCAGCGCAAACGGTCAACGATCGCAGACGCGATGTGTCCCAATTGGAATCGAATGTCGGCGCGCTCGCGCAACGCTACAAAGACAAACATCCGAAAATGGTTTCCGCGCGCGCGGCGCTGAAAGAGGCAAGAGATGCTCTCCGCCGCGCTGTTTTGGATCAACCGAATGTTCTACAAAACATGCTCGAGCAGGCGAAGGCGACCGAAAGCAGTTTGCAAACAGCCACTCAAGAACAGGAAAAAGCTGCGCTCGCTCTGAACAAAGCAGCAATCGGCTACCAACAGCTTGCCCGTCAGGCGGAGACCGATCGGGCGCTCTACGAGAGCGTGCTTCGGCAAATCAAACAGACCGATGTCAGTAAGGATGTGAAGATGACAGCGGTCAATGTCGTCGAGCATTCACCTCTGATGCGCTCGCCGGTAAGTCCAAGCACTTCAAAAACGCTAGCGATGGGTTTACTGGGCGGATTGGTCGCAGGCCTCGCATTTATTTTTGGCGCGGACGCGATCGATCGTTCAATTAAAACAGTCGATCAAGCCGAGTCGACATTTGGTTTGCCAGTTCTGGCTGCGGTGCCGGACACGAAAGAGGACACCAAAGTAAGCCGATCCAGGGGGAAAAGCGACGGGGCTTATGCTTATCGAGTTATTTCTGAAATGCCAGAGGGGCCAGCCGCCGAGGCGTTTCGAAACTTGCGGGCGGCACTGTCGCTCCTTGGCCCGGAGAGCGAGCGCAAAATTTCTCTTTTTACCAGCGCTCTGCCGGGCGAAGGGAAGAGTTTTACCAGTACGAACTATGCTGTCGCCCTTGCTCAGCAAGGATATCGGGTGTTGCTGATCGATGGGGATCTGCGGCGCCCCAGTTTGCACAAGATTTTCGGTCCCAAGGGCAAACACAAACCGAGTCCCAATTACGTCGAGCCGCCCGGGTTGGTGGAGTGCCTCGTCGGCAACGCCAAAATTGAATCAGCCGCTCGCCCGATTTCCGCTGAGGAAATCGACGTTGTGGGCGACGCAATCGCTCTGCGCGGCAAAATCCACACTGCCACCGGGGGCCAGTTGTTCGTTCTCGCCGGTGGCCGGCGAGCCCCAAATCCAGCCGAAATCCTTAGCGGATCCGCCTTTGCCAGGATCATTTCTGACGCCGCAAAACAGTTCGACCGTGTCGTCCTCGACAGCGCGCCCGTCCTGGCGGTCAGCGACACGCTACTTATCGCGCCGTACGTCCAAACTATCTGTGTGATTATTCGGGCGCGTAAAACACCGCGCCCGGCTGTGCATCGCGCCATATCCCTGATTGTCGGTGCCGGCACCCGTCCCGCCGGTCTCGTTCTCAACCGTCTGCCTCGCAGTCGTGGTGCCGGTTATTATTACTACTATGCTTCCCCGGGTTATGGTGCTGGAGAAGGCTCCTACTCGAGTAGTTACGGTGACGCGGAGCAAAAAAAAGCGAAAGCCTGACTAGCGATCTCTTCCTTACTTTCTACTTTCTACTTTGTTCTTTCCATATCGCACTTCCCCAGCAAAGCCCTAGATAAGTTGCGACATAAAGCTGAATGGAAGCAATCTGAAGCGGAAAATCGACAGCTGCATGCAACGCAGCGCCCGCAAGTGCGATAACAGCTAGCGGGAGAATCAACCGACGCCGCCAGCTCCACTCTTGGGTAAGTTCTGAAACGCTGCCTCCGGCTCGGGAGCCTCTTCGAAATCTGTCCTGCCTTCGCAGATTTCGAACTGCAGTCATGATTCCGCCAAAAAATAGCAGTGCCCACAACGCGCTGCCCAGCCAGCCCGACTCCATCGCCGTTTGCAAATAGTCCTCGTGCAAAAATCTCCACGTTCCGGGCGCCAGATTGTTGGCGGCCTGGTTATAAGCCGGAAAGACGACTCGAAACGTGCCCGGTCCGAACCCGAAAAGGCCTGTGTCGCGCAGGGCACTCATTGCCACGCGAGAAGACGACCATCGCGAATCAGTGGAGACCTGCTCGCCGAGTGTTTCCCAGCGGCGAATGGGTTCATCCAAGTGCGCTGCCCGTCCCACCGCAAAAATCACCAGAAAAATCGCGGCAGCTCCTCCCAAAGCGATGTTCTTTTTCGATCGCGAAAGGCCTCTAAAAATTCGCGGGCCAAGCTGCCATAACAGCGCGAGCAGAATCAACCCCGCGATCAATTGCGCCCCGCGGGAAGTGTTTGCTGCGATCGCCATCAGGTTTAGAAGAAAGGCCACGAGGCAAATCGACCGCACGGCCTGGTTCGACTCGATGCCGAACACGCGAACGGCGAGCCCCGCACTTAATGGTAAGGCCAGATTTAAAAACGATCCGGCGTTAGCGTGATAATAGTAAGTCGCGAAGAAAGTACTTCCGTAACCAGAAATTGGCGTCTGCCACAATATTGCCTCGGCTCCGGTAGCCTTTTGCAATAGTCCAAGCAGTGAAATCGACGCGCCGGCGAGAACGATTGCCCACCAAAGTTGAAGCAACGCTTTATCGTCTCGCGAAAGATCGACAACGAACAACATCGCCGTCAACAACAGCAGAGCACGAATCATCCAAGCGGCGCTGATCGCATAATCGAGAGAACCCGGCGCTCCCGGCGCTACATTTTTGATCAGGGCAAAAGTGCCAAACTCGGCGTCGTAAATAGATCGCGCATTGATCGTCATCCAGGCGCCGAACAACAGAAGAACCAGGGCGAGCAAAACCGGGAGTTTTGGAAGTTTTGGCCAGCGCCGGTTAATCAATAACTCAACGATCCATAACACCACCGCAAGGCCTAGAAGCCAGTTGATTACCAGAATACTGGTCGCAGTCGTTCCGCCGTAGAACCACGGCGCGCATACCAACGCCGCGAAAAAGATATAACGCGCTGTTATGCGAAGGAGATCAGAGGTCACAGGTCAGAGATCAGCAGTTATCAGTTAATCGCCGACTCAACCAATAACTATTAACCGGCCGAGCGTTGCTACCGCCCTCCCCCAAACAGCATCGTATGCACCGTCTTTAGCACGATCATTGCGTCCAGCTTCAATGAGTAATGTCTTATGTAATAGAGATCGTACTGAAGCTTGTTAATCGCGTCCGCTTCGCTGTCGCCGTAGGGATAGTTGACCTGTGCCCAGCCGGTGATTCCTGGCTTTACCAGATGGCGAAAATGATAGAACGGGATCTTCTTTTCGTAGCGCTCCACACATTTTTCCCACTCCGCGCGCGGGCCGATTAAACTCATGTCGCCTTTCAGCACATTCCACAACTGCGGTAACTCATCAAGCCGCAATTTCCGAAGCCACTTCCCAACTCCCGTTATGCGCGAATCGTTTTCGCGGGTGTAAATGTCTCCGTTGTCCGCGTCGACCGGCGCTGTCATCGTGCGAAATTTGTAAGCGATGAACCGTTGGCCCTCACGACCAACCCGGAGTTGCCCGAAAATCGCCGGCCCGGGACTCGTTAGGCGAATCAACGCCCAGGTCATCACCATTAACGGACAACTAATAACTAACAACACGCCGGAGGCGATGACGTCAAACAAGCGCTTCAAATAATGGTAAGGCGAAATCCGGGCGAGCTGGAAACCCATTTGCAAAGGCCAGAATGGATCGATCGTGTGCATCGGAACGTGGCGCCAGTGCGCTTCATAAAACGATTCCAGCGTATACACGCGCGTCTGTTGAAATTGCGTCCGGACCAATCGCTCGATTAAATCCTGTCCGAGCCGATCTACACTTTCCGTCAGGATCACACCAGTGTATCGTCGATCCGGATCTGCCAGTTTCGCCGCGATGCCGCCATGGATGGTTGGCGAACCTTCACCCGCGATTGTCGATCCAACTCGCGCCGTATCGTTATCGACAAACTCCAATTGCTGCGGATTCGGCGACACGCGGTAGGCTTCATAGAATCTCGTTGCCAATTCACCACTGCCAATAACCAAAAAGGTGCGTTGCGCGGTGGACGTAGCCAGGTGCCGTCGCGTAAATCGCCGGTAAACGAGTGACAACGGCAGGAACGCAACAAAGCTGACGAGAAGCACGCCGCGGCTCGGCTTCATACTCGCGTCGTAAGCCGCCGCGGAATAGATAATGAGCGAGCTGATTGCGGCAGCTGCTGTGACCGCGAGAATATGTTCCGCGGTGTAGGTCAGGCTGCGCGTCTCTATGTTCCGATTATATCCGCCGATGATATAGAGCGATTGCAGAATGACCGCCACGACAATGCAGTCGACCAGAACGAACTCCAACGGAGTCGTGAAGAACTGATCGCGCCGGAGGTAACCTACGATTCCATAAAGGAGGACCCAGCAAACAATGTCGCAGCCGACATAAAACAAAGCGACGATCCAATCGTGCTCCGCAATCTTTGCGAAGAGGCGCTTTCTTTCATGCACAACCTGTGCGGCCACCGCCACCGGTTGTTCCCATGCCGGAGTCTCGACCACCTCTTCGACGAAAACATCTGAGCGAGCTGCCTTCGCTGGTTCTTGAGTCAACATGAACGGCCTGCTTCGGGAAAAATTCGGACGATTCGGAGCCTAAGACGATTCCTAGGTTCTGTCAGTAGTATTCCGCGCGGGTCTCACCTATCTTCCACGCGCTTCATGAAGAATATCCTCGTAGAATTGGATATACGCCGGTCCAACTTTTTTCCATGAGAACCAGTTTTGGATATCGGCAGCTAAGCGCGTTCGCTGTTCAGCTGTCCACCTTGGCTGGCTGAAAAACTCCGCGAGAGCTTCCGTTAATGGCTCGACGCCGGGCCGAACAATCCAACCTCCGCCCCAACCAGGAAGCTCGCTCCACGGTGTTTGATCAGTCGTTACAACAGGAGTGCCAACTTGCAACGCTTCCAGAATAACCAGACCAAAGTTTTCCGAATGCGACGGCAAGCACATCAGATCGGCTGCTTGCAAGTATGTCCACTTGCGATGATCCCAAACGCCGCCGACCCAGGTTATCGGCAAAACACCTCCAAGCTCTTCCTCAGCCAGCCTTCTTAGATTCTGAACGTAGTTGTCGCTGCCGTCGCCCACTACAACCAGTCGCGCACCGGCGCTGGTCGCAATTCCTCGCAATGATGCGAGCCCTTTGATTAGCAGATCGAGCCCCTTTTTTGGATGAATTCTTGAAAGAAACAGAAGAATGAGCTCGGAGGATTTCCAGCCAAGGCTTTGGCGGGCGCCTTCGTAGTCTGGTCCGCGCGCTTCAGGAATGCCAAGAGGTAAGACCGCACAGTTCGACGCGGGAAAGAAGCTCTTCAAATTAACTGCTTCGGTCTCACTGGTTGCGACGAGTCGTGCGGCCCCGGCGAGGTGTCTGCGTTCGATAAGCTGAAAATAGACGCGCTTCTTCCACCATTTATGCCGCCACGCCCACGGCTCCAGCATTCCGTGCGGAGATACAACGTAGGGAATTCTCAATCTGCGACACTTGGCGGAAACTCGTGGAAAGTTCTTTTGCCAAAGTCCATGAAAATGGACCATCTTCTTGTCGCGCGTTTTTCCTAAAACGTCCTCTGGAGGATTGCAGCGGACGGTAACACCTGATTCTTTTAAAAAAGATTCCAGCGACCTGATCGCACGATCCAGTCCGCCTACCCGCTGCGAAGGCGGCGGTTCAAAAAAGAGTAAGTTCACTTCTTCGCCACGTCGGCGTAAACGCGCTCATACGATGCGACCATCTTTCTAAGAGAAAGTTCTTTTTCTGCTAATCTTCTTCCTTGCGCGGCGATCGCTTTCAGCGTCGTCGGATCTTGCAAACTTTTCAAAAGCCTCGGCAAATCATCAACAAAGAGAACATTATTTTCGTCGAGAAGCGGTAGCTCCTGCGCCAAGTCCCGTGTTACGGCGCATGCCAATTTCGCGGCCATGGCCTCGGCTACGGCCAGAGGCAAGCCTTCGTAGCGCGCAACATGGAGAAGAAGATCTCCGGCAAAGAGAAATGAGTTCACTTCCGATTGCCAGCCTACGCGCGAGATTACCGCCGCTAATCCTTCACGTTTCACCCACTCGTCCCAACGCGATACAAAGTTCCCGTCTCCAATCCACACGAATTTGGAAGCTGGTAAATGCTGATAAATCTCGGACGCGATTTTTAAAAAGAGATCCGGTCGTTTTTGCTCCACCAGGCGTCCCACGCCGAGAACGAGCATATCAGCGTCTCCGACATTAAGTTCGCGACGCTTCGCCATGCGAACAACATTCGGATCACTGAGACCGGGAATTGGAACTCCGTTGAAAATCACCCGAGTGTTCGTTTTACCGTCCACGAACTTCCGTAGTGCCGCGCCTCTGGTTTCCTGTACGACGACAAGGATACCGCTGTAACTCTTCAACGCGTTGCGAGCTATCCAATCACGAGGACTAGCCATCCGCGCGCCCAAGTAGCGTGCGGTCTGTGTAAGATGGATCGTACAAACATTTGGGATAGTGCATTGATCAGCGGCGCGGACGAGATCAAGACCATCTTCGAGATTTTGCTTGTTCAAATGAATTACATCGGGTCGGAGCTCTCGCCACTGTTCAGCGATTCGACGTGAAGTTCGCCAGTTAAGAGCGGTTGCGATAGTTCGCGTCCTGTAGTCGTAGACACTGCAGTAATCAGCGCGGATGACTCTGGCGAACCGCGAAACCCTTTGCGCTAATTCGTCCATCCGCTGATGGGCTGGAATCCACATCAGCACTTCGTGTCCACGCTCAGCCAGCCCCTCGCCCAGGTAATCCAGGAAAATCTCGCCACCGCCGCGTGAACCGGAACCGCTGCTGACTAGTAAGATTTTCATCTGCGCTCGCCGAGAGTTTGGAAAACACGCGCCCATTTCTCCGCCCCGGCTTCAGGTGACAAGCTTTGTGCTTTTTGCCGGGATATATCGCCCCACGCCCATGCAGCATCCCGATTCGACATCACCAGCGCCATGCATCGCTCTAACTCATCCACGTTCCCGCTGGCGAAGCGCAAGCCGTTCACATTTTCCTCCACCAAGTCCAGACCGGCTCCGACAGCGTCCGAACAAATCACCGGCAACCCCGCGCCAAGTGCCTGATTAACAACTACGCCCCAACCATCATACCGGCTCGGCAAAATGAAGACATCCGCCTCTGAAAAATATTGCGGTAAACATTCCGGCGGTTGAAACCCGGCGTAATTAATCCGCGCCAGCGCTGCAGGACTAATCGCGCGAAGAAACTCCGGCAGTTCGGCCTCGCGCCCAACGAGCAACAGGTAAGCGTTGGCGCCTTTGCCGACTAAGCGATCAAATGCCGCCAGCAACAAGTCGACCCCTTTCCGACGGTTCATTTGTCCACAGAACAAGAAATGAATTTCGGAAGTCGGTTTCGGTCGCCTCGGTCGAGCCAGGAAGCCCGAGAGATCACAATGATAGGGAATACAAAAATGTGACATTCCGGGAAAGCGGTGGCGGTAATCGTTCTCCGCCCCGCGCCCGACCCCCACAATACCGGTGGCTTTCGCCAAGGGAGCAGCAAGCTTCTTTTGCGCAAATCGCTTCCACGGATTGGTTTGTTGTCGTAATCGCTCGCCCCAGAAGAGCCAGCGTTGACCGGTCAATCGAAAGCGCATCAGCCACTGTCCTGTTAACGACGTGAAGCTACTGAGAATGACAAAGTCAAACGACGCGACGTCCGGAAGCGCCCAGTTAATGTGCCATCGCGTTCCAAAAACCGGCATCCAAAATCCTGGTAGAACTCTTTCGTAGGTTTCCAGCTGCGTCTTCGGCCACGGCGAATCAGGTGACGCTGCTTCAAGATACCAAACTGAAAGCGCGACTTCCTGGCATTTCGCGAGTTCGCAAAACAGGTCGCGCTGGTAAGGCGATGGAACAATTGTAACAAATAATACTCGCGGGCGGCTCATCTACTGATGCCGCGCAAGCAAAGATCTGTTAACGGTACGCGACCTGCGCAAGAAATGGCCCAAGACTACGGCCGCGATGGTCGGTAGGATAGCAACCGGTAACCAGTACATACTACGCATCGTAATCACGACCGCGAAAAATCCGGAGCCATAGATCAGTATTCCAAAACCTGACTCGGGAGAAAATGCCTTTCGCGTCCACCATTGGGCCAGGATCCCGACTAACACTGAAGCGAGAACAACACCGAATAACCCGCCGGCCACGTAACTTTCACCCACGAAGGTTGCCGCGATTGTTAGTCCTTCCAGGTCTAGAATGTTTTCGATACTTACCTTGCTGCCATCAGGTTTTCCCGGCCAGAGCACGCGCGGAATTGGACGAGCAATTAGCCATAACGGCGAATCCAAGCCGATGTATGGGACTTGACGAGGAAAAATATTCATCAGCGCGCCCACCGTGTAAAGGTTGTAATCGACATACAACGTCATTTCTTCGTCTTCCTCTGATGGAACATCCAAACCTTGCATGTAATTCTTCAAGCCGACGTCCCGGAAGCGAATCTCGTAATAAGTAGCTAGAAACAGGATAGCGAAGACTATTGTAGCGACGACGAGCAATTGCCGGCGCGAAGCTTTGGAAGCATAGATGTAGGCGGCCAAAAATGTAATAAGGTAACTGCCGATAATATTTCGCGTACCAGTGCAAAAGCCGTAAAACAAGGTAAAGAGCAACGCGAGCAGCACCAGGAGCAGCGCCGGAGCAGAATAAAATTTCCGCCTTCCAAGGATGATCCCGGCCAAAGGCGGCACCAGATATAGCATCGCGCCGACTTCATAGAGCAGCGCTCGCGCGTCGCCAAATTGCTCGCGCCCCCAGGCCACGGCAAACCGTGGGCCCATGAACTGATCTACCATGGTAACGGGATTGAAGTTTACCGATAGAAGCATGTTAAAGTAACCAAGAGCGAAACTGATCCAGAAAATCGTCAGCATTGCTTTCGGCGATAAGTCCCCCCTAACAAACTCCCATTTTTTGAAATGTCTGCCGATGCAGTGGCGACCGACTGCTATGCCCGCGAACGCCAATAGACAAATCCGAACGCTGGGCAGCACCGCTTCAGGATACGGCACAAGCTCGTCGAATTTGGACTGCGGAAATAAAAACTCAAAAAAAAGCAAAAAATAGAGCGCAAAAATGGCGATAAGATCGGCCCGGAGCAGGTTTTGAATTCCTTTTTTCGCCTCGAAAACTAAGGAAAGGGCGAGGCTGACACCGCAACCAATCGCGCCATGGCGAGCTACGCCGCTGGCCGTATTCCCGGCAAGGCTAGCAGCGGTAAGAAACAAACCGGCGAGAAGGACAAGCGTCGCGACAGTTGTCGGTTCCGGCGTCGGCATCGACCGACCGGTCGGAAGGACACCGACCCGATTGGCAACCATGGATGGCTGCGTCGCAGCTATTGTTTGCTCCGCGATAAAAACGCCTCCGTTTGTGAATGAGTGGGTTCCTGAAAAAGACAAAGCAAGCTTTCTGCCAGTCTGTTCAAGTTAAAACTCGGCGGTGATTTGGCAACGAACGCCCTTGGCAACGATTTGTTCATTAAGAGCGCGATTACGTCGAGTCAACTTCAAGATCGAATAAATTCGTAAATGATTGAATTGGCAAATAGATGAGAGCTCAACCCAGCCGCGGTCAAGATTGGGCGCAGCAGAAAGAAAAGCTTTGCGCGCACTTTTCGTGGCCGGCTCACCCCGACCCCCGTATACCGTCGTAATTCGAGGTCGTGCCGTTGTCCTAGCTCATACAGTGTTGAAGCGTCATACCAAGCAACATGATCGGCGCTGTCCACATAGGTAAGCCGGTTCCATACATTCTTCCAAATCCGATTTGCGTACCATGGGTTCGGTACAGTCACAACAAGTCGTCCGCCAGGTTTTAGCATTTGCGCGCAATTACCCATGAACGCTCCAGGCAACTCAATGTGCTCAAGCACCTCACCTGCAATGATAACATCAAAAAGCTCCGGCAAGGGCTTGGCCGTAATATCGGCGCAGATGACCTCAAACCCTTTCGTGCGGAGGTGATCGACCTCTGTGGCCAGGATATCGACTCCCAAACAGCGAGAGGCCGAACTGCACAATCGTCGGTGCAGCCAATTAAGACTCTCACAGGCTTGTCGCGTGTGCTCAATAATTCCAACATCAAGTACCGATTTGCCCGCCACTAAATCGCACAAATAACGGCCACGGTCTTCGACGAGCCGGCCCGCTCGCGCATCGCGCAAAACCTTACTGCGCCCCTTCATGAGTTCTGGAGAATTAGGATCGCGCGAGTATTCCTGCCAGCGCTGCATTATGCACACCTTCTCGGAATGGCTTCTTGTCGCCCATCGGCTAGCAGTTCGAAGAGTCGTTCACTAACTTCGTCCAGTGAATGTACCTCAAAATTGCCGGAACCAGCTGCAAGCTGAGCGAGCAACTCCGGATTCGCAACGCATTGCCGTAACACTTCACGAATTGTTTCGCCTGTTAGATTTTCGAGCAGCAGGCCATTTTGACCATCGCGTACTACTTCGCCACAAAAACGCGACGCTACGATCGGCAGCGACCAGGCTTGCGCTTCCAACTGAGTCAAACCAAATCCGTCGGACAACGTCGGAAGTATCAACAGATCCGCCTTTCGGTAGAAGCTGTCTACCTCGCCACGCGAAACTACATCGAACCAGCGAACGCGCGGATTATTTTGTAGTTCAGAAGGAATGAAAACCTGCATTGGGCCAACGAACCAGAACTCGATCGGTTCGTCTTTAAACGATCGGATCGCATTAAATAGATGCGCCACGCCCTTGCGCAGATTAATCTGTCCCAGGAACAGAACGCGAAGCGGGCGTTGTTCGTCAAACCGATCTGGATATTGCCGCTCTCCTCTGACCTCTGATATCTGTCCTCTGTCCTCTATCCCCTGATAGGCGAGAGGAATAACGGATACCTTTTCACCATTAACTCCTGCCTTAAGAAGGCAGGTCCTCGACCATTTGGAATTCACTATAATATGATCGGCCAGACTGCATTCTTCTTGCCAATTGTCCCAGTATTCTGGGGGAGCCGGTCGCCAATCGCCGGCCAGTTCCGGCACCCGCGCCGCTTCATCTGCCACAATCTTCTCCTCCACTGGTCCGGGATCGATCTGTCCGAGCGCAGTTTTCCAGCCGCGTTGTTTCGCGAACCGGAAAATGTCCCGTGCGGCGTAACTGTAAGCAAAAATAATCAGCT
>Ga0209689_1000658_pt1 | contig 24600 bp, 19 predicted proteins | sample GraSoiAngelo_149_FD_187119 | JGI IMG/M metagenome (GOLD analysis project Ga0209689, IMG submission 187119) | Grasslands soil microbial communities from the Angelo Coastal Reserve, California, USA - 14_1009_09_30cm (SPAdes) (version 2) | ecosystem: Environmental > Terrestrial > Soil > Grasslands ... | reverse complement strand
CAAAGCGACTCCTCAACTGTTTTGCCTATACCTGCTCCTTTTCTGTTAGCGCGGCATGCGCCGGAGCGATCACCCTCAACGTCGATCTTTCAAAGAAATCTCTGGCACGAGGTCGAGAAAATTTTGCGCTGAACAGTCTGCCAACCATTGATCATCGCTTCATCGCCGACGATGTCATGGCGGTATTGCCCCGGCTTGCGCGCAAGGGAGAGAAATTTGATGTGATCATTCTCGATCCGCCAACCTTTTCGCGTTCGCCCGGAGGAAAGTCGTTTCACGTTGAGAACGACTTCGAGAAATTACTCGTTGACGCCCTCGAACTGGCGGAGCGAGACGGCCACGTCCTGCTTTCGACTAATTGCTCCACTCTGCGCGAACACGCGCTGGAAGTAATGGCCCGCTACGGCCTCAAGGCAGCACGGCGCGCCGCCATGTTCCATAGGCAGCCTCCCCTGCCTGATTTTCCACCGGGCGCGGGCGCAAGTTCGATTTGGCTGACTTTGCGTTGATAAACGTCGATGCGCGCAAGAAACGATCAGAATACGAATCATTAAACGAAATGGACCATTCATCTGTTGAAGTAGTCGCCGAGTTCCCCGAACGCGGAGTGCATTGGGTAAAAGACCAGGTCGAGACAGTCCTCAGTGAGACTGAGGATTACGTGCGTGAGAAACCAACGGAGTCTCTCCTGTGCGCGCTTGCAGTGGGATACATTCTGAATCGGTTGCCGATTGGACGAATTCTGGGCGGTCTCTTTCGCCTCCTCGTCGTTGCATTGAGGCCCGCGATCTTAATTTACGGGGCCACCAAGCTCTACCAGTCGGTGCAGGAAGAGGAATCGTCGAGTCGTTAAATCGGTCCCGCGCGGCTTTAGCAATTCACTCTCTTAATCTTGAGCGTCTTCGAGGGTAAAACCGATCTTTAGCGTCACCTGCCAATGGCTGATCTTGCCGTTCTCGATGTATCCGCGGGTCTCCGCCACCTCGAACCAGCGCATGTTACGAACCGTTTTCTCGGCGCGTGTCAGCGCGTTTTTTACCGCCTCCTCGAATCCGTTCGGCGAGGAGCCAACCAGCTCAATTTTTTTGTAAATATGATCAGACATGTGGCCATATTTCCTGAGGAAGCGACTGAAAACAATAAAAAGCGCGCGCCTCACGAACAGTGCACGAGAGGAGGCATCGCTGCTCGTCCAGCGAGCGATTCGGCCTAAATGGACAATTTGCTTTACAAAAGCATCTCTCTTTCGGCAGCCTCGCGTTGTGGGAAAATCGTTTGGTGCCTGCTTACTAATCTTAATTGCTCTCCCCTATGTCCGCGCTCAGGATCAGGAAAGCAAGCTAGTCGATCGCCTGCTCAGGCCGAACACGACTCTGCGCAATAGCGCAGAGAACAAAAAATTCATCGCAGACGGGGTATCCATACATAAACAGGCAACGGTTGGTACATTTTACGTCCAGAAAAAATCCAACTCGAAAAGCTTTTCCGGAACACGAGACTTTTCAGCGCGACAATTCAATTCTCAATCTTTCCACGATACGCGCAGCGCATCCGGGATTTCGTCACGACAAGCAATTGGACCTTCCCGACCTGCATATGCAACCCGAACTGCACTCGGCACCCGTGATGCCGCTCAATCCGACAAAAAGGTCGCCAGTCGTTCATACGCAGAGAACCGGCCGTTCCTTGATCAAGGTAAAAGTCAAAAGTCGCTAGACAGGCAGAATGCGCCGCTCACAATCGAGCAGGTGCGCGAGTTGCTGAACAAAAACAAGTAGCGCGCCAGCCCGGTGCGCTATTCTGTGATTGACCATGCAACCGGATGAAGCTCTCGCGTTTTTAAAACAAGGGGCCGCGCAGATCGTCAGCGAGAATGAGTTGCGCGAGAAACTTGCGCTTGGGCGACCGCTACGCGTGAAACTGGGGGTCGATCCAACTACCCCCGACATTCATCTTGGCCACAGCATTGTTTTACGAAAGTTGCGGCAGTTTCAAGATCTCGGTCACCAGGCGATTCTGATCATCGGTGATTTCACGGGAATGATCGGCGATCCGAGCGGCCGCTCCGTCACAAGGCCACAATTGACCCACAAGGAAGTGATGGTGAATGCCGCAACCTACCGTGAGCAGGCATTAAAGATTCTTGATCCGACGCGCACCGAGACGGTCTGCAATGGTGACTGGTTCGGAGCGATGCAGTTCCAAGAGGTAATTCGCCTGAACAGTCGGGTGACACTGCAACAAATGCTGCAGCGCGAAGATTTTCGGGCCCGGATCGACAGCCAGCATGCCATCCGCGCGCACGAAATTCAGTATCCGATCATGCAAGGCTGGGACTCAGTGATGGTGAAGGCCGATGTCGAGCTCGGTGGAACGGACCAGCTTTTTAATATTTTGATAGGCCGCGACTTCCAAAAGGAGGAAGGCATTCCGCAGCAAGTTGTTTTTCTCCTTCCGATTCTTGAAGGTCTGGATGGCTCCAAAAAAATGAGCAAAAGTCTCGGCAACTTTATCGCGATCAACGAGCCCGCGGCAGAGATGTTCGGGAAGCTGATGAGCATCTCCGATGAGCTGATGGCGCGCTATTATTTATTACTGCTCGGCCGTTCGCCGCCAGCCGGGGCGCATCCGATCGAGGCCAAAAAGCAACTCGCGTTCGAAATCGTGCAAACCTATCACTCGACCGCTATCGCCAAAAAAATGCTCGATGAGTGGAACACGCGTTTCAGCAAGCGCGAGTTGGAACATGCCGACCTGCCGGTGTTTTCACCGGCTGCGGCGGCGAAGCTGGAAGCCGTTACGCTCGTTCTGGATGTCTATCGGGCGGCTTTTAACGTCCAAAAATCCCGCAGCGAAGCCTCGCGCCTGATTAAACAAGGAAGCGTGGAACTCGATGGATTTAAGATTGGCGACCCCAGAGCAATAATTAAGCTTAAGCTTGGCCAAGTTCTTCGCCTCGATCGAAAGCACGCCGTACGAATAGGCTAGAGGCGTCCTGAGAAGGGCGAAGAGCCACGCAAGCATTGGCTACGTGGCCCTTCGAATTTTTCGTTTTCTCAGGCTGCAGCCGTCTGGAGCATCGGCATAACGCGCGCATGCTCAAGGTAGCTCGCCGCGATGCCTTCGAAGTGCGCACGAATACTACGCAGTTCGGCAGTGACGAAACTATCGACAAAATGTAAGCGCCGATCCAGCCAGGCAAACAGCTTGTTTTTAATGTCGTAGTGAACCGCAAGCGTGACCTCGGTGCAATTTGGCCGGATTTCAGCAAAATCAACGATGCCCATCAGGGCAATATTCCCGCCCACCGACTCGAAGGCGTACTGATTTGGCGAATCGCCATCGACCGACAAAAGGACCGTGTGCGCCTCAAAGCGAAGCGGGCCGCGAAAGCTGAAATCGACCGTCTTGGACGAAGTCACAGTTGCCCTTGTTACCATGAGGAACTGCCGCCGATATGATTGGATACTGGCCAGCCGAGCTTTGCACTCTGCTAAAGGCTGACTCATGTGTAGGGTTTTTTGTAAGAGCATAGGATTAAGGGTTTATTGCGTTAAATTTAAGCAATAGCGATGCCATCGTGTTTCCCCAAGCGAAGCCCGGTGAAATGACGCCCAATCGTGTTCGTTTTCTTTACACTTCTGTATCAGGTCAACACGCTAAGATCCCTTGCCGAATCGAGCATAAGTCGCCAGTCACCGGGGAGTTCCATCAGATTTTCACCTAATCCAACCAACAATGGGACGTTGAGAATTCTCTTGAGAATATCGGCGTTGGTCAAAGCGGCTATATCGCCTGGTACTGGAACGCCATTCAATACGACACCGAGGCAAGGCAGGTTGTAGTCTGCGACGCTTCGCACGGTGAGCGCCGTGTGATTAAGGCAACCAAGCCGGTTCTGCGTTACCACGAGGACAGGCAACTTCATTTCGGCAGCCAAATCGCTTATCAAATAATCGGACCGAATCGGCACCATCCAGCCGCCCACGCCTTCGACGATGACGTGGTCAACTCGATCCTGAAGAGCGCGAAAAGCAGCAAGAATCTGCTCGATATCGACGTTCACCTCTTCCTCAAAGGTGCCCACAATCGGCGCTGCCGGCGTCTGTAACCAAACGGGATTAATTTCGTCGATTGTTAGACTGTCACTGCCCGCTGCCAGGAGAAGTTCTGCATCTCGACGATCTCCGCAACAGATCGGCTTCATTCCCGCACAGCTTCTTCCGGCCGCGCGCAACAAACGCAAGAGCCGGACCGCATTCTGCGTCTTGCCTACGCCGGTATCCGTTCCGGTAATGAAAAGGCTCACGCGACCTTCGCTATGTGCTTCGAGGCGGTCGTAGCGCGGCTGGCGTCGATCCCTTGCATCATCGACCGAAAAATCTTTGCGCCATCCACGCTGCCCAGGCGCGCATCAGAGGCGCGATCAGGATGCGGCATCAAGCCGAAGACATTTCGCTCCCGGTTGCAGATGCCGGCAATGTTTTCAATCGAACCATTCGGATTCGCTTCGGGAACAATCCGGCCTTGGCTGTCCGCATAGCGCAAGATTACTTGCCCATTGGCGTTAAGGTCGCGCAAAGTTTCCGCGTCAGCGAAGAAACAACCTTCGCCATGCGCAACTGGGAAGCGGAGAAGCGTCCCTTTCGGGCAGCCATGCGTGAATGGCGAGTCATCTACTTCCACGCGCATCGTCGCCATGTCGCAGACGAATCGCAGCGAACGGTTTCGCACGAGCGCACCCGGTAAAAGACCGGCTTCGCACAGGACTTGAAACCCGTTGCACGTGCCGAGCACCAGTTTGCCAGCGCGCGCATCGCTAACCACTGCGCGCATAATGGGCGAAAAGCGCGCAATAGCGCCGCAACGAAGGTAATCGCCATACGCGAATCCACCCGGCAGCACAATCGCGTCGAAATCATCGAGCGACGTTTCCTTGTGCCAGACATATTCAGCGCGCAATCCGTCGAGTCCGTTAATCGCCGCCAGGCAATCCTGATCGCAATTTGAACCGGGAAATTGGATAACGGCGAACTTCATTGTCGAGCTACTGCGGCGGCGCGTTGTTCCGCGTGATAATCGTTCACGACCAGGCATGCGTGAATGACTCCTGGAATCCAACCGAGTAAAGTCAAAATAATACTCAGAAAGAAACTGGCGATGCGACCGGTCATAAGCACCGCAAGAGGCGGCAGCACGACGCAAAAGAAATAACGCAGCGCCTTCATTTCTGCAGCTCGTAATCTTCGATCACCGGATTCGAGAGCAAATCGCGGCAAAGCCCGTGCAGCCGCGCTTCAAGTTCGCCATTTTTGCCATCGACATCGATCTCCATGTATTTGCCGATCCTGACACTGCGCACCTCTGGCATTCCAAGATGCCGCATCGCATCACGCACCGCGTTCCCTTGGGGATCGAGCACCGCAGCCTTCGGCATCACGAGCACTTTCACTTTCATCCCTTCACCATATTTGCAGCGCACCGCGCAAACAAGCGCAATCCCGGAGTTATGCGTCTCGAACAACGTCACTGGCCTTCTTATCTTCCCGCAAACCAAGAAAAACTGGGGCGCGCAGTTTTCCGTCTCGGGTCCATTCGGCAAATTTGATCTCGCAAACGAAAACCGGGTTTACCCAATGCATTTTGCGCATCATGGAAGGTGTGATTCCCAGCACCCATTGTCCATTTTGCTTCGATGGCAGATCGACAAATGGACAGTCACTGCGTTCTTCGGCCCGGAATTTTTTGTGCAATACCGATAACCATTCCGTAGTGAAGCCGGTTCCGACTTTGCCGGCGAAAACCAGTCCTTTGTTCTCGTAATAACCAACCAGGATCGCGCCGAAATGTTTGCGTGATCCTTGCGGGGGCGTGTACCCGCCGATGACGAATTCTTGTTTGTTCGCGCATTTGAGCTTGATCCATGCACCGCTTCGGCGCCCGGGTTCGTAAACGGAAGTGCGCTGTTTGCCAACGATCCCTTCCAGACCGCGATGCTTCACTTCATCGAGCAATCCTTTTGCGTCTCCGCCAATCACGCCTGAGTAACGAATTGGATCGCCTGCGTCCGCGCAAAGCTTTTCGAGAACATTTTTACGCGCCTCCAATGGCAGCCCGATCAGGTTTTTGCCGTCGAGCTGGAGCAGGTCGAACGCGTAGAAATAAACGGGCGATTTCCGCCCTTCCATCTCGCGTGCTTGCAGAAGTTGAAACGAGGAGCGGCCCTCCTCATCGAGCGCGACCACTTCGCCGTCGATCACGCATTCACGCGCCGGCAAGCTCTTTACCGCCTCGACAATCTCCGGAAAACGCCCGGCCAATTCATTCTTGTTTCGAGACAGCAGTGAAACCTTCTTGCCGGTCTTGACCGCGATCAACCGGATGCCGTCGAACTTGAGTTCGTAAATCCAATCGCCCGCAGTGAGCGGTTTCTCCACCAAGCGCGGCTTCATTGGATCGATAAAACGCGCTTTTGCCGCGGGCAAATCTGGTTGAGATCCGACAACCGCCGGACCAGGCCGTCGGCGCGCCGGGCGGTCGCGCCCCGCCACCGCCGCTTTGATGCGCGCTTTCAATGCCGATCTAGCGCTCGGATCTTTTTCTTCCCGATTCGATTCCCATTCGGCATCCCGAGCTTGCGCGATTTGTTTCATCGTGCGGCCAGTCTTGACCGATTTATCTTCGAGTTTTTTGGAGATTGGTTTGGCGTCGGCGCCCGTTTTCAAAATCAGCCACTGGTTCTTCTCGTTGTCGCCGCCACGAATGCGTACCAGCGTCCATTCGCCCCTGGCTTTCTTGCCGTCGAGGACCAGATGAAGTTTGCCCTCCTGAAGCGATTTCACGGGCTGCTCGCCGTAAACATAGTAAGTGCCACGGTCCCAAACCATCACAGTGCCGCCGCCGTAATTTCCTTCGGGAATAACGCCTTCGAAATCTTCGTATTCGATCGGGTGATTTTCAACTTCCACTGCCAGATGTTTTTCAGCTTTCTTCCAGGGAAGCCCTTTCGGCACCGCCCAGGATTTCAAAACGCCTTCCATCTGCAGCCGGAAATCGTAATGCAAACGACGTGCATCGTGTTTCTGGATGACGAAACGGGATGCGCCCCGCACCGCTTTGGGCAGCGGTTTGCCGCCTTTTGGTTCGGCCGTTTTTCGAAAATCGCGCTTCGCTTTGTACTCGGCCAGTCCCATCGATCCCGAATCTAGCGACGGTCATGGACCACCGCTACCGGAAAGCGCTCCCGGAAACTTTCGTGGTCGCTACAGAACACCTACGCGTCTGCTGGAAGCGGTTCGCCTACGAGGTAACGGGTGAAACGCCGAATGACGATGTTCTCGCCTAGTTCGGCAATCTTCGATTTCACCAGGTCATCAATCGTCTGGTCTGGGTTCTTAATGAAAGCTTGCTCGAGCAGGCAGACAGTGCTGAAAAACTTGTCGAGCTTTCCCTCGACAATTTTGTTCAGGACGTTCTCCGGTTTGCCTTTGACCTGCGCCTTGTAAATCTCGCGTTCCGCTTCGATGAGATTGCCAGGAACGTCGGCACGGCTGACGTAAATAGGGTGCGCCGCGGCGATGTGCAGCGTGATGTCTTTGACGAACTCGCGAAAATTCTCGTTCCGGGCCACGAAGTCGGTCTCACAATTCACTTCCACGAGCACGCCGACTTTGCCCTGCAGATGAATGTAGGAGGCCACGATGCCTTCCTTCGTCGCGCGCGAGGCTTTTTTCCCCGCGCTGGCGATTCCCTTCATTCGCAAGATCGCCTCCGCTTTTTCCATGTCCCCGCTGCTCTCCGCAAGAGCGCGCTTGCAGTCCATAAAGCCAGCGCTGGTCTTTTCACGGAGTTGCTTAACCAGTTGGGGGTCAATTTCCATGAGGAAGTGGATCGTCGAATCGTTGAATGGCTAAATCGTTCTCCAGTTACGAGGTAACAATGTAACGATTTTAACTTTTCAATCTCTTTACGCGGACACGCCTGCCATTTCGACTTGCTCGCGGATTCGAGCTTCGCCGGTTGCCGAAACAATCGCGTCTACGAGCTTTTGCAGAATCACGCGAATAGCGCGAATCGCATCGTCATTTCCAGCAATTGGATAGTCGATCGGGTCGGGATCGGCATTGGTGTCCACGATGGCGACCACTGGAATCCCGAGCCGGCGCGCCTCATTGACCGCGTTTTGCTCGCGCGTCGTATCGATGATCACCAGGGCGTCGGGCAGCTGCGACATCTCGAGGATCCCATCAAGATTGCGGCGGAGCTTGGCGGCCTCGCGATTAAGCGCCGCCAATTCCTGTTTGCCCATCTTCTTGTATTCCGGCGATTGCTCGATCTGCTCGATGTATTTCAAGCGACCAATGCTCTTGCGAATGGTTGAGAGATTCGTCAGTGTGCCGCCGAGCCACCGCTGATTGACGTAAAACTGGCCGCACGCCAGCGCCGCTTCCTTTGTCGCTTCCTGGGCCTGCTTCTTGCAGCCCACGAACAAAATCTTGCCTCCGCGGCGGGTGAGTTCCTGAAGAAACTCCGTCGCGCGCTGGAGCTGCTTCACCGTCTCATCGAGATTAATGATGTAGATCTGATTGCGCTGCTCGAAGATGAACGGCTTCATCTTCGGGTTCCAGCGCTTGGTCTGGTGCCCAAAATGCACGCCCGCTTCGAGAAGCTCAGGCACTAACTCTGTTGTCTCAGCCATAAAAAAATCACGCCGGCCGAACGGCACGGCGGGTAACGAATATGCTACGGCGCCTCGCAGATCGCAAATTCAATTTCAGTCATCATTTCGCTCGCGACGTCCGCTCTGCACATCGCGCCAGAACCCAGAGGAGATCTGAGAGGCGATTCAGGTAGCGCAAAATCTCGGGGTTAAAATCGTTATCATTAGCCATAAACGCAGCGATGTGCCGTTCGGCGCGACGGCAAGTTACGCGGGCGAAATCGAGAGCCGCCGAGACGGACGTTCCACCGGGAATGACCCAGTCTTTCGGGTAAAGCGACTTATCTTTCTCAAGATCGACAATTACCGCCGTGATTCGGTCGACCATCGCCGCCGTGGTGCGATGAAAACCGTCTTTGACATAACGTTCCCGGTCCTGCGGAGTCGTGGCCAGCTCGCCCATGACAACGATCAAATCTTTTTGCGCGGCCAGGATTTCTTCCGAAAGAAACTTCTCGATTGAAATCGATCGGGCAAGGCCAAGCGCAGCAGTCAGCTCATCGACACAGCCGTAGGCGTCAACGCGCGGATCGCTTTTCGGCACGCGCCGGCCGTACATCAGCGATGTCTCACCCTTATCGCCCGTCTTGGTTACGATCGACATGGCCTTTGCTGGCAGGGCGACGCTGTGCGGAACCGACGAATATTTCCCAGAACGACCATCACGGCTCGACAGAGTCTGGCCTTATCCAGAAGTGATTAGCCGATGGCTGGCTGCGGCTCAGCTTCTTCGATCGCTGGCGCGCCAATGGGCTCGCCTTTTTCAACAAGCTTGATCTCGCGATGCTGGGGAAATCCAGTGCCAGCAGGGATCAAGTGGCCCATGATCACATTTTCCTTGAAACCGCGCAGCTTATCGACTTTACCGAGCGTGGCTGCTTCGGTCAACACGCGGGTCGTATCCTGGAACGACGCGGCGGAAATAAAGCTATCGGTTTCGAGTGAGGCTTTCGTTATCCCAAGGAGCACCGGTGTGGCTTCGGCCGGCTTACCGCCTTGCTCAACCACGCGCTGATTCTCCGCTTCAAAGTCGATTCGATCGACTTGATCGCCCCATAACAACGAAGTGTCCCCGGGGTCGGTAATTTTCACCTTGCGCAGCATCTGGCGCACGATGATCTCGATGTGCTTGTCGTTGATCTCCACGCCTTGCAGGCGATACACCTCCTGCACTTCGTTGACCAAATGTTCCTGCAGGTCCTGAGGTCCACAGACTTCGAGGATTTCGTGAGGAACAACAGGGCCCTCGGTGAGTTGTTGGCCTTTCTTAACGAAATCGCCTTTGAAGACGATGATATGTTTGGTGAGCGAGATCAAATGCTCTTCCTCCGCCCCAGTCTCCGGATCCTTTAGAATCAGACGCCGTTTTCCGCGGGCAGTTCCAGCCATCTCGACGGTTCCATCGATCTTGGCAATCTCGGCCGCGTCCTTCGGCCGGCGTGCTTCGAATAATTCGGCCACGCGTGGCAGACCGCCAGTGATGTCCTTCGTTTTTGCGACTTTACGCGGCGTTTTTGCGAGCAGCGCGCCCCCGCGCACCTTCTGTCCTTCTTCGACGATGACGTGGGCGCCGGCCGGAATCGAATAGCTGGCGAGCACTTCCTTCTTATCGTCGACGATGATGATCTGCGGATGCAAATCCTCCTTGTGTTCGATAATGACCGTGCCCATGAGGCCGGTCGCTTCATCGACATCGCGCTTGATCGTGACCCCAGCGATCATGTCGCGGAATTCGACCTTGCCGGCTTTATCCGTGAGAATCGGCACGTTGTAAGGGTCCCATTGCACGAAAGTCTCACCTTTCTTAACCGAGGCACCATCATCTTTAGAGATCATTGAGCCGATAACCACATTGTAACGCTCAAGTTCGCGGCCTTCTGCGTTGTGCACGCCGATCGAGCCGTTCTTATTCAACACGATCCAACTGCCATCGAGAGCCTGCACTGTTCGCAGATCGTTGAATCGAACGGCGCCATCGTTTTTCGCCTTGATGATAGGCTGCTTGAAAGTTTGGCTGGCCGTGCCGCCGATGTGAAATGTCCGCATCGTCAATTGTGTTCCCGGCTCGCCGATTGATTGCGCCGCGATGATCCCAACTGCTTCGCCGAGTTTCACGAACTGGCCCGTAGCGAGATTGCGTCCATAGCACATCGCACACACACCGCGACCGCACTCACAGGTAAGAACCGAACGAATCTTCAAGCTCTCCACACCCACGCGCTGAAGTTCTGCGGCGATCTTTTCGTCGATCAACTGGTTCGCTTTTACGATTTTCTTCTTCTTCTCCACCGGGTCGGCAATCGTCTCGCAGCTGACGCGACCAATAATGCGCTGACCAAGATCGACAACTTCCTCGTCACCTTCGTAAATCGAACGCACGACAATCCCATTTACGGTTCCGCAATCGTCTTCGTTGATAATCACGTCCTGCGACGCGTCCACCAGTTTACGCGTCAGATAACCTGAATCGGCAGTTTTAAGCGCCGTATCGGCAAGGCCTTTGCGCGCGCCGTGAGTGGAGATGAAATACTCAAGCACAGTGAGGCCTTCACGGAAGTTCGACGTGATCGGGCGCTCGATGATTTCTCCCGAGGGTTTGGCCATCAAACCGCGCATGCCCGCCAGCTGACGCACCTGCTGGCGGTTACCGCGCGACCCGGAATCGACCATCAAGAAAACGGGATTCAGTTCTTTGCGACCCTCGTTATGTTCGAGGGTGCGGAACATCACGCTGGAAATCTCGTCTCCGGCATGCGTCCAAATGTCGATGATCTTGTTGTAACGCTCGCCATCGGTGATGATGCCCTTGCGATATTGCTGCTCAACCTGTCGGATCTGCTTGTAAGCATTTTCGAGCTCCGTCTGTTTCTCTTTCGGAATGATCATATCCGAAATTCCAATCGAGATTCCGGCCTTGGTTGCCTCGGCAAAACCAAGCTCTTTCAATTTGTCCAGCGTCGCGACCGTCTCGGCTGGTCCCGCGATCTGGTAACAGCGCCAAATGATGTCGCTCAGTTGTTTCTTGCCCGCAGCCTTGTTGAAAAATCCAAGCTGCTTCGGCCAAATTTCATTGAAGACGACACGACCGGCCGTGGTCTCGATAACTTTGGCCTCAGCGTTTCCGTAGATCGTTTGCCGGCCAGAATCAGGGTTCTTAATCCGGATACGGTCGTGCGTATGGATACTTCCTTCTGCCATGGCAAATTCCACTTCGGCCGCATCGGAAAATAGCGAAAGACGCCCCTCGCCATCGCTCTTGGCGGTCCGGCGCGGATTTTGCGTGAGATAATAACAACCAAGTGTGATGTCCTGGGAAGGCGTAGTAATCGGCTTACCACTTGAGGGAGAGAAAATATTGTTCGGGGCTAGCATGAGCATGCGCGCTTCCATTTGCGCTTCTACGGAGAGCGGCACGTGCACGGCCATCTGGTCGCCGTCAAAGTCGGCATTGTAAGCAGTGCAAACCAGCGGATGGATTCGAATCGCTTCACCCTCGATCAGTTGCGGTTCAAAAGCCTGAATTGACAATCGGTGTAAGGTGGGCGCGCGATTAAGCAAAACCGGATGACCCTTGGTTACTTCATCGAGAATGTCCCAGACCTCAGGCGTCTGGCGCTCGATCATCTTTTTCGCGCTGCGCACCGTGTGCACGTAGCCCAGGTCCTTCAAGCGCCGGATGATGAACGGCTCGAAAAGAACCAGCGCCATCTTCTTCGGAAGACCGCACTGATGAAGTTTCAGCTCGGGGCCGATGACAATAACGGAGCGCCCCGAGTAATCGACACGCTTGCCGAGCAAGTTTTGCCGAAAACGTCCACCCTTGCCTTTGAGCATGTCACTCAGCGATTTGAGCGGTCGATTGCCCGCGCCCGTGACCGCGCGACCGTGCCGGCCATTGTCGAACAAAGCGTCCACTGCTTCCTGCAACATGCGTTTTTCGTTGCGAATAATGACGTCTGGGGTCTTGAGCAGGAGCAGGTTTTTGAGTCGGTTATTGCGATTAATAACCCGGCGATAAAGATCGTTTAGGTCCGAGGTCGCGAAACGTCCGCCTTCGAGCGGAACCAGCGGACGCAAATCCGGCGGGATAACCGGCAACACGTCGAGAATCATCCATTCGGGGCGTGCATGTGAACTCTGAAAGCCTTGAACGAGCTTGAGACGTTTCGCCAGTTTCTTGCGAATCTGTTTACTCTTCGTGGCGCCCATCGCTTTTTCGAGTTCTTTGTTGAGCTTGTTGAGCTCGATCTCGACGAGAAGTTTTTTGATCGCTTCCGCGCCCATGCCGGCGACGAAATCTTCGCCATACTGCTCTTGGGCCTCGCGGTATTCGACCTCGTTTAAAAGCTGCGCCTTCTGTAGCGGCGTCTTGCCTGGATCGATGACAATGTAATCCTCGTAATAAATGACGCGTTCGAGCTGACGCGCGCTCATATCGAGCATGAGCCCGATGCGCGAGGGCATGCATTTGTAGAACCAGATATGCGAAACGGGCACCGCCAATTCGATGTGGCCCATCCGTTCGCGCCGGACGCGCGCGAGCGTGACTTCGACGCCACACCGGTCGCAGATCACCCCTTTATGCTTGATGCGCTTGTATTTCCCGCAGGAGCATTCCCAATCACGCGTGGGACCAAAAATGCGCTCACAGAAAAGGCCACCCTTCTCCGGTTTAAAGGTGCGGTAATTGATTGTCTCGGGATTTTTGACTTCGCCTTTGCTCCACGAGCGCATCGTATCGCTCGAAGCAACGCCGATTGCGACTTGATCGAAACCCACGGGGCGTTCTTCGCCCACTAATTCACGCCAGGAATGTTCGTTCATGATTTATTCAAGTAATTTGCTGATCTAAAGTTATGCGACGTTCTCCAGAAAGCTGCTGGGCGCTTGGCCGCCGACCTTCACGTCGAGACCGAGGCTCTGCATTTCCTTGATGAGCACGTTAAAAGATTCGGGTGTACCCGCTTCGAGTGAATTGTCGCCTTTGACGATCGATTCATAAATACGTGTCCGGCCTTGTACGTCGTCGGACTTTACCGTTAGAAGCTCCTGCAGCGTGTAAGCGGCTCCGTATGCTTCCAATGCCCAGACCTCCATTTCGCCAAAGCGCTGTCCGCCGTATTGCGCCTTACCCCCGAGCGGCTGCTGCGTAACGAGCGAGTACGGTCCCACGGCGCGAGCATGGATCTTGTCCGCCACCAAATGGCCAAGCTTCATCATATAAATGTAGCCAACCACCACATCCTGATGGAAAGCGTCGCCTGTGCGTCCATCAAAAAGCTGGGCTTTACCGTCTTCCTGCACCCAGGTAAAACCTTCCTTCTTCTTCGCATCGTGGAGATATTCGCGAATCTTTTTCTCCTTGATTCCGTCGAATACCGGTGTCGCGACTTTGAATCCGAGCGCCTTCGCAGCAACGCCCAGGTGAGTTTCCAGAACCTGCCCCACATTCATTCGGCTCGGTACACCTAGCGGATTAAGCACAATTTCAACCGGTGTTCCATCCGCCAGGAAGGGCATGTCTTCCTCAGGCACGATGCGCGCAACGACGCCTTTGTTGCCGTGGCGACCAGCCATCTTATCGCCGACGCTCAACTTGCGCTTGCTCGCGATATAAACCTTAACCTGCTTGATGATTCCGGGGTCGATATCATCGCCACTCTCTACCCGGTCCATCGCGCGCTCGTGTTCGAGCTCTAACTCCGCGAACTTGGGCTCATACGAGCCAATGATTTCGCGGATCTTATTGCGGATCGGGCTCGGATCGATCTCAATGTGATCGTGCACTATTGCCAGCTTTCGCAGCAGTGTTTTCGTAATTTTGCGATTGGCCGGAATGATTATTTCACCAGTCTGAGCGTTGACAACGTCGAGAGGAATTTTTTCGCCTAGCAGGATATTTGAAAGCGAATCGGTCAGTTGTTCGGTCAGCTCGTCTTTTTTCCGCTTATGTTCTTCACCGATCGATTTGATCTGCCGTCTGGTCTCCGCCGGCGTGAGTTTTTCTCGCGAGACTTCGCGGCGCGAAGAGACTTTTATGTCCATCACGATTCCGTAAGTGCCCGAGGGAACCGTAAGCGAAGTGTCTTTGACGTCCGCGGCTTTCTCACCAAAAATCGCGCGGAGTAGACGTTCTTCCGGCGCCAATTCAGTCTCACTCTTCGGAGTGATTTTACCGACCAGGATGTCACCCGGCTTCACCTCCGCGCCCACTCGTACTACGCCGTCGGAACCCAAGTTGCGTAAGGCCTCTTCGCTGACATTGGGAATGTCGCGGGTGATTTCTTCCGGCCCGAGCTTGGTGTCGCGCGCTCCGATCTCGAATTCATCGATGTGGATGGAGGTGTAAATGTCCTCCTTCACCACTTTCTCCGAGATCATGATGGCATCTTCAAAATTGTACCCATTCCATGGCATGAACGCGACGAGCACGTTCCGTCCCAGCGCGAGCTCGCCATGATCGGTGTTTGGACCGTCGGCGATAATTTGACTGCGCTTCACATGCTGCCCCTTGCGCACGATCGGTTTCTGATTCACGCACGTGCCGGCATTTGACCGCATGAATTTGCGCAATTCGTAAACATGAATTCCCGCCTCGGGATCAGTCTTCAGCTTCTTTTTGCTCTCGGGCAGATGCCCATCTTTAGTGATAACAATCTGGTCCGCTGTAACGGACGCGACTTTGCCGCTATCGGTCGCCAGGAGAACGGCATGCGAATCTCGCGCTACTTTTTCCTCCAGCCCGGTTCCCACGAGCGGAGCCTCAGAAACAATGAGCGGCACGCCCTGGCGTTGCATGTTAGAGCCCATCAGCGCCCGGTTGGCGTCGTCGTGCTCGAGGAAGGGAATGAGACCCGCAGCCACCGACACCAGTTGCTTGGGCGATACGTCCATGTAATGCACCTTCGACGGATCGACTTCGAGGAAGTCGCCACGGTAGCGCACCGAGACCTTTTCCCCGGTGAAATGCCCTCGTCCGTCAATGGGAGCATTCGCTTGCGCGACCAGGAAATTCTCCTCGCGGTCGCCAGTGAGATAATCAATTTGATCCGTCACGCGACCCTTTTCGACTTTGCGGTACGGCGTTTCGATAAAACCGAATTCGTTGATGCGAGCAAACGTGCTCATCGAGCTGATCAGGCCGATGTTTGGACCTTCCGGCGTCTCGATCGGACAAATGCGGCCGTAATGTGATGGATGAACGTCGCGCACTTCGAAACCAGCACGCTCTCGGCTCAGGCCTCCCGGTCCGAGAGCTGACAAACGGCGTTTGTGCGTCAACTCCGCGAGCGGATTGGTTTGATCCATGAACTGCGAAAGCTGCGATCGGCCAAAGAAATCGCGGATGACCGCGCTGAGCGCCTTCGGGTTGATCAGCTTTTGCGGCGTCATCCCGTCCACGTTGATGTCAAACAGCGTCATTCGCTCTTTGACCAGACGTTCCGTCCGAGCAAGACCCACGCGGCACTGATTCGCCAGTAATTCGCCGACCGTGCGTACCCGGCGGCTGCCCAGATGGTCGATATCGTCAAGCGTGCCTTCGCCCCGGCGTAAATTGATCAAATACTTAATGGCAGCGATAAAATCTTTGTCAGTCAAAATCCGCTCAGTGGCATCGACGTTGATCCCGAGTTTCTGATTGATTTTGTAGCGGCCAACCCGTCCCAGATCGTATTTCTTCGGATCGAAAAAGAGCCTCTTAAGCAAAGCGCGCGCATTCGCCACCGTCGGCGGATCACCGGGGCGAAGACGGCGGTAAATGTCCTTGAGCGCTTCTTCCTGGTCGTGCGCCGGATCTTTCCTGAGTGCCTTCACGACTGTATCATCGTTCGAAATATCGATCACTTTCACTTCGTGAATCTTCAGCGCCATGATCTGGCGAACGGTCGCCAGAGTGAGCGGTTCGAACGCGCGAGCTACCGTCACCTCTCCGTCACGAATCTCCGCGGTGAGCACTTTGGTGGCCAGCATCTCTTCGTCGAGTTTCTCGCTCAGCTTCAGATTCTCGATGTTGTAGAAGAGCTTGATGACGTCTTCGTCAGGGCCGTAGCCGAGCGCGCGTAGAAAGGTCGTGGCGAGAAATTTGCGGCGCCGTTTGCGCCGATCGAGGTAAATGTAAAGAAGATCAGCCGTATCAAATTGCACCTCGATCCACGAACCCCGGTCCGGGATGATGCGGAAGCTGTAGAGCACCTTGCCGTTCACGTGAACGGTCGATTCGAAAGCGATCCCGGGGGAACGGTGCAACTGGCTCACCACCACACGCTCAGCGCCATTGATGACGAACGTGCCTTGCGGGGTCATGAGCGGGATTTCGCCCATGTAAACCTTTTCTTCCTTTGTGCCTTTTTCCTCGCGCAACTGGAACGTGACGTGCAATGGTGCGCTGTATGTCTGGCCTTCGCGCTGCGCCTCGAGCGCGCTCAATTTCGGCTCGCCAATTTCATAGTGACTGAAATCGAGTACTGCTTTTTCATCATAGCTCTCGATCGGGAAGACCTCCTTGAAAACAGCCTGGAGCCCTTGATTTTTCCGCTTTGAGAACGGTACGTCTTTCTGGAGAAAATCGATGTATGAATTGAGCTGAACCTCAATCAGATTCGGCGGTTCGATGCCTTCCTTGATGCTTCCGAAGTAAATGCGTTCCGACATAATCACTAGGACCAAGAGCTAAGCCTCGCAACGGCCACACTAAATCGCGGCCGACGCGGGCAAGGTTTTACGGGATCAGCGACGAGCGAGAGGCGTAAAAATGACACCAAAACAGCGGCCTGTCAAATTGACGACCACCATTTTGCTGCCAGTTCTGTGCTTTGCCGCTGAGCGCTGGGTTAAAAATACGTCTGCCTGCTTTTAACGAAATTTACGTTAGGCAAAAACGGCCGCTGCGCAACTACTTTGTGCGACAACGGCCGAACAAAATCAGTTTATTTGATTTCGACCTTTGCACCAGCGGCCTCGATCTTTTTCTTGATCTCGTCCGCTTCCTCCTTCGTTACGCCTTCCTTGATTGTCTTGGGCGCCCCTTCCACAAGCGCTTTGGCTTCCGCCAGGCCCAATCCGGGCACAGCGCCACGAACCTCTTTAATCACAGCGATCTTGTTCGAGCCCATCTCTTTCAGGATGAGGTCGAATGTGGTCTTTTCTTCAGCTTGCGCTGCTGCTGCGCCTCCGCCGGCTCCCGCCGCAGGTCCAGCCGCGACCGCCACCGGTGCGGCTGCGCTCACACCCCATTTTTCTTCAAGCTGCTTAACCAATCCAGCAATCTCCAGCACTGACAAGTTGCTGAGCTGCTCCACTAATTTATCTGTATCTGCCATTTTTGTTTCCTCCCATTGCCGCCTCCGAAAGCCTTCGCAGAATTAAGGCTGATAGCCATCAGCCCGGACAGTTTTCGTTTTTGTTTTCTGTTATTGTAGGGTAACCGCTCCGGCTGCCGTTCGCCAGAGCCTGCCTTGAATTAACCGAAGGGCGAAGCGCCTGCCCTACAAAATCATGCCATTGCCTCCGCTGGCTTTTCTTCCTTGTGCGCCTTTGCATTGAGCAAGCGCGCCAACGCCGCGCCGGGCTCATTTAGCAAACGGACGAGGCGCGTTGCCGGCGAGAAGAACAGTCCCAGCAATCGCGCCTGCAAAACTTCGCGTGGCGGCAGCTCCGCTAACGTTTCCAATTCCGCTGCGGAAAGAACGGCGCGATCGACAAAACCAATCTTGAGCACAGCGACCTTGAATTCGGTCGCGAACGTCTTAAAAATCTTGGCGACCGGCGCCACATCTTTTTCTCCCGTAACAACTGCCGTCTGGCCAACCAGTTTATCGCCGACATCCGGAAAACCGGAATCGGTCATGGCACGCTTTAGGAAATTATTTTTTACCACGTGCACTTCCGCGCCCACTGGCGCAAGCCGATTCCGAAGTTCGCCAAAGTCGCCCACTTTCATTCGCTGATAATCGGTCACAAGCACGAAAGGCGAGCGTTTCAACTTCTCGGAAAGATCGGAAACGATGTTGGCTTTTTCTGGTCGCATATTGTCGGTCTAATTGTTGGCCATCTAAACCTCAGACACTCAAATACGGGGCTGGATCGACGCGAACTCCCGGGGACATCGTCGCACTAATTGTTACGCCTTCAAGATAACGGCCCTTCGCCGTCGCCGGGCGCGCCCGGACAACCGCTTCGATCACTGCGTTTCCATTTTCCATCAGCGCTTGTTCGTCAAAGGAAAATTTTCCAACAGGTACCGCGACATTGCCATTCTTGTCGAGCTTGAATTCAACGCGGCCGGCCTTCACTTCCTGCACCGCTTTCGCCGTGTCGTCGGTTACCGTGCCAGTCCTGGGATTGGGCATTAATCCGCGCGGTCCAAGCACTTTTCCAAGTTTTCGCACTTCCGCCATGGCCGTCGGCGTGGCGATCGCAACATCAAAAGCCTGAAAACCCTCCTGGCATTTCTGAATCATGTCTTTCATCCCGACAAATTCTGCGCCCGCCTCTCTGGCTGCTTTCGCTGCCTCGCCCTCCGCGAAAACGAGCACGCGCACCTGTTTGCCGCTGCCATGCGGAAGGGGACATGTCCCGCGCACCATCTGGTCAGACTGCTTTGGATCAACGCCAAGCCGAAGTGAGACCGTCACGGTCTGATCAAACTTTGTCGGCGAAAATTTCTTCAGTGTCGCGATTGCGCCGGCAAGATCGTAAGCCTTTGTTCGATCCACTTGCTGAGCGGCAGCGCGATAACGTTTGCTTCGATTTTTTTGCATTTTCTATGCAGTTCAAACGCCCGATTACTTGCTGCAGTAACAAGGCTCCTGCTTAAATGTTAGGCCGCTCAGTCCAACAGCGGGGTGTGGAAACTAGCGGTATTTCATGCGTTGTCAAAATCAACTTCCCGGGTAACCGCAACGGCGCGTTAGTCAACCGGGACCACAACGTCTGCCGGCTCTGTCGGTTTAGCATCTGTGGACGCAATCGGCGGTCCGTTCCTGACGATTTTCCCCTCTTTCATCACGAAGAAAACGCGCTCGGTCGCGGTGATGTCGGAGGCCGGATCGCCCGGCATTGCGACGATATCGGCCAGTTTCCCTTTTTCCAGCGTGCCAACTTTTTGCGCAATCCCCAGGAGTTCGGCGTCATTTGCTGTGGCCGATTTCAACGCATCGATCGGCGTCATCCCGAGATCGACCATCAGTTTAAATTCTTTCGCGTTCTGGCCGTGCGGAAAAACAGCGGCATCAGTTCCAAATGAAATCTTCACGCCCAGTTTTACGGCGTTGCGAAACATGTCCGATCGGGCGGCGCCGGCCGCTTTCGCTTTGGCCTGCAATGCTGGCGGATAATTGTCGAGCTTGCTCATGATCCATTCCGTGGCCATGAGTGTCGGCGTAAGGAACGTGCCTTTGTTTTTCATCCGAGTGAGCGTTTCCGGTTTCATGAAGGACCCGTGCTCGATCGAATCAACTCCCGCCTCGATCGCCTCTCGGGCCGCTTGATCGCCATGACAATGTACGGCCACCTTTTTGCGTAACCGGTGTGATTCATCGACGAGCGCGGCCATTTCGGCGGGAGTTAGCTGTGGAGTATCTACTTCGTCCGCCAACGAAAGAACGCCACCCGACACGGCGCCCTTGATCACGTCCGCACCGTTCTTGACCTCAAAGCGCACCGCCTTCCGGATTTCCTCGGGTCCATCTGCAATTCCGTCGCTATAATCCGGCTCCCGCCCAAAAAGGAAATCGCGAAACCCGCTGGTCGGGTCGAAGTGGCCGCCCGTAGCGCCGATTCCTTTGGTCGCCACCAGCATACGCGGACCAACGATTACACCCTTGTTGATCGAATTGCGCAGCGCTACATCGACAAATTCACGGCTGCCGACGAAGCGGCTGCCCAGGTCGCGCACGGTAGTGAAACCGGCTTCGACTGTCGCGCGTGCGAAGATTGTCGCTCGGATTGCCTGCTCGGAGACATTGAGATCAAGCTCGTGCAGCCGGCGCACATTGTAGTCTCCGGAGTAATCCAGCGTGAGATGCGTGTGTGCGTCCATGAATCCCGGTGCAAGCGTTGCATCCCCCAGGTCGATCACCTGCGCGCCGCTCGGCGCCGGCAAATTGCTGCCAACGTCAACGATCGCGTTTCCCTGCACAATGACGACGCCATTTTGCACCAGCGTTTTCGATTTCCCATCGAACATGCGCTCGGCTTTAAGCACGATAATTTGATCGGCCGCCTGGGCCGCGACTCCGAAACATAAGAAAATTGCAAGAATGCGAGACGTGCTTCTCATCGCGCCGGTTTAGAAGCAATCCGCCAGGTTAGCAAGAAGGAATGTCCGAATACGAGTAGAGGGACTGAAGAAGATTTGAGAAAAAGATGCACTCGAAAAACAGCTGCTATCGGTTCCGCAATTTAGCCGTACTTTCTGCAAGCCCCTGTTGCGCCGGGGCGAGACCCGGATCGAGCGCGAGCGCCTGGCTGAAGGCAGCGCTGGCACGCTCGTGCTGGTTGAATAACGCGAGATAGCGTCCGCGATTGATCAGCATGCTTGTATAGACGGGTAATACCTTCAGGTTTACGACGTCATCTTTCTCGAATCGCAGGGTACCGTCAGCCAGACCGCGGGTCTGGAGGCGCAGGTCAGGCGAATCGTGAAAGCTCTGGTCGCCCGCGAGGTTAAAGACCAGTCCTTGCGGAACAAGTTGATAGTTTTGAGTGAGCCACCTGGTCAGCTCGCCGTTAACCGTGTCGGCGAATAGCAAGTCTCTTGTAATGTAAACCGGCGCGAGCCGATTCTCGTTCGTCACAATCGACTGGATCATCTCCTCAAACGCCACACTGATCTTTTGAGTGAGCGTCTGATTCTTGGCAAATGCCCCAGGGTCGCGCTCCCATTCTTTGAGATTCTCAACGAACACGTCAATCTTCTCGCGCGACCGCTCGATCAAACCAGGATAAGCGTGTCTCAGATAGTCGAAATACCACGAACGACGCAGGAGATTAATGTCCACAATTTTGGCGTCGCGCCGGCGCTGTTCCACCTCCTGCGCATAAAACATTGGAGACGCGATCTGCCAGTCGAGCGTAAGTAAGAGGCCGTTGGGCTCGATCGTGCTGAAGAGATTTTGCACATAATCGTGCGCAATGAAGTAATGCCTGCGATTATTGAAGGGCCAGTTCGCCGTGAGAGCTGTTGCTGAGGTAAGCAGAACAGCAATTGCAGCGACCGAGGACGGCCTGCCAACGGGCATGGACTTGGAAACAGCGAGTTGGATCAACCAACGGATCCCCAGCCCAGCGGCAATCGCGATCGAAATAAACGTGGGCAGATAGTACGCATCCTTGTCCTCCGCAATTTCGTAACTGAGGGCGTAAGCCAAATCGGCAATGACGATAAACAGTAGAAGCCAGAAAGTTGTGCGGTCCCGTCTGAAAGCGCTGGCGAAACCCGCAAAAGCCAGGGCGAGCGGCAATGGCAGCCAGGAGAAGCCGAATTCGCGCAAGACCATTCTGCAGAATTCAACAAACTGCTCTCCCATTATCTTCGGCGTAAAGGAGAGGAACACTTGATACTGCCGGCCGGTGATGTGCCACCATATCTCTTGCAGCGAACGCGGATTGCCCCAGTTAATGACAGGCGAGTGCGACGCCGCAAGCGGCAAGTAGGCATAAACAGTGGCCAGAGCGCCAATCGAAATCAGCGCGGCATATATCAGTCGGCGGCTCGTGAAAAACCTGAGGCCCTCCGTCCTGTAAACCATAACGCCCAGCGCCGGAAGTATCAGCGCGACCGTGACGTGATGAACTCCGAGCGCGACCCCGAATGTGAGTGCAGCGGCATAAAGTAAAGTGTCGTGGATAGTGGTCGCCGAGGTGATTTGGCCGGCATCCATCGTCATGCCCATGCGCCTCCTGTCTGCGACGATGCCCCGCCGCCATCGAAGCATCAGAAAGAAGATAACGAGAATAAGCAGGGTGTTGAGAGCATAAACCTCGGTGATGGTCGCATAAGACCAAAGCGTGCGAGAGAATGTCATGAGCAGCCCCGCGCCGAGCGCAGGAGCAAGCACGAAAAGGCGGCCGACGCCTAAATCCTCGGCCTTTTTACTCCGCTGCGCGCCCTTCTTCCTTCGCTTCGACGCGGCGAGATAGGAAGCAGTAATCATTAACTCCGCCACAACAAGAGTGAGCATCGCGGAAGCGACCGCGGCAAAAAGGGCGGAAGAAAAATTGATGCGCACCGCGACGTTTCCCAAAGGCACGAGCGATGCGAGATGGGCAAGAAGAGCCCACAGAGGGACGCCGGGTGGGTGTGCGACTCCCAGGCCATAGGCGACCACAATAAGCTCGCCGCTGTCGGTCAAGGTAACCGTCGGAGCAAGCGTCCAGCTATAAAGAACAAGCGCCGCAAGAAACACCGCGCCGGCGCAGAGCAGCTCTGCGCGGGACGAAGGGTTCGGCCCAGTATTCATCTGCCGGTCAGACTTTGACGCTGTCCTTGAACCCATCGCGTTCTCCCATGTGTTTTCTTGGTGGGATAGCTTGCTCTTTGAAAGCCCGTGAGTCCTGACGCTATCGTCTCGCAAACTCGTCTTCCTGTAAACGATGGATCAAAGTAAGAAAAGATGAAACTCAACGGCTTAAAGCCGTCGAGTCTTGACAGGCTCGTTTACGCGATATTTCCTTGAGATGCGACGCAGCAGCGTTCGTGATGTAGCCGACCAGCAAATCGCTTTGGCTCAGCGAAACTTTCTTGTGGCGACAAACGTTCGTGGTTCAATCGTGGCATGAACTGGGCTCGGTCTATTGTCATCCTGCTGTTCGCGTCGAATTTCCTCAGAGCACAGACTCCTCCGCCGGCGGCCTCGCCTTCACCGCCGCCGACACAGCCGCCTGCCGACTACGATCTCCGATGGGGCGTAAAGATTCCGATGCGTGACAAGGTCGAACTGAATGCAACCTTGTATTTGCCGAAAACCCCGGATGGATCACCGCCGAAGACGCCGGTGATCTTCACGCTCACGCCCTATATTTCAGATAGCTATCATGCGCGCGCCGCGTGGTTCGCATCACACGGTTACGCGTTCGCGCTCGTCGATGTTCGCGGCCGCGGAAACTCCGGTGGCGAGTTCGAACCGTTTGCAAATGAGCCGCGCGATGGGCACGATGCCGTAGAGTGGCTGGCAAAACAATCGTTCTGCGACGGCAAAGTCGCGATGTGGGGCGGTTCCTACGCGGGATTCGATCAATGGGCGACGGCGAAACAATTCCCGCCACATCTCGCGACAATTGTTCCCGCCGCAGCCGCCCATCCACCACTCGATTATCCTTCGTACCATAATGTGGGAGAAACCTACGACATGCAGTGGTTTACGTTCACCAGTGGTCACACCGGACAGCAAAACCTTTTCGCCGATCAAAAATTCTGGAGCACAAAATTCCTGGACGCTTACAAGAAGCACATCCCGTTTAAATCACTCGATTCGTTCGTTGGAAATCCCTCCGCCAATTTTCAACGCATTCTCAAACATCCAATGGCTGATGCGTACTACGACGCGATGGTGCCAACCCGTGAGCAGTTTCAAAAAATCACGCTGCCGGTTTTGACGATCACAGGTCAATACGATGGCGACGAACTCGGCGCGCTCACGTTTTATCGCGATCATACCGCGAATGCTTCGCCGGAGGCGCGCGCGAAACATTTTCTGATCATTGGCCCATGGGACCACGCGGGCACGCGCACGCCTACGGATGAGGTTGGCGGCGTAAAGTTCGGATCGGCGGCCATTGTCGATCTTAACGATCTGCATCGGCAGTGGTACGATTGGACAATGAGAAACGGCCCGAAACCGGAATTCCTTAGGAATCAAGTCGCCTATTACTTGCTCGCG
>Ga0209689_1000656_pt1 | contig 24620 bp, 29 predicted proteins | sample GraSoiAngelo_149_FD_187119 | JGI IMG/M metagenome (GOLD analysis project Ga0209689, IMG submission 187119) | Grasslands soil microbial communities from the Angelo Coastal Reserve, California, USA - 14_1009_09_30cm (SPAdes) (version 2) | ecosystem: Environmental > Terrestrial > Soil > Grasslands ... | reverse complement strand
CATCGCCGGATCGATCGGCCTCCCGATCGAACTCGAGGGCCGCTACAAGTGGATCGTCTTCCTGCCGTGCAAGACGACCGGCGTCGGCGCGCTGAACCGCTACTACGGCCTCTTCCAGGACGACGAGTTCAAGCTCCGCGGGATCGAACTCCGGAAGCACGACACCCCGGAGTTCATCAACATCTGCCAGGAGGCGATGCTCGGGGAGCTCAGCCTCGCGTCGACCGCGGCGGAGTTCCTCGAGCGCATCCCGAAGGCGGTCGACATCCTCCGCTGGACCGCGAAGTGCGTCCTCGACCGCGCGATCCCGGTCCACCAGTTCATCCTCACGAAGAGCGTGTCTCGTACCCTGACGGAGTACGTCGTCCTCACCGCGACCGCGGCGGCCCTCAAGCAGCTGGAGAAGCGCGGCTTCCCGGTGGAGCCGGGCGAATCCGTGCGGTACGTCCTGATGGACGCTCGGGCCCGCGACTCCGAGCGGAAGGTGCGCGTCGCGGAGTTCCTCGAAGGCGACGAGACGCCGGACGCCTGGGAGTACATCAAGCTCTTGGCCCGCTCCGGCCAGACGCTCCTCGCGCCCTTCGGATACACGGAGGACAAGCTGTTCGCGATGTGCAAGGACCTCTCGGACCTCTCGCGGACGGACCTGCCGGATCGGGCGATCGCGATCCAGGAGGACTACAAGTCCGCGGGGGGGAGCCGGTCCAAGGCCCGCGGGGGCGTCGGGTACAAGAAACCGTGGCGGATCTTGGCGGATCCGGAGGGCGGGCCCGAGGAATGAAGCAAAACTCTATAATCGCTCGGACCCAGTACATTTCGGAGGGAGCCACCCTGGACGCGGGGCCGACGGCCGAGGACTTGGAACCGGAATCGGTGTGGGTCTTCCTCACCGCGAGTAAGTTGTTCTGCACCGGCAGCGGGTTCCTCCTCGCCGCCTCCGGCCTGTTCGTCGCCGGCGACCTCATCGTCGCGGCGAGCGGCTACGCGGCGGTCCTCGTGGGGATCGCGCTCGCCTTCCTGGCGCTCGTCCTCACGGTCCTCGGGGTCCTCGTCCACCTGCTCGGCTGGGTCGCGCTGAACGAGGCCTCGACGCAGTCCGGGCCGATGCGCGCCCTCTACTTCCTCTCGATCATCGGCCTCGTCATCGGCGTGGTCGTGTTCCTCTGGAGGGACGTCCCGCAACCGGGGTTCTTCCTCCTGTTCGGCGGCTGGATCCTGCTCCCCTTTCTGCCGGTCGTCTTCGGCCCGGTCGTCATCGGGCACGCGAGCGTGTTCCTCCTGGCGACCTACCGGCTGCGGCCGCTCCACCGGTTCAACCTGCTCCTGGTCGGGAGCGCGACCCTCCTGACCCTCGCCGTCTTCGGCCTGTTCCTCTACGCGTCGGATCCGGGCGGGTTCCCGCAATGGCTCCCGCTGGCGGGCCTGATGTCTCTCGGCTACGGGTTCATCTTCCTCGAACTCCGGGAGGAGTACGACCGCCGCTGTCGCCACCTCCCGCTCCCGTGGATCTCCCAGCCGACCGGCTCGATCTTCTAGGACCGAAAGGTCGCCCCTCCGGTGAAGGGTTCACTCGACGGCGAACGGTTCTTCCGTCAGGCCTTCCGCCGCGGCGACGAGCTTCGTGACCCGCTGTTCCGTATCGGACAGGATCGCATGGCAGCGCCGGAAGAGGGCCAGGCCCTCCTCGAAGACCGCGAGGGCGCGATCGAGCGGAAGATCCCCGCGGGACAACAGCTCCACCTTTTCCTCGAGGAGTTTGAGGGACTCCTCGAACGTCGGCTCCTCCGTCATGTCGCCTCCTCATTCACGTGCACATGGATCCGACCGTCCTGGAAGCGGACCGCGAGGGCCTCTCCCACGTCGACCTCCGCGGCATGGGCGACCACGTGCCCATCCTCCCGTTCCGCGATCGCGTACCCACGTTGCAAGGTCGCGAGCGGACTCAACAGGTCTAGACGCCGCCCGACCGTGCCGAGACGCTCCCGATGCCGGAGGATCTCGCGCGGACCGAAATCGGTCAAGGCCTCCCGAATCTGCTGGAGCCGAGCGCGGTTCGCCTCGACGCTTCGTCGCAGGCCGCGCGGGGACATTCGTTCGCCGAGGCCTTTCACCCGGGCGCGGGAGACGGCGAGGATCTCGCGAATCTCCTCGGCCAGGAGTCGGCCGGCATCATTCACGCGAGCGGACAACTCGACCGAATCCGGCGACAGGAGCTCCGCGGCGGCGCTCGGGGTCGCGGCGCGCACGTCCGCGACGAAGTCCACGATCGTCACGTCCGTCTCGTGGCCGATCGCGCTGACGACGGGGACGCGGCAGGTCGCCACCGCCCGCGCCAAGCCTTCGTCGTTGAAGCACCAGAGGTCCTCCAGGGAGCCGCCCCCGCGCGCGACGATCACGACGTCCACGCGGTCCGCGACCGCGGCGAGGGCGCGGCGCAGGCTCGCGGGCGCTCCCGGTCCCTGGACGAGGGCCGGCGCCACGATCACATGGGCCATCGGATACCGCCGGCGGAGGATCGTGACGATGTCGTGGACCACGGCGCCGATCTCCGACGTCACGACGCCGATCCGACGCGGGAACGAAGGAAGGGAGCGCTTCCGCGCGAGGTCGAAGAGGCCTTCGGCCGCGAGCTTCTTCCGCGTCCGCTGGTAGGCCGCCCAGAACGCGCCGACCCCGGCCGGGGTGGCCGCGCGGACGACCAGCTCCACGTTCCCCTTCCGCGGGAACAGGTCGACGTCGCCCGACACGACCACATCCATGCCGTCCTCGAGCTCGAACCCGAGGAGCTCCGCGTCCTCGCGGAACAGGATGCAGTCGATCTGGGCGCCGGAGTCTTTGAGGGTGAAGAAGCGATGGCCCGCCGGCGCGGCCTGCAGGTTGCTCACCTCGCCCCGCACGAGGATGCGGCCGAGGACGGGATTCGCGCGGACCGTCTCCCGGATCAAGCGGGCGAGCTGGGAGACCGTGAGCGCCTGTGACACGGCGGGCCGGGGCGGAGGCGTAAGGGCGATCGGATCCATCGTCACGCAACGCCAGGGGAGATGTATGAATCGTTTTGGGGGAGAGATGGGCGAAAGTGTCCCGGACCGACGGGAGGCTCACGCGGCCTCGAGGAGATCCTTCGCGGACAGCAAGGCGTGGAGGCGCACGGTAATCTCGGCGAGGAGCATTCGGCCTCCCTCCTCGCGGTCGACGACGCACACGCAATCCTCGATGAGGGCCCCGTGGCCGCGCATCCGTTCGATCGCGGCCCGCAGCGTCCCGCCGGTCGTCACGACGTCTTCGACGAACAGGACGCGGTCGCCGCGATTCAGGTCGCCTTCGAACTCGTGCTTCGTCCCATGCTCCTTTGCGGACTTGCGGACCATGACGTAGGGCTTGCCGCTGACCAAACTGATGGCCGCCGCGATCGGGACCGCGCCGAGCTCGACGCCTGCGATGCGGTCGACGTCCCGCGCGTACGGGGCCATGCCTTCCGCGATCGTCCGCAGCAGGTCCGGCCGGGTCACGGCCTTCTTGATATCCACGTAATACGGAGAGGTCCGGCCCGAGGCGAGCGTGAAGGTCCCGAATTGCAGGGCCCCGGCCGCTTTGAGCGCGGCGATGAACCGCGCCCGGTCGACCTCACCAGGGCTCATGCTTCTTCCCCATCCGATAGCCGATCAAGTTCACGGCCCGATGTAGCGCGGGCGTAATAACGATGATGCCGAGGAGGCCGAGGAGCGCGTCGCCGGAGAAGAATCGCGGGAGGGACCACGAGGGGACCGCGAGACTGAGGAACAAAGCGCCAATCACGAAGTCAAATTGGTCGAGCCCGGTGGCCTTCGCCCCGCGCGGAAGGTGCAGCCGCCGCTTCACGAAGGCGCCCGCGAGGTCTCCGAGGAGTGCGCCGAGGGCCAAGACCGCCGAGGCGCCGAAGGCCGTCGCGGGCGACCCGAAGGACCACGACGAGTCTGGTGCGATGACGTTGAAGGGCAACGGGAGGAGAAGGCCGAGGACCGCACCGGACAAGGTCCCACCAACCAGGCCACGCCACGTCTTGCCGTCCCCGAAGATCCGCTCCCCACCGGCGAGCTTGCGGCCGAAGTCGATCGGCGTACCTCCGCCGAAGACGACCGCCATCGGGTTCGCGAGGAAGGCGGGGAGGAAGAACCAGAAGGCCTGGGGGATCGCCTCGAGGGCCACCGGGCTATCGAACGGGAGACTTGCGGATATAGGTAATGCCACGGTGACAGCAGAAATCGAGGTCGCTCGTTCTACCTCTGTTCAGAGGTAGAGTTTTACCACGGATTGGGATGCCGCCGAAAGGCGTTAATAACCGGATCAGGCATCCATTTGCAGATGTGGGGGAAATCTCCCTCAGACACACTGCTCACGCAGAAAGCAATTTCGGGCGGAGTATGTAGAAGAGTTGCGCCGCGGCAGAGTTCCCTCCCTATGGCGGAAGACCCTCCTAACCGGTATGGTCCTCCTTGCCATCCTCCTCGGCCTCGTGCTCCTTGTCCGTTTCTTCTAGCAGACGTACGAGCGTTTCAGGCGATTCGCTCAAGTCGGGCGATCCGCGCGCCGAGGTCCTGCTGGAGCCGCCGGTGGTAGGCGAGCAGCTTCCGCGCAGCGTCCGGTCGGGAATTGGCATCCCGGGCCGGGCCGACGTAGTCTTCCCGGCGCGCGCTCCGGCCCGCCTCCCGCTCGTAGTGCCAGAAGTACAGGTAGTCGTTCCCGTCGATCCGACGCACCCGAAGGCCACAACCGACCCGCATTCAAGCCCTCCTTTCTACCTCTGTTCAGAGGTAGGTTTCAGGTCCCGATGAACCTTCTGGTGGGGTCCGCGAATCCGTCTCAGGGCCCCCGATTTCGCATCTGATAATCTCCGCGGCATTCCTTTATAGCGCATCCCGGCTCGTTCGCGGGGACCTCCATGGACCGACTCAAGACCCACGTCGAAGGCTTCGACGAGGCCCTCGGCGGGGGCATCCCGCGCGGGTCCATCGTCCTCGTCGCGGGCACGCCCGGCACGATGAAGACCGCGCTAACTTTCTCGATCCTCTACGAGAACGTCAAGGCGGGATCGAAGGCCCTGTACATCTCCCTCGAGGAGAGCCAGGAGGACCTCCGAGCGTCGATGACGGAGCTGGGCATGACGGGCCTCGATGCGATGGAGCTGTACATCCTCGACATCGGCAAGATCCGCCTCGAGCATCGCGACGAGGAGTTGTCGAAGAACTGGTTGGACGTCCTGCGGAAGTACATCGACCAGCGCGTCCGGGTGAATGGCTTCGACCTCGTGGCCATCGACAGCCTGGCGGCCCTGTACAGCCTGAGCCACTTCGACCACCCGCGCCGCGACCTGTTCCATTTCTTCGGTTTCCTGAAGTCCCTCGGCGCGACGGCGTTCCTGATCTCGGAGGTCTCCGCCGCGGACGGCGGCCGGATCTCGTCCTTCGGCGAAGAGTTCCTCACGGACGGGATCCTCGTGCTGCGGCACTTCGAGAAGGGCGAGACGGACGTCCAGCTACGGATGCGCTGCGTGAAGATGCGCCGCACGCGGCATGAGCACGGCTACTACGCCTTGATCCGGAACAACGGGAAGTTCCAGATCACCCGCGCGATCTCGGAGTAGGTCAGAGGGACGTCTTCTGGAGGAGCTTCAGGAGCGCCTCCGCATATTTGCCCGCGAGCTTCTCGTTCCCGAAGGTCCTCGTCGCCGCCGCCTGGTTCTCCTCGATCGCTTCCACCGTCTTCGTGAGGACCGAGACGACGTCCTTGCCCGGCGCCCGGCGGAACAGGGCCGCGATGGAGGCGTCCGCGCCCGTCATCACGACGAGGCGGCCGACCGGGAGGTGCATCACGAAGGTCGATTTGGCCTTGCGCTCCGACTCCTTCTGGATCAGCGCCGTCACGGAAGGGTCGTCGAGGTACGCGGTCTCGCCAGCCTTCGCGAGGACCTCCTTTCCCTTCCGGGAGATGACGAGGGCGATCGCGTTCGATTCCTTGTGGCCCGACGCGAGCTCGGACCAGAACGCGGCCTCGAGGGACAGCGCGCGCAGGCGGCGGCGGAGGGCCACCATCGCCTCCCGGTCCCGGGTGCGGGCGAGGTCCTTGAGGGTCGCCTCGATCTCCTTCGCCTCCCGCGGCTGGAGCAGATGACGGAACGTCTGGAACTCCTGGCCGAGCGCGTCCAGCTCCGACGAGGCGCGGCCGCGCGGCACCGAGGGCATCGGCAGTTCCGACATCGGGTCTTTCGGAGACAGGGCCTTGATCTCCTGTTCGATCATCTCGACGGCATCGGCCAAGCTCTTGTCCGGATGGCGGAGCATCGCCGCGAGGACGGCCTCCCCGTGCCCCTCGAGCTCCCAACGGAGCAGCTTGAGGGCGGCGTCATCCTGCTTGGCCATCCCTTCTCGGGCCTCGTCAACAAGCAGGGGCTACAAAAACCATTCCGTCCCGGTTCCTTCCGCCGGACGGAGAATAAGAATATCTCCCTCGATAACGGAGTCAGCATCGCTTTATAACGAGGATTTCGTCGCTCGGATGCTGCGTATGGACGTCGTGGTCCCTGAGGTTCCTCTTCTCCAGACATATGTCGACGGTCTGGATCGCGTGCTCGGCGGGGGCATCCCGAAGGGGAGCACCGTCCTCATCGCCGGCACGCCGGGGACGATGAAGACGTCCCTGATCCTCTGGATGATGCAGGAGAACGGCCGGGCGCACGGCGTCAAGTCCCTGTACATCAGCCTCGAGCAGGACATGGACAGCCTCAAGGCGGGCGCCGCCCGCATGGGGATGGGCGTCCTCCACGAGTCCACCGTGTACGTGCTCGACATGGGCCAGCTCCGCCGCGGGTTGCACCGCGCGGAGTCGACGAAGGACTGGTTCACGATCCTCACGGAGATCGTCAAAGAGGCGGTCGCCTCGAGCGGCTACCAGGTCCTCGCGATCGACAGCCTCGAGGCCCTCTACGCCCTCTCGGACCTGAAGACCCCTCGGCGCGAGATGTTCCACTTCCTCGGATCCCTCAAGGAGCTCGGCCTGACGACTTTCCTGATCGCCGAGACCCCCTTCGGTTCGAACCGGCTCGCCCAGTGGGGGGAGGACTTCCTCGCCGACGGCATCTTGCACCTGCGCCAGGTCGAGGTCGGCGAGACGGAGGTCCAGCTGCGCCTGCGGTGCGTCAAGATGCGCTGGATGAACCACGACAAGAACGCGCTCGCGCTCCACCATGACGGCGAGAAGTTCTTCGTCTCCCACGTGATTTCGAAGAAAAAGTGAAGGGGCGGCAGGGGCGCGCCTGCCACATCGTTCGGTCCTATCGCGGCGGCATCGGTGCGGCCGCGGCCGACATCCCGGGAGGCGTTGTGGCCGGGGGGATCTCCCCGCGGTTCACCCGAGCCCAGGCGAGATACGTCGCCGCGGCAAACAGCACGCTGGGAATCACACTCAGCAGGGCCAGGGAGTTCTGCTGGCTCTGAAGGGCTTGCAGCGGAGCGGGATTGTAGGTTCCCGTCGCCACCGCATCGTTGATCGCCTTTTGAATCGCCGGGCTGATAATCGCCCAGACCGCAATCGTGATCGCAAGGTTCGCAACGTAAGCGGCCCACAGGAGAATCTTGCCCGGCTGCTTCTGCAGGTCGTACGTGAATAGGACCGATGCGATACCCGCAATCGCGGTGAGGATGACGAGGCCGAGCAGGAGACTGTTTAGGGCATTCCCGAAAGCGGTCGCGATCGTCCTCGGGTCTTGGCCTCCGATGGATCCAATGAGCGAAATCGCGAAGAGGACGCCGAGAGCGACCGCGCCGATGATGCCGACGATGAACAAAGCGAGCGCGATCATCACGTTGCGGGCATGGGTCGAACCGAACGCCTTCCGCCCGAGGATCACGAAAATGGCGCCAATCAGGAGCAGGAGACCCCCGAGGAGCCCGGCGAGAAAGTATGGGATCCAACGAATGAGGGTGCCGATCAGCAACAGGAGCAGGCCCGTCTTCGTCCGGCCAATCTGGGTGCGACGCTCGGCCTCCATCGGGGAGGCGAGCCCCGGCGTGCCCATGTACACCGGCACAGGCGCGGGAGGCATCCCACCGGCCCCCGCAGCCAAGGCGCTCCCGCAGTTCGAACAGAACATCGTTCCCGGACGATTCGCCGCGCCACAACGAGGACAAAGGATGCTTCCAGACAAGGCGCTCCCCCTGCCGCCGAATGCGGAATGCGGTTGAAAAGCGTTTCGAAGGCGGGCAAGGTTTAATCGACGGCCGACGAATGGATGGCTCGTGGGCGGCACCGGGGGCGTCGAGCGCTGGATCTCCTTCGAACTCGGACGGCTCAACGCGGGTCTCGTTATCGAGAAGAGGAGCCTGGCCACGCTGCTCAAGGACCCGGACCCCGCGGCCCGGACGCGGGAAGGCGACGTCCATCCGTTCGAGCCTCAGGTCCTGGCCCGCTTCGCGTCCGTCCTGCGCCGCGACGAGGCCGACGTCCTGCGTCTGCCCCTCACCTTGACCGTCCGCGGCGACTCGGACGAGGCCATCCTCACGGACGAGATCGGCGCGAAGGCCCTCCGGACCCTCGAAAACTTCGGCCAGGCGTTCCGGTTCCGCGACGGCCGGATGGCCCTGCCGCATTCCCTGGCCATCGACCTGACGCGCCGCTACGGCGGCGTCTTGCAGCTCGCGTTCGGCTGAGCCTACTTCGGCTCCTCGGGCTTCTCGCGGCGGGTCGCGGTCGCCCAGGAGTCCTCCGGGATGTCGTCGTAGATCGAGCCCATCTTCTCGGCCTCTTCCTTCGCCTTCTGGGCCTCGACGAGCTCCATGATTCTCTCTTTTCGGAACATCCAGTAGTGGATCCGCCACTCCCGGCCGTCGTAGAGGGTCGTCTCCTCCCTCTCGGTCGTGAGGATGCCGGAATCCTCCAGCATGTAGAAGGCGTCCCGGTCCTCTGGCTCGAGGACGTTGTCGATGATGCGCTCGGAATAGCCAAAGAAGTTGAGGACGTGCTGGGCCATCGCCCGGGCCTCCTCCTCCTTCATCCCCGTCCGGTCGATCGAGTTTTTGATCGCCCGAGTCAGGTCGTCGACCGTGAGCGTGCCGGCGGGACCTCGTTCGGACTTTGTCTTAATCGCCATGATGTCTCGGGCGCGTCCTATGCACCTCCCTGGATATTTAAGGGTTCTGCGCCACCATTGTCCGTTGATTCTCACGCGTCCCGACCTTCGACGGCCGCGCGACGCGCAAGGGGACCGCGACAAAGGTTATCTGGGGGGGTTCTCCATATATACCCGCGGGAAATGGCGGAAGGCGTGGGCGTCGAGTGGGTCCAGACCTCGAAGCCCGGACTGGTTTCGAGGGCACCGGAGGAGTTCGAAGGCGAGCTGCGCGAGCTCCGCGACGAGGTGCGGCGGTTGAGGGAACAAGTCGCCGCCCTCGCCACCGCGACCGCTCGCCCGTCGCCGCTCGACGAACGCCTCCCGACTTTCGTCGGACGCCTCGATCCCTCCCTCGAAGGCGGGGTCCCGAAAGGCAGCGTGATCGCGATCTCGGGCCCCGGCGGATCGATGAAGACGTCCCTGGCCCTGTACATCCTCCTGAAGAACCGGGCCGCGGGGCGCCGCGGCGTCTACGTGACCGTCGAGGAGAGCCGCGACTCGATCTCGCGGACGATGCGGCACCTGGGCCTCGGCAAGGAGGACGACTTCCTCGTCGACATCGCCCGCCTGCGGATCGAACGGGAGGGGGCCGAGGACATCCGCGATTGGCTCCGCGTCCTCAAGGAGTTCCTCGTCCGGCGGTATCAGCGGGAGCGGTTCGACCTGCTCGTGATCGACACGATGGACGTCCTCGCCTCGATGGCGCACCTCGAGGACGCCCGGAACGAGCTGTTCCACTTCTTCCACTTCCTGCGATCGATGGGCGTGACGACGTACGCGATCGCGAACGTGGAGCCCGCGGGCGGCGGGATCTCGCATGACGTGGCCTTCCTCGCGGACGGCGTCTTCGAACTCCGGTTCAGCGGGGCCGGCGAGGGGAAGGTCCAGCTGCTGTTCCGCTGCGCGAAGATGCGCCACACGAACCACTCGCGGGACTACTTCGTGCTGACGTACGACAAAGGCTTCGCCGCGCGTCCGTACGAGGCCCCGCGATCGTCCCGGTGGGGACGCTAGGCCGGATCAGAACGCGCCTTTGATCTTGGCGCGGTCGATCTTGATCCCCGCGGGCGTCGCGCACATGAGGTTCTTGCCGACGACCGCGACGTCGCCGCCGCTGTCCCGCACCGCGCTCTTCAGCTCCGCCGTGATGCGCTTCAGGGCCAGGTCGTCGCTGGCGAGGCTCGTGTAGTCGATCAGCAGGATGTTCCCGTTGTACACGTGCGTCGTCAGGTCGGCGATGTCCTCGTACCGATAGACCTCGGCGACCTTGACCAGGTGTTCCGCGGGCTCCCCGAGCGTCCCGCCCTCGTTCTCGAAGCTCAGCTCCGCCAGGTCGATGTAGGTGTCCGCCTCCGAGGCGGCGCCCTCGGCCAAGCGCCTAAAAGGTTTCTTGATGAAGGCCATGCCACATCCCTTCTGTGAGCGTCCTGTAGCCAACACCACGAATTTAAAGGTATCGCGGTCGTCGTCCGGAGGCCCGCGGGAACGGGCATTACTATTCATATCATCATAAAAAAGCCATGGCCTTCCATGTCACGGTCCGCTTTTTGGACCCAATGTTTAAAAGAGAGAAAATCTGTCGCTTCCGTGAATGGTGTACGACCTGCTCATCATCGGGGGAGGCCCTGCCGGCCTCACGGCGGGCGTCTACGCCCGGACGAGGAAGCTCTCGACCCTGATCCTTGAGGCCCAGGCGATGGGCGGCCAGCTGGAATGGCTCTATCCGACGAAGTCCGTGTACGACTACCCGAGCTACATCGCGATCGAGGGCGGCGAGCTCGCGCAGTTGTTCGCCCTCCATTCCCGCGAGAGCGGCGCGGAGCTCCGGTCCGAGGAGGTCCTGGATCTCGAACGGCTGCCCTCCGGTTTCCGGGTCCGAACCCGCGAGGGCAACGCGTACGAGACGCGGACCATCCTCCTGGCGATGGGCATGGGACTGTTCGAACCGAAGCGGCTCGACGTCCCCGGCGAGACCGAGCTCGAGGGGAAGGGCGTCGAGTACCGCGTCCGGGACCGCCACGAGTTCAAAGGCAAACGCGTGATCGTCGTCGGCGGAGGCGACAGCGCCCTCGAGATCGCGCTCGAGATCTTCGCCGCCGCGAAGCAGGTGATCCTCGTCCACCGCCGCGGGGAGTTCCGGGCGATGGAGAAGAGCGTCGAGGCGGTCCTGAAGAGCCCGATTCATGTCCTGTTCAACTCCGAGGTCACGAGCATCGAGGGGGACCGCCGCGTCGAGCGCGCGGTGGTCTACGACAACCGTACGCTACAGAAGCAGGTCTTCGACGTCGACGCCGTGATCGTGAACATCGGCTTCCAGCCGAAGATCACGCCCCTCCCGAAGTGGGGGGTCGAACTCGAGGGCGAGAGGTTGATCAAGGTCAAGGCCGACATGTCCACGTCCGTCCGCGGGATCTACGCGTGCGGCGACATCGTCTCGTATCCGGGGAAGGACAAGCGGATCGTGACCGGGTGCGGCGAGGCCGTGACGGCGGTCATGTCCGTGTACAAGTACCTCAAGCAGCCTTACTGGGTGTGAGGGCCCGCAGCAGCGGCGGGAGCGCCTCCGGCGTCTCGACCAGATGGTCGACGCCCGCGGCCTCCAGGGAATCCCGGGTGCCGTAACCCCACGTGACGCCAATCGACCGGGCGCCCGCTCCCTTCGCGGCGCGCACGTCGTTCTCCGTGTCCCCGACGACGGCGCATTCGGAGGGTTGGACTCCGAGCGTCTTCGCGGCTTGGAAGATCGGATCAGGGAACGGTTTCTTGCGCGGCACGGAATCGCCGCCGAGGACAATCTCGAAGGCGGGCAGGAGGCCCGTGACCTTGAGGGCTTCGATGGTCGTGTCACGCCTCTTGTTCGTGACCGCCGCGAGCTTCCATCCTCGGAGGGCCGCGACGGTCTCGGGAATTCCGGGATAGGGGCGCATTCCCTCGCGGACCGATTCCGCCTCGACCTTCTGGAACACCACGATCGCCTTCGCGGCCTCGGTCGCGGACAGGCCGCACCGCTCGTAGATCACTTCGATCGGGGTGCCGATCCATTGCGCCGCGACGGAGCCGGGCACCGCGTCGCGGCGGACCGCGGCAAGGCCCGCGTCGAACGCGCGGATCCAGGCGTCGCGGGTGTCGAGCAGCGTCCCGTCGACGTCGAACAGGACCGCGCGGATCCGCGGGATGTCAGGCCTCCTCCTCTCCGAGCCGCCACAGGTCGTCGCCGACATTGTGGAGCGTCTGGATCGCCTTCCCCTTCTCCTCGCGGGCCATCGTCGGTCCGTCCATGATCGCCCGGCCCACGGCGAGCGCTCGGCGATTCTTCTCGTCGCGGACCCACACGATGTCTCCGGCGCGGATCGCCGGGTCCGCCTCCACGATCCCTGGGGCCATCACGTCGGCCCCGTTGTAGATGAAACGGACCGCCCCCATGTCGACGGTCACCCAACGCTTGGTCGCGGGAAACGCGAGGAGCGCGCGCACGGTCGGCGCGACCTGGTCGCCCAGTAGGAGGACGATCGGTTCGTCCCCGCGGAGCACGAGGCGGTGGGGGCCCGCCTCCGCCTCGTCGATCGGCGAGTCGTCCTCCGGGACGGTCATCCCGAACTCATTCGCGAGACGTCCGAGGAGGTCTGTGACATCCTTGCGGCGAAGCCGCGCGCGGCGACGGATCTTCAGGGCCATGCAGACCTCGGGATGCGGCCGCGGAAGATAACCCTTGGTCGGCGATGGCTATATTTATCCATCGAATTGCATTAAAATCAGTCGGCGACAGCCCCTTCGGACCGCAGCCGCTGCGCTTCGACATTCTTGGGATCGAGTCGGATCGCCTCGTCCAACATTTTCCTCGCGCGCGAGGTCTGCCCGAGGGCCTCACATGCGCGGGCCGCGTCGAGCCACGCCTCCGAGTCCGACGGACGGAGCCCCAGCGCCGCGTCGAAGGCCGCGATGGCCTCCTTCGGCCGACCGAGGTCGAGGAGGCGCTGGCCCTTCCTCCGGTACGCAAGGTCTCGGCCCTCCGACGGGCTGCGGATCGCGGCATCGTGGTCGGCCAATGCTTCGTCGGTGCGGCCGAGGGCGGCATGGATGTCGGCCCGGAGGAGAAGGGCCTCGGAGCTGAGTTGCGCATCGCCCTTCACAGCGTCCAAGGCTTCCACGTCCTTGCCGGTCGAGTGAAGCCAGCGCGCGAGCTCGAGGGACGCTTCTCCGGCCCCCGACGCCTTCGCCTTCTCGAAACTTTCGATGGCCTCCGCGCCACGCCCCATGGCCGCGAAGGCGCGACCGGCCGCGAGCCATCCGCGGGGATCCTCCGGGTGTCGCGATTCGGCCTCGTCGGCCGGCACCAAGGCGTCCGCGGGCCGACCGAGTCGCAGCAACAATGCGGACAGGCGGACCAGGGCCTCCGCGGAATGGCTTTTCGAAGCCGCGGCCGCGTAGTCTTCGACCGCTTCGTCGACGCGTTCGAGATCCTCCAGAAGGAGGGCCCGGTGGTAGTGCAGCTCCGCGTTCTCGGGATCGAGGTCCAAGGAGGCGCGGAAGCATTGCAGCGCCTCATCGTAGCAGCGTTCGGCCTCGAGGGCGTTCCCCATCTCCTCCAGGATCTTGCCGCGGAACACCCACGCCTCCTCGTATTCGCCGTTCAAGATGAGCGCGTTGTTCAGCGCGTCCCGCGCCTCCTCGAGTCGGCCAAGACGGTGCAAGGCCTCGGCCTTCGCCATCCACGCATGGTCGTAATTCGGATTCAGCTCGAGGCTCTGGCCGATCAGCTCGAGGCCTTCCTCGTGCCGGCCGAGGTTGTCGAGCGCGTGGCCCTTCGCGTACAGCGCGTAGTCGAAGTCCGGCTTGATCTCGAGGCTCTTGTCGTGGTACTTCAGCGACTCCGCGTGTCGGCCCATCTTGTTCAGCGCATTCCCGATGTTGTTCCACGCGATCTCGTACTCCGGGTTCACCTCGAGACCGCGCTCGAAGTAGGGGATCGATTCGTCGTAGCGGCCGAGGTTGTAGAGCGCATTGCCGAGGTTGTTCCAGAGGACCTCGTCCCCCCGGTCCAGCTCGATCGCCTTCTGGTACGCGGCGACGGCCTCCTCGAGGCGGTTGATCCCGTGGAACGTGTAGCCTTTGTTGTACCACGCCTGCTTGTACGTCGGATTGATTGCGAGGGCCTTCTCGTAACACGCGAGGGCCTCGTCGTGGATCCCGAGCATGAAGAACGTGAAGCCCTTGTTGTTCCACGCCTCCTCGTTGTCCGGGTCCGCCGCGATCGCGCGGTCGTAGGCCTCGACGGCCTCCTCGTACCGCTCGAGGGCGTACAGGGAATCGCCGAGGCCCGTCCATGCATCCGCGTCCGCAGGGTCCGCGGCCGTCGCGGCCTGGTACGCGGCGACGGCCTCCTCGATTTTGTTCAGTTCCACCAGGAACTCGCCCCGCTTCGACCACGCGACCGCGTTCGCCGCGTCCGAGCGGACGAGGGCCTCGTAGGCCTGGAACGCGGGCTTCGCGCGGCCGAGTCGCGCGAGGACCATCGCCTTGTCGAACAACGCGTCCGGATAATCGGGCTTGATCGCGAGCGCGCGGTCGTACGCGACGAGGGCCTCGTCGAACTGCCCCAGCTGCGCGTACGCGTTCCCGAGGTTGTACGCCGCGATTTCGTAGGCCGCGTTGCGCTGCATCGCGCGCGTGTAGGCCGCGATCGCGTCCTCGTGTCGGCCGAGGCCGTCGAGGGCGACGCCGCGGTTGTTCCACATCACGTGGTCATCGTAGCCGAACTCCGCGGCGCGCTCGTAGCAAGCGACGGCCTCCGCGAACTCGCGGGCGTCGCAATGGACGTTCCCGCGGAGGAACTCGGCCTCTCCCCGCGCGAGATCCTGCGCGGCGGGGACCGTCGCCATCGCGACGGCGAGGGGGAACACCATCGAGCCGCGCATCAGGAACGGAGCGCCCATAAAGGTTCCGCGGTGAGGCTCGGCGATGAGAGCCATCGGACGGGATTTGACAACTCGGGTCGTCAGAGTTAAGTACGGACACCCCCTTGGACGCGCTCCGGAGGCGACGCCCATCGGCACCCTGGATACCGAGGTCTTCAACAAGTCCAAAGCGATGGAGCTCCCGCGGAACATCGTCGTCGGGCACGACGCGCTCCACCAGGTCGGCGAGGTCTGCCAGGCCCTGAAGCTGGGGAAGAAGGCCTTGCTCGTCGCCGACGAGAACACGTTGAAGATCGCGGGCAAGACGGTCGAGAAGGAACTCACGGCCCGTAAGGTCCGCGTCTCCGAGTTCGTCATCCCCGACGCGACGTGGGAGGAGATCCGCGAGGGCGAGGAGCGGATCCGCAAGGGCGCTTTCGAGTTCGCCCTCGGGGTCGGCGGCGGGCGATCGATCGACGTGGCGAAGTGTGCCTCCTTCAACGCGGGCATCCCCTTCGTTAGCGTGCCGACGGCGGCGAGCCATGACGGCGTCGTGTCGTCGCGGGCTTCCGTCCAGAAGAACGGCGAGAAGGTGAGCCTCGCGGCCCAGACGCCCATCGCGGTCATCATGGACACCGGGGTCATCGCCGAGTCCCCGTTCCGGCTCCTGGCCTCCGGCTGCGGCGACATCATCTCGAACCTCGCCGCGGTCAAGGATTGGGCCCTGGCGCGGAACCTTCGGAACGAATACTTCTCCTCCTACGCGGCCGCCCTCAGCGAACTCGCCGCGCACCTCGTGATCGAGAACGCGTCGACGATCAAGCCGCGCCTCGAGGAGAGCGCGTGGTTCGTATGCAAGGCGCTCGTATCGAGCGGCGTCGCGATGTCCATCGCGGGTTCCTCCCGGCCCGCGTCGGGGAGCGAACACAAGTTCTCCCACGCGCTCGACCGCATCGCCAAGAAACCCGCGTTGCACGGAGAGCAGTGCGGCGTCGGGACGATCATGATGATGTACCTCCACAGCGGGAACTGGCAGGAGGTCCGTGACGCGCTCCTCGCGATCGGCGCCCCGACGACGGCGCGGGCCCTCGGTGTGACGGACGACGAAATCGTCCAGGCGCTCACGCACGCGCATGAAATCAACAAGGAGCGTTACACGATCCTCGGAGACGAGGGCCTCACCCTCGAAGCGGCCGAGCGCCTCGCGAAGATCACGAAGGTCATCTGAGGACGACGTCGGTCGGCGCTATTCCAGCACGCCGAACCGATCGAGCCGCTGGACGATTTGTTCGACCAACGGCTCCGTTTCGATCGTCAAGTTGTACTTCCGGAAATAGAGCTGGAGCGCCTGCAACCCTCGGGTCAGAAGCTTCGAAGCCTCCGTCAAGCGGACCCAAGGGCTCCCTCCGAGCCGGTCCACCCGCACGGCTTCGGAAAAATCGATAAACCAAGCTCGCTCGCCGTCGACGAGGACGTTGAACGCGCTCAGATCTCCATGGACGATTCCGGCGCGAGCGAGCGCATCGACGCCCGCCAATACGGTCCCGAGGAACGATTCGGGGGCCTCGAGGCGGACGTCGTGGAGGCGGGGTGCCGGGGCCTCGTTCCGAATGTATCGCATCGACAAGAGATTCTCCACCCGTCGCGCCGGCGTCGGCACCGGGGCTCCGCCCTTCCAGGCCTGGCGCATCATCTCGAACTCGTGCGCCGCAAGCCAGGACATCGTGTCGACCTTGATCGGTCGGCCGCCGCGATGCGAGGTCCGGTAGAGTCGATACGCCTTCACCGCGAGCGGCGCGCCGTTGTACGTGCACAGATACACGTCCGCTTCCTTGCCTGCGCTGATCAGGCGTCGGATCTCGGTCGCGAGGCCCGCGTCCAGGATGGCCTCCGCAGTCCCGCGGTATCCGGGCTCGCGCAGGTCGATCGTCCCATGATCGATGCGCCACTGGACGCTGGCGTCCAGGGTTGGGTCATTCGGCATCTTGGAATCGTTGGTCTTTTCGGTCTCGATCACACGGCCGGGCACACGTGCCGGGACGAGATCACGCGGTCCCCGGCACGGATCGGAAAACTCGTCGGGACGTCATCGCCGGGAACCTCCTGGTCCTACGGACCGCGGAAGCCATCGGTCCCGGCGGCATGAATCTATCGCCGCGAATCTCCCGGACGGTGACCCTTAAGCCCCGCCGCGCCATCGGTTGGGACGGGGCCTCCGCTGTGGTCGAAATCACGCTCGTCGGCGAGAGGCAGGCCCAGGTCGGCCACGAATTCGTATACCGCGGCCCCCAGCCGGAATGCAGGCCGTGCAAGGTCCGCGCGGCCTGTCTGAACCAGGTGCTCGGCCACCGCTACCGGATCAAGAAGGTCCGCGACGTGACCCACCCCTGCCTCCTGAACGAAGAGCGGGCTCGAGTCGTCGAGGTCGAGTTGGCCCCGCCCGAGGCGAGCCTCCCGAGCCGCGCCGCGATCGAGGGGGCCGTCCTATCGTACGAGAAGATCGTATGCTCGAACGCGGCCTGCCCGAACTTTCGGCTGTGCCATCCGATCGGCATCGAGGCCGGCATGCGGGTCCGTGTCCAGGAGGTCGGCGCGGAGCTCGAATGCCCGCTCGGCTATTCCCTCGTCTCCGCGACGGTCGCCTACGACGATTGAGGATCCGAATGAAGGCATCCCTCCCGCGCCGGATGACGCTCCCCGCGATCGAGGCCGCCGTGATCACCCTCGGGTACGGGCCGAAGCGCGAGCCCTTCGACCTGGTCGCCTTCAAGGGCCTGCACAACGGCAAGCGGTTCCACATGCGACTGGAGACCCACGGCCTCGACCGGGTCCCGAAAGGCTCCGAGATCGACCTGCACATGGACTTCTTCCGGGAGGTGAAAGGATTCCACGGATCCGAGGCGGAGTCCGGGGAGATCGCGTTCGAGATGGCGAAACTCCTCGGGGCGCTGAAGGCGCAAGACCCGGAACGCACCCGGCCACGGGTCCGGTGCCCGGACTGCGGGAAGGAGTTCGGCCAAGAAGCGTTTCGGGCGCACCGCAAGGTCGTCCACGGATACTAGAGGAGATCCCGGCTGAAGACGAGGCGGCCGCCGGTGCGGAATCCGAGTTTCTTCCAGAAAGCCGCGGCGCCCTCGTTCTTCGGGAACACCTCGAGGTCGACGCGGTCGATCCGCATCGCCTTCGCTTCCTCGAGCAGCTTCCCCGCGAGCGCGCGGCCGACGCCCTTCCGGCGGAGCGCCGGGTCGACGAAGAAGTCCTGGATCACGAGGACCCGCCCGAGTTCCGCGGAGGGCGCATAGACCGCGAGCGCGACCCCGACGAGGGCCTTCTTCTCCCGCGCGACGATGAGCACGCCCGGGAACCGGTTCCGCATCTGTTGTTCGACGGCCCAGGAGATCCGTTCCGGTTTCGGCTTGACGCCTTCCGAGGTGTGGTAGGCCGCGATGAGGCGTTCGACGTCCGCTCGGTCCGTGGGGTTCGCGCGTTCGACGAGCGCCATCGCGGGCGGCGAAATCCCGCCGACCTATAAGGATTGTCCTGCAAGTGCGACGCGTGAAAATTTCGTCCGCCACCGGGAGGGAACGAGTCCGTCAGAACAACGTCACGCGGACTGGCGCGCCCTTCTCGATTCGGTCGACGTCCGCAGGAATCTCGATGTATCCGTCCGCGTGCGCCATCGAGGTGATCGCGTTGCTCTCTTTGAACGCCGAGACCGCGGTCCCGTCCTCGATTCGAACGGTATGGAATTCGAGTCGTCCCGGAGTCCGCTCGATTCGGTTTCCGAGGGGGACCTCGACCGTGCCCGCCGATGTCGGGGGGAGATGGGCCATCCGTCGGAGCATCGGCCTCAGGAGCACGTAGCCGTTCGTCAGGCAGGAGGTTGGATTTCCGGGCATGACGAGGACCGGCTTCCCGTCGACGCGGCCGAGGGCCGTCGGCTTGCCAGGTTTGACCGCAATCCCGTGGAATAGGACCTCGCCGAGGGACCGGATGACATCGACGACGAGGTCCCGTTCCCCTGCGGACGATCCGCCCGTGAAGACGACGAGGTCGTTGTCGAGTCCCCGACGGAGCGCCGTCCGAACGGCGGCCGCTCGATCGGACACCCGTCGGGAGAGGATCGGCTCGCCGCCATTCTCGCGCGTCACGGCCGCCATCGTGTACGTGTTGATGTCATAGACCTGTCCCGGCCGGATCCGTTGGCCTGGAGGGACGAGCTCGTCGCCGGTGGTCAGGATCGAAACCCGCGGCCTCGCGAATGCCTTGAGCTGCGCCCGTCCGATCGCCGCGAGGACTCCGACCTTCGCCGGCGTCATCACCTCTCCAGTGCGCACGACGGTGGACCCGCGGCGGACGTCCGATCCGCGCCTCACGACATTCTGGCCGACGCGCACGGGAGCGAAAATCTTCACGGCCTCCCCGTCTCGATCCGTGTCTTCGACGCGGACGACGGCAGTGGCCCCTGCAGGGATCGTGGAGCCGGTGGCCACCTCCGCGCAGCTTCCGGACGTGATGCGTTTGCGGGGCACGTCCTCCGCATGGAGCGTAAAGGTCCGGACCAGAGCCGCGGGCCGCGTCTCGCTTGCTTCCTTCGTATCCTCCGCGAGGACCGCGTACCCATCCATCGCCGAGCGATCCGCGAGCGGGACATCAATCGCCGACCGGACGTCCTCGGCCGCGACGCGGTGCAAGGCCTCGGGGAGCGGCACGGTCTCTGTCCGCCGGAGGGGCCGCACGAAATCGATCGCGATGCGCTGGGCCTCGTCGAAGGAAATGAGTCCTTTCAACGGCCGCATCCCGTGCCGCACGTGGGGGTCCGGACGGAGACCCTTGACGGCCCCCCGTCTCATCGCCGCATCACTCCGATCGCGTGACCGAGCTCGGGAAGAATCAGCTTCTCCATCGCGAGCCGAGACGCGTCGGGGGATCCGGGGACGCAGAAGACGAGCCGGCCATGGTACACTCCCGCGACGGCCCCGGAGAGCATCGCCGCGCTGCCGATCGATGCGTACGAGAGGGACCGGAAGAGCTCTCCGAACCCCGGCAAGATTCGCTCGAATGTGGGAAACAGGGTAGGAATGGTGACATCCCGATTCGCCAGCCCCGTCCCTCCGTTGGTCACGATGGCCTCGCAGGTCCAGGACGCTTGCTCGACCGCGTCAAGGATGGCCTTTGGCTCGTCCTTCACGACGGCGGTGAAGAGCACCGAATGGCCGGACTTCTGGAACAGGTCACGGATCAGCTTGCCCGATTCATCGGTCTGCGCCGTCCGGCTGTCGGAGATCGTGATCACGGCGCATTTCACGGAGGCCGGCGCGCCCTCCTTGTGTTTCTTCGGGACGGCCATCGCGGATCTCGAGAAGACCTCGCGCGTCTAAAGGTTCGCGATGCAGTGCAACCTTAAACAAGGTTGCACTCTTCCCCCGCCGCCACGGGCCGCTCCCGGCCCGATCGCTACATCGCCAGGCCCAGGAAAGGCGCGACGCGGTCCGCGACTTCGGGGTCGTCGAGCGAAGCCGCGAACGCGGGGAGGGAATCGAAAGGTCTCGCGCGGACGATTCGGGCCGCGCGCTTCGCCCCGATTCCGGGGAGGGCGGTGATCGCCCCGAGCGGGGCGCGGTTCACGTCGAGCGGATATTCGACGGCGGTGAGGGACCGCTGTCCATGGCTTACGACGCGCACGTCGATGAACCGGTTCAACGTCGGATGGTACGGCAGTCCCACGAGGATCGGATAGGTCCCGATCTGCCGACCGTACGTCACCCGGCCGTCCTCGATTTCCAGGAACACATTGCGGAGCACGGTTCCCTCGGGCACGACGCGTTGCAGCATCTCGTGGTCCACGACGGTGCGGACCGTCTCCTTGAACCGGCGGAATTCCCGATACAATCCGGTCGGCTCGAACTCCCTCCGGACTGGTCGGACCTGGCGGATGTTGATCCGGCGGACCCACAGGTCCTCGGCCAAGAGGCGCCGCAAGAATTCCAGGTTCAGGTCGAAGGTCTTCTTCGTCTCGCCGTCCAAGCCCGCGACGAAGTTGAGGCCCGGCAAGAGCGTCGGCATCCCGTTCGCGCCGCGGGGGCGACCGACCTCGTTCACCATGCGGATCGCCTCGAGGCATCCGTCCGCGTCGATGTTCAGGTTGTTCGCCTCCGTCACCGCGGGATCCGCGGACTCGAGGCCGAACGAAAGCAGGTTCCCTGGGGACGCGAGGCGGACGAGGTCCCGCATCGCCGCCATCCCTTCCTCCGGATGCGCGATCATCATCGCGGGATCGCCGTTGTCCGTGTGCAAGACCTTGAGGTTCGGCGCCGCGGCCCGGATCCCCTCGAGAAGCGACCGGATCGCGGGCCCGTTGATCCGCGGCGTCGGCGAGGATCCGAGGCCGATCGCCTGGTAGCTGAAGAAGTCCGCCTGGCCCCCGAGGCGGAAGTTCACCGCCCCGAGCTCCGCGAGACGCCGGACCTCCGCCAGCACGCCGGCAAGGTCCCGGAACTTCGGCTTGCCGTACATCGGCTCGATGCAGAAGGAGCAGCCTTTGTTGACGTACCGAACGCACCCTTTCGACGTGTCCAGCTCGACCGTGAGCGGATCGGGGAAGTCCGGATGGGCCCTCACCACGTCCGCGCCGAGCAGGGCCCAGCGGTCCCACTCTTCCATCGTCTTGTCGCGGTGGGTCCATTCGCCCGTGGTCAAATGATCGTAGACGGCGGCGTCGAGGTCCCGAAGGGCGACCCAGTCGAACGGCTCGACCAAGGATTCGTCGTAATAGCGGAAGCGCGCGAGCGGGCCGCCGAAGACCCGCGGGCCCGCGAAGGCCGTCGCGTGGTGAACGATTTCCTTCTCGCTGATCGGCAGGCTCCGCAGGTACTTGCCGGGGACGATCGGGCCGGAGATGACCACGAGGAGATCGCCGCGGAGAGGGTGGCCTGCCCGGGCCCGGTCGATCGTCACGTACTCCCATTCGTGGCCGGCGTCGCGGATCGCCCCTGCGGCATACCGCGGATACGGCGAGATGTACGGCGGCACGCCGAAGTTCGACGGCTCGTCGACGTACCCGTCGAGGATCACGACCTTCATGGGCCGCAATCGATGCCTGGGCCCCGATAAAAGGGCTTCGCCGACGGGACTACTTGCCTCCCCAGCGGCCGATGACGATGATGAAGATGATCATCACGACGGTCAGGACGGCGGCGGTGACCACGCCCTGCGCCCAGCCGCCCCAGTCGCCCGCGGTGCTTGTCGCGCCCAACTTGATGTTCGCCGCTGCGAGGCCACCGAGCACGACGTTGTTCCACATCAGCGCGATGATGAAGCCGAATGCCGCGCCGAGGGATGCCGCGATCGTCTTCCGCACCTCTGCCATGGAGAGTTGCTTTTCCTCCGCCATATTTTACCCCGGGGGGCGGCGACTTGGCTAGCCATTAAAAGGGCTATGTTTCACGGTGAAGGCCCTCGGGGCGGTGCGAAGAACCTATAGTGCCCGCCGGTCTCCCGCGGGCTGCGAGGATGTCCCGGTGGAACGAATCGAGGTGACCCTCCGCGATATCGACGCGGCCTTGCCGATCGTCCGAGAGGTTGGCCGGCATACGCCGACCGTCCCGTTCTCAGGAGACGACGAGGACGTGTGGCTCAAGCTGGAGAACCTCCAGCGACTCGGGGCGTTCAAGATCCGGGGCGTGTGGAACCGAATCTCCCAGCTCACGGACGCCGAACGCCGGCAGGGCGTGAGCACGATCAGCTCCGGAAACCACGGTCTCGCGGTGGCTTGGGCCGCCCGACGGCTCGGGATCCCTTGCACGGTCCGCGTCCCCGAAGGAGCCGTGGGCCGGAAAGTGGAGGCGATTCGCGCCCAGGGTGCCGAGGTCTCGCCGTTGTCCCGGTCGGACCTCATCGATGCGCACGAGCGCGAGACGTGGCGGTCCTGGCCCTCCGTGTTCCTGCATCCCTTCGCCCATCCCGCGACGATCGCCGGACAGGGGACGATCGGCCGAGAGATCGCGGAGGACCTCCCCGACGTCCGGACGGTCCTCGTGCCCGTCGGCGGAGGAGGACTCGTCTCAGGAATCGGAACGGCCATCAAAGGACTCGTGCCTCAGGCCCAGGTGTTCGGGGTCCAGGCGGAAGGCGCCGCGCCCCTTCCGGTGTCCTTGCGGACCCGCCAATCCCATCGGATCGATCGCCCGCAAACGATCGCCGACGGCATCGGGATCGGGATGATCCTCCCGCCGATGGTGGCGATCCTCAGTCGCGTCTTGGACGGCGCGTTCGTCGTGACGGATGCGGAGATTCGCGGCGCGATGCGACGGCTCGCCCTCGAAGCGAAAATCGTCGCGGAGCCGGCCGGGGCCGCGGCCTTCGCGGCGTGGATTCGGTACCGGGACCAACTGCGGCCCCCGGTCGTCGCGATGGTCTCCGGCGGCAACGTGGATCCGAACCTCCTCGCGGAAGTCGTCAAGGGATGACGATCACCGTTGTGACTTTTCCTTCTCGACGACCCGGACGTCCTCGATGCGGGCGCTCGGATATTGTCCCTTCGAGTCTTTCTCGAGCGGCTTCACCATGTCCCACACGGTGAGGAGCGCGACCGTCGCGCCATAGAGGGCCTCCATCTCGACGCCGGTCTTGTACGTCGCTTCCACGGTCGTCGTCGCGATCACGCGGTCCGCGCGGAGCTCGAAGGCCACGGTCGCGGCGGTGATCGGAATCGGATGGCAGTGCGGGAGGACCTGCCACACGCCCTTGATCGCATGAAGCGCGGCGACCTCCGCGGAGGCGAGCACGTCGCCTTTCTCGATCCCGCCATCGCGGATCGCGCGTACCGTCGTCGGTCGGAGGAGGATCGTGCCGGTCGCGACGGCGCGGCGCCGGACGTCGGGCTTGCGGCCGATGTCGACGATCTTCGCCATCGCCTCCGGATGGGGGCCCGCGCTATTTCTCCCTCGCGTCTTTGTCAAGCGTTTCGCGCTCGGCGAGCCGGGACCATACGGGGCGAGGGATTTTGTCAAGTCGCGACGTCGGACGTGAGAAGCATTATCTACGAACCGCGGGGCTCAAGCAGGCTGCGTGCGGACGGGATGCGCGCAGCGAAGGGATGGGCAAGGTGACCGCCTCGCGGTTTCGGCTCCGAACAATCCTTCTCGCGCCGCCCCCCGCCATGCGACAGAACGGACGGTAGGAGACGCGGACACATGACGAAGGCAAGGAAGATCGTGATCATCGCCTTGGCAGTCCTGTTGGCGGTGGCGCTGGTCGCGTACATGCTCCGCCCGAGGGCGGAGCCGACGACGTCGAGCACGACCCCCACGAACCCGCCGGTGGACCCATGCGCGCTGCACTCCCGAGGCCTGCAAGAGCTGAACTGCGGGCCGGGGACCGGCGCGACGACGGGCGGCGGGCCGCTGGCCGGCTTGTGGACGTCGAGCATCGAGGTCCACCAGACGGCCGACAGGTTCTCCGACAACGGCAGCGGCGGCGGCGCCAACGCGTTCGTGCCGGCGGGCACGGGGCGCCTGCGGATCGACGTCGACCGCGGCGGCTCGGCCGACCTCGAGTTCGGGGCCGGCTCGTGCGCGACGCCG
>Ga0209689_1000655_pt1 | contig 24627 bp, 19 predicted proteins | sample GraSoiAngelo_149_FD_187119 | JGI IMG/M metagenome (GOLD analysis project Ga0209689, IMG submission 187119) | Grasslands soil microbial communities from the Angelo Coastal Reserve, California, USA - 14_1009_09_30cm (SPAdes) (version 2) | ecosystem: Environmental > Terrestrial > Soil > Grasslands ... | reverse complement strand
GAAACCCTTCGCCCCAAGTCGCACGCAGAGTCAGCTGCTCGTCGAATGGTTGCCAGCGCATGCCTACCTTCGGCACCAGGACATTGGTGTCGTTGTTCAAGAATTCTTCAAACCGGCCGCCAGCCACAAACTCCAGGGAATGGAAGCCGGGAATTGCATTGGCCGGGCTGAAGATCGGAATGCTAGTTTCTGCGTAGAACGCATAGGCCTTTCTTCCACCCTGAGCGGTCGGAACTGGCGAATTACCGACAATATCACCCTCGACGTTCAGCATATCCGGATTCTCCTTAAGCGATTCGCGGCGGAACTGACCACCGAAGGCCAAGCCAACGCCCCCGGCCGGTAAGTTGAAGAGCGCCGTTGTGTACATGGTGGCATCCAAGGTGGCCAACTTCGAGGTGTCTTCGTCTTTGGGATGTACCCTGGCAAACTCGACCGTGGCCTCATTAGACGGGATCGGAGCGCGAAAATCACCGAAAGGATTAAAGGCAGGCTGGCCAGCGAGCGCTCCACCCGGTTGAAAGATCGGATCGGCCTGGTTCAAGATTCGGTTGAATCGCGAGGCGGATACTTGCGTCCCGGTAACCGTGTTCTTGAGCTGACTGTAGCGGAACGCAGCGTCGTACCCCCAGGTTCCGTCAAAAAGCTTGTCCCCCTTAAAGCCGATCGTGCTGAGCCACGCGTCGGTTTCGTTATCGAACAAACGGTTTCCAAATTCAGCCAGACGCGCACGAGTGCCGCCCGAGATAATCTGCTGGAAAGGGTTAAAAGGATTGAATGCATCCGCCGGAAGACCGGTCTCCGCGTGGGTGGGGGTGTTGGGTGGCTCCGCGCCGGGCGCAATTGGCGACTGCGGCGGAATGGCCAATGTGGTCTGACCTAAGGTCTGGAATGAACCGGTGGCTGGAGCCGCCAGTTCGTTGTGCGTTTTCACGTTCTGATAAAACCCGTCAGCATAGACGACCAGCTGATCGCCAAAGACCTTGTGGTCGGCACTGAGCCAAACGCCGTAGCGCTCCGACTCCGGGAAGGAGAGCGAGAACTGATTGAAGTTGAATCCAGGGCGCAGACCGCCGGCCGCCCTGACACGCCTATCGGCCAAGTAGAGATAAGTGTTTGCCGGGGCCAATCCGTTAGTAAGATCTGGTGCAGATGCGAATTCAGTCCCACCAGGATTTAAATTCTGGCCACCAGCGGCCCCCGCCACATCGCTGCTGAGCTGAAGATTATAAGGACTATTGTTCGAGCTTAGGAACGGCGGATTAGCCGAGAAACCGCGATCGCGATTGGCGATGGAGTTGCGATGATAGTAATTCAAGACGCCGGTAATGTTGGTATCTCCCTTGCCAACACCGAAGACAGCCGATGCGTCGAATAAACCCGAGTCTTTATCGAGCGTGTTGCCGTATTCGACCCTCGATTCCGCGCCATCGTAGCGGTGCCGCATCTTGAGGTTCACGACACCAGCCACCGCGTCCGCACCGTAAGTGGTGGAGGCGCCGTCTTTTAGAATTTCGATGCTCTCAATAGCGGCTTGAGGGATTGAATTCAAATCGACAAACATCACGTTAACCAGGCCGGGATTGTTGCCCGTCGGATACGGAGCGACTCGGCGTCCATCGAGAAGGATGAGAGTGGCCCTGGCATCGAAACCGTGGAGCGCAACTGTCGCCGCGCCCACAGCGGTGTTGGAGCCGTTCTCGTTATTCGAGATCGGAACGACGTTCGCGTTCACGACCGGCAGGCTCAGGAGAAATGTCTCTGTGGTGAGCTCACCTGATTTGTTGATCGAATCGCGATTATAGGTGTCCACCGGGTTCGGTCCGACTTCTTCTGCCGTCGGAATGTTCGAACCCGTTACGATGACGCGCTCGGCTTCCGCAGTGGCCGCCGGCGGGGCAGCACCCTGTGGAGGTGGCGGTGGCGGGGGATTCTGCGCAAATGCGCTCGACGCGATAATGAGAGGGATTCCGACGCAGGCTGCGAGAGTCATGCGCAGGGATCCGAACGTATAAAGTCCGGTTCTGATCATAGTTTCTCCTTTGGTTAGGTTAGCCTTACGACACGGGATTAAGAAAAGTTTCAGAAGCTTGCAAGACTATTTTTCACTTTTTTGAAAATATTTTTGAACAGCCGCGCCATTCGTCACTCCGGCGGCTTGAGCTGAGTTCTCGCGCCTGGTGTCTCGGGATACGAGAAACGAAGGGCGGAAACGCTGCGACGATCAAGGACATCGCCGAGAACGAAGAAGTCAGCGGTTCAGACATGGAAGAACGCTGATGGTTCACTTGAGGCCAAGACGCTCAAGATCGGTCCGGTGAAAGAGAAAAAATCGGAAGAAGCAAGAAGCCCAGGACTTCATCTAGTCCTCGATTTCTGATGGCAGAGCACGCGCGCCTAACGAGTTGAATCGTTCAACCAGATTCAGCGTGGAGGACGGAAGCCGAATTCAGCCTGCAATTCTCCCCAGAGCCAATCCACAAACCAGTCCTTCTGGATCGATCCATTTTCGGCGGCGGCCAGCGCTTCCGCTTTCTCCACTTTGCCGTTTAAGCAATAAAGGTAAGTGAGCAGGAACAAGTTATTGATATTGGCGAAGGCGCGATCTCTCTCGCCTTCCAACAGTTGAATAGCGCCAGGCAAGTCCCGCCGGGCGAGCGCTCCCGCGACCAAATCCGGCAGGGCTGCGACAGGTAAGCTGGGCGAATTAACCGCCAGCTTTTGCGCAAGAGCGAGGCGGAATTCATCACTGTTCTGGACCGCGAGGACAGGCGTTCGCAGCTGCGTGTGGCGCAGGTAGAGGTCAAGCTCGGCCAACCAATTGCTCCCGGAGATTTCCGAAAGGTATCGCGTTTCGCGGACGAGAAAGAGAAGCTCGAGTGATTTCTTCCATTCGTTAGGCCAAATCTCTTTGATCAGCGAGGACGAAAGAAAACGGTGAAACGCGGCAGACCTTTCGAGATACGTATAACCAAATTGGTGTACGGCGTTCAGATCGGGATGCACGTCGGTCAGGCGTTTCGGATAAAGATCGCTCAGCGGTTCGACGCCCTGCGTGATCCGATCGATTTCCTCGCCATCCATGAGAAATAAGGCGGACATCTGCGCGGGAACCTCGATGCCGATCCGGCCCAAGTCTAAGCGAGTCCCGACATCGCTCCAGAGTGCGCGCGCCGCCGCTTCGTTAGGCTTATGCAGCGGTCCTTTCATTCCGGTCATGATCCATTCCAAATCGCAGGTCGCCCAGACGGAGGCGTTCGGGAAGACGTTGTGGAAGCCACGGAGGATTGCTTTCGTCTCGTCCGTTGTTAGTTGGTAAATCGGAAGCCAAAAGGTCGCGATCCCGCCGTCCTTTAAGCGGTCGTTCAAGAGCGAGAAAAATTGTTGAGTATACAGATTAACCGTTCCCGCTACTTTCAACGGCGGTGGTTCACCGGTGATAATGTCGTAGCTCTCGGGACTGGCTTGCAGGAAGAAGCGGCCATCTTGCACAAAGGTTGTCACCCGAGGATCGCGTAATGGATTGGAGTAACCAGGGCCGGAATAGGAACTGGCGAGATCGAAGACTTCTTTTGAGATATCCACGACGTCCAGATGCTTGAGATGCGGATCGCGAGTGAATGCATCGGCGGTGACGCCCATGCCGTAGCAGATCAGCAACGCATTTTCGGCTTCGGGACGGAGAGCCAGCGGCAAGTACGCGAACAATCGCATGTAGCGTTGGCTGCGCGGCAGCGTGCCTGACATTGAATAGGCGTTCGTGATCAGCCGGTAGTAGTAAGGTTCGCCGAAAAGATCGCGGCGCAGCAGCTGGAGTGTATCAGCGGCGCCCTCGATTCTTTTGATTAAGTGTGAACCATCCGCTTCGTACGGGCGACGGGCATTGGCGAAATGCGTTTCGTCGCGATGATAGGGGAAGGTTGCGATGATCAGGATCAGCATCGCGGCAAGCGCAAGCAGTGCGATTCCGAGCGGCCGTCGAATAGACCACGTCGGTTTTTCGCTCGCGAGAATAGCCAGCCCAGCATAACACGCTGCGCATAAGATAAAGCTTGATTGGAATCCGAGCCACGGCAGCAGGACAAAACAGGCGAGCAATGGACCGAGGGCTGCGCCAGTCGTGTTAAACAAAATGGTAAGACCCGCGCTGTTCATGCGGCTTGCCACTTCGCGCTGAACACAGGTCAGGATTAACGGAAAAAGAATCCCCGATAGAAATGCAACGGGAAACATCAAGGCCAGCGATAGCCGCTCGATCTGCTGCCAGGACTCAATGTGGAAGGCGTTTGTGTTCCCTTGAAGAACTGGCACCGGAAAAAACAGATAGGAGAGAAGTGTCCCAATTGCGGCGACGAGTAAAAGAATCGGAAGCAATTTTCTCGGCGATGCGAGGCGGCGCGGAATCACGCTCGATGTGACGCTGCCGAGGCCAATTCCCACCAACACGACAGCAAGCATGACGCAGAAAGCGGTAGATGTGGATGCCACATACAAGCGCATGAATCGGAACCAAATTACTTCGAGGCCAAGAAGAATCGCGCCCGCTCCCATGCTAACAAAGAGCAGACTCCAGGGCGGCCGCTTGCCTAACGAGAGCCGCAATCGAAATCGCTTTGGAGTTTGCCCGGTTGTCACCGGCTTTGCACCGGAGAATAGCCACGCAATTCCAGCCGCGGCGCAACTCATGCAGCCAGCCGTCAACCCCGTGCCCAAAAGTCCGCACGTCCGGATCAGATAAGCTTCCCCTAGCAAGGCGCCGGCCACCGCGCCCAACGTGTTAAATCCGTAAAGAATACCGATGGTGCGGGCGAATTCCTGGTGGGTTAGAAGCGGATCTTCCAGCAATACGGGAAGGGTTAATCCCATGGCCGTCGTGGGAATAATCAGAATCGAAAACGACACCGAGAAACGCAGACCGTTCAGGAACTGCTGATGATTCCAGAGCGCTTGAAAAACAGGACGCATCCACTCTCCAAGCAGCGGAAGCCCAAACACGAGGGTGCAACCGAAGACCGCTATAGCCACTTCCAATCCCGCGTAAACGCGCAGCGGTCGCCACCGCTGCAGCGTCCACGATGCGGCAATAGCACTTCCGAGCGCGAGGCCCGCCATGAAGCTGGATAGAACCAATGCAGCGGCCCAAACCGAATTGCCGAAAGCCAATCCGCTTAGCCGGAGCCAGAGAGTTTGAAAAAGAAGCGCGCTGCTACCGGAGAGAAAAAGAATGACCGAGACAATGGCGGTGCGCACGCGCCGAAACGTGCAACGCCGCACTCTGCACTGCAATCGCAATCCTTCGTGCTACACCGCGGCGCTGCCGATTTCGTTTGCCGAATCCCAAAGAAGGGCGACTTGGAAAGCACCCCTCCTAGTCTTTATGAGATCATTTGAATTTCGCCTAAGGCGAAATTTGTGGAGGTAAGGGGATTATCCAGAGCTGCGCTTGGCTCCGGCTCATGAGCTTCGCTTCTAACCCATGCGCTCCGCGCCCCACCGGTCGAACGAGATTCTCATCCCCTCATGAGGTCATTTGAATTTCGAAGGCGAAATTTGTGGAGGTAAGGGGATTCGAACCCCTGGCCTTCTCATTGCGAACGAGACGCTCTACCAACTGAGCTATACCCCCGTTGTTGGCGAACGAAGATTAGCACGCCTTGCCAATTTTTCATCAACTGAAAGCGCGACTTGCACTCGTCAAGTCGATGTCAGACGGTTGAAGGAAAATTGCACGTGACCCTGTCAACCGGCAAAGATCCCGAGCCTCAATTCAACCAAAAAGAACCTGGCAAATCATGAGAACCGAACTTCATCTTGCCGTCATCTTTTGCATCGCAAGTCTGGCTCTTTGCATGCCGCTCAGCGCACAAACGATGCCGAGAGCAACAAGTTCGCCTTCGGTCTCCGCGAAGACGGTCGCATCTCCAGCCGCTTCGCCAGCGAAGCAGAGCACACGGCCTGTCCCATTTCACGGAATGATCTCGGCAGTGGACCAAAACGCGAAGACATTCACGATCACCGGAAAAAAGGAATCGCGCGTCTTCAAAGTTACAGACAGGACCTCGATCTCCAAGAGTGGAAAAGCTGCGACCATGAAAGACATTACCGAGAACGAAGAAGCCAGCGGTTCGTATTGGAAGAATGCTGACGGCACACTCGAAGCTAAAACGGTTAAACTGGGGCCGATGGGCGCAGGTGCAAAGAAAGGCAAGAACCCGCCAGCCGCTTCTCCAATAACATCGGCTGAACCAAAATCGTAGCGCGATCGACAACAAGAAGCGCCGGCGCCGTTCGCCAGCCAGGTGGATCGGCCGTTCCGCGGGCGATGTTAGGAAGAGTGCTGCTTCGGCGATTGATTTAACGTCAAGCAGGGACTGCTCGATCCATCTCCTATTCTCCGCCGGCTGCTTTTAAGGCCGCACGAAGATCGATGACGAAGCGCTCGTATTCGCGTTGGCGCGATTCTTCGTCAGGCTGCCGAAGCAGAGAAGATGGGTGAACCGTGGCAAGGACCCGCGGTGCAAACTTGGACGACAACACTTTGCCGCGCTCGCGCGTAACGCGGAAGGAGGGACCGAAGATCGCTTGCGCGGCTGTCGCGCCGAGACAGACCAACAATTTCGGTTTCACCAGGCGCAATTCCGCCTCAAGCCATGGACGGCAGGCTGCAATTTCGCGCGAATTCGGTTTCTGATGAATACGACGCTTTCCCCGAGGCTCCCATTTAAAATGCTTAACCGCGTTGGTGACGTACACTGCCTTCCGATCTATTCCCGCCTCTTCCAGCGCTTGATCCATGATTTTTCCGGCGGGTCCAACGAACGGTTTGCCCGCGACGTCTTCGTAATCGCCGGGCTGTTCGCCAACGAGCATGATCGGCGCGCTCTTTGGCCCTTCGCCAAACACAGTTTGCGTGGCCCGCTTGTAAAGATGGCACGCCGTGCAGCCCCGCGACGCTTCGCGCATTTTTACTAAGCTCGATGTGTCCGGCGGCGTCGCCGGCCGTGCGTATTCCTCAGTCTTTGCTGGCATATCGATTGTAAATCGAAACTCGTTGAGTGTTCGTGTTCATTATCAGAATGCCGGTTCTCGAAACACCATGCTTAATTCTTTGCCCGTTCCGCGAGGAAGATATTGATCTTTTGGCAGAGCTAATGGCTAACACGGGTTTCATGCGTTTTTCGCTCGGCGTTTTTACACGGGAACAAACCCGTGCCTTTGTTGACAAAATCATTGGATGGGAGCGTCGTGGGCTTCCATCGCAATTTGCGCTCATTCATCGCAGCGATAATCGATTGATCGGCTACTGCGGTTTTTCTCATCAACAGGTGGATGGAACAGAAGAAATCGAAATTGGATATCGGCTTGATCCTGATTATTGGAGCCGGGGACTCGCGACCGAAGGAGCGCAAGCCGTGCGGGATCATGCGTTTCGAGATTTAAAACTGCCGCGCGTGATTTCGCTGATTCATCCTGATAATTTGCGGTCGCGCCGCGTTGCCGAGAAAAACGGAATGAAGATCGAGAAGAAAACGGTTTTTCGCGGATTCCCCACGCTTGTTTTTGCGATTAGTCGGAAGCAGCGGCTGGCGGAGGATGGCGCTGGATGAACTCCCGTCCGAGGGCGCGATAAGCGTCGGCCGCAGCTCCATTGGGAGCGTACTCCAGGATCGATTTTCCGAAGCTCGGCGCTTCGCTCAAACGAACACTCCGCGGGATCACAGTTTCATAAACGCGTTCGCCAAAATGCTCGCGTACATCCGCGACGACCTGCTCACTAAGGTTTGTCCGGCCGTCGAACATCGTCATGACAATGCCGCCGAGCTCGAGTCGCGCGTTGGCCCCCGAATCGCGCACTTGCTCAACCAGCCGGACAATTTTTACTAGACCTTCCAGCGCGAAATACTCGCACTGTATTGGAGTCAGGAGTTCGCCGGCGGCGGCGAGCGCGTTGCTCATCAGGATTCCCAGTGAAGGAGGGCAATCGATAAAAACGAAATCAAATGTGTCGTCCGCTTGCAACGGCTTGAGCGCTTCCGCCAGACGGGTGAGGTGATCTGGCATTCGGGCGATCTCGACCTCGGCGCCGGCCAGATCGATATCGGATGGCACGATGAACAAGCTGTCGCGTCGCGTGGGAAAGATTTTTTCGGTAACGGAGGCGCCACCGAGTAATGGCTCGTAAAGACTGATTCCCTCTGCTTCTTGCAAACCAAACGAACTCGTGGCGTTTGCTTGTGGGTCAAGATCGATGAGAAGGATGCGATGTCCTAGTTCCGCCAGCGCTGCGCCGAGATTTACGGCAGTGGTCGTTTTGCCGACGCCGCCTTTCTGATTCGCGATTGCGACGATTTTCATGTCGGGATAACGCACACGCTTCGTACCGCGCCTGCGGGAGCGATGGCGCCCCCGCCATCGCGAACTTCTTTTTGTGTAGCGACGCGTCCAAAATTTCTTTCGGTGAAGTGCCGAAGGACGCACGCTAGGCGCGTGCGCTTATCTTCCTGATTTGCCATCGCTACAATTTCCATGCTTCCGGAGCAGTCGCTCGAGGACGATGATGTTGCCCGTCGCCCCCAAACGGAAACTAAATTTTTCGGATTTTAGATTTGGAATTTCGGCGGTAGATTTTCATGTTCATGTTCTAGGCCGTGAAAGCTGCTTCAGTGTCAGTTGAATCTGCATCAATCCCGAAAGCCTTGGAGGCTGAAGAACCAGTCGTCTTGCGCCACCAGGACACGCGCGGGGTGGTGACGCTGACGCTAAACCGGCCGCAAGCCTTCAATGCTTTGTCCGAGGTGGTGCTCGCGGCACTGCAGCGCGACTTGGACGTGATCGCCAAAGACGAGTCGGTGCGAGTGATCGTCCTCGCGGCTGAGGGCAAAGCGTTCTGCGCCGGCCATGATCTGAAGGAGATGCGGAAGAAGCCGTCGCTCGATTATTACGAGCGTCTTTTTGCGCAGTGCTCGCAGATGATGCTTAGCGTGCAGCGCCTGCCAGTGCCGGTGATTGCGCGCGTTCAGGGGATCGCCACGGCGGCGGGATGTCAGCTTGTGGCAATGTGCGACCTCGCAGTCGCGTCGCGCACGGCCAGGTTCGCTGTCAGCGGTGTAAACCTGGGTCTTTTCTGCTCTGCGCCGGGTGTGGCGCTCTCACGCAACGTTTTGCGCAAGGCGGCATTCGAGATGCTTGTGACGGGCGAATTTATCAGCGCCGAGGAGGCGAAGGTGCGCGGCTTGATCAACCGTGTCGCCGAGCCGGAACAGCTCGATGCCGAAATCGAGAAACTCGTTGTCAGCATTATTTCCAAACCGCGCGTTGCGGTGGCGATGGGAAAAGAACTTTTCTACCGTCAAATTGAATTGGACATCGCAGCCGCCTACGAAGCGGCCGCGCAGAGCATGGCCTGCAACATGATGAATGAAGCCGCTCTCGAAGGCGTGCAGGCATTCATCGACAAACGTCCGCCCCGCTGGCCCCAAAATGCGAAGTCGCCCTGATGTTTTCAACGCTTTTAACTCCTCCGTGATCTTTACCCTCCAAGAACTCGCGACGATGTCCGGGGGCGAGTTAGCGGGCGATCCGGCGCTGAAAATTACCGGTGCTGCTTCGCTCGCAGAAGCGACCGCTGGGGAAATAAGTTTTTTTGCCAATCGAAAATACGTCGGACTCCTTCGGAAAACGCGGGCAGCCGCCGTTTTTGTTCCGCCTGATTTCGCGGAGCCGATTGCTGCCGCTCAGATTCGCGTCTCAAATCCAACGAAGGCCTTCGAGCAGATCGTGCTCAAACTCGCGCCGAAACCGATCACGTTCGCGCCCGGCATTCATCCAAACGCGGTTGTCGATTCAAGTGCCCAACTCGGAGAGCGCGTGTCGATCCAGCCGCACGCAGTGATCGAAGCAGGCACCAAGATTGGCGCCGACACGGTCATCGGCGCGGGGAGCTACATCGGTCATGAAACCATAATCGGACCTGCGTGCCTGATTTATCCGCGAGTAACAATTCGCGAGCGAAGCCGCATTGGCTCGCGTGTGATCATCCACAGCGGCGCGGTTATCGGCGCGGATGGTTTTGGCTTTGAGATGGTAGATGGTCGGCAGGAGAAGATTCAGCAGCTCGGGATCGTTCAGATCGACGATGATGTCGAGATCGGCGCAAACACAACCGTCGATCGCGCTCGATTTGGCCGGACGTGGATTCAGCAAGGCGTGAAGATCGACAATCTCGTGCAAATCGCACACAACGTCGTGGTCGGCAAAAATTCCATCATCGTGGCTCAGACGGGCATATCAGGCAGCACGCGTGTGGGGGAGCGCGTTATGATGGGGGGCCAGGTTGGCATCGTAGGCCATGTCGAAATCGGCGATGGAACTGTCATCGCGGCGCAAAGCGGCATCTCGAAGAGCCTTAAGGGGGGCACCTGGTGGGCTTCGCCGGCCGTGCCGCTTGCGGAAGCAAAACGACAGATTGCCTGGGTCCACCGGCTCGGAAAACTTTTCGCGCGAGTTAAAGAGATCGAGAAAAAGCTGGGATTGTGAGCGCTGGCCGCGCCATTCCTTCGTGTCTTCGATCGCCGTGATTCAACCATTCAACGTTTTTTTAGCGTGGCTAGGCACGGGACAAGCGCCTTTTTCATAAAACACGATCACATCGGACGCTGGTCGAATTTTCCTCGTAAGGCTGGACCTACTCCGGCGCGGCGGGTTGCTTTTTCGGCTTCGACTTGGCCGGTTCCCGACGCGTTGCGCGAACTGTTGCTCTCTTGCGCTGCAGATAGGCTTTTCGTCGCTTGCGCTTGGCTCGCACCCGATGTTGTTGACCCATTGGAGCGTGTTTATCGGTCGAAACATTGAGAAACGCAATTTGAATTGAAACACCAATGACGCTTAATCGTGCAATGAACCGAAATTGGAATTTGCATTTGGGCATCATTCGTTGGTACAAGGGCACTCTGTATGCCGCATCGAGAAGCCGCGAGTTTCGCTGTCACGCAACAAAACGTGATTGGACTTTCCGTCCTATGCCTGGTGCTGGCGGGGATTTTGGGGCTTTTCAACAGTCACAAAGTGAAAGGGCTGCGCGCAGATGTCGTGAATGCCACGGCGGCGCGCGATGCGGCTCAACACCGGCGCACAGCTGAACCGCAACGGAGTCCAGGAACCGGCGAAACAGCTGCAACGGGACGAGAAGACAAAGTTGCCGAAGCAGAAAACAAGGCGGCAAAGGCTGAAGAGAAAATTGCGCAATTGCAGAAGGAAAAGGCTGATTTGCAAACCAAATTGGATGCGAATCAGAACGAGATTGCTTCGTTGCAAAAGCGGGCAGAGGAACCAGAAACTGCGGCAAAACCGGCGGAGAGTCCAGCCTCTGTTGCCTCGACAGCAGATTTACAGGCGCAACTTGATGATGCCCGCCGTCAGATTGACAGCGCGGAAAAAGAAAAAGCTTTCTTATCCGAAAAACTTCAGGGCGCTCAGGAACACTCGACCCAAGCCCAGGAAGGGAAAAAACGCCGGGAATCTGGCGTCCGCAGAGCCGGTGTGCGCGGCACTGTTCTTGCAGTCAATCAGGCGTACAATTTCGTGGTTCTTAACCTCGGCGGCCGCCACGGAGTCGAACCGAACTCTGAAATGCTCGTTTTGCGGCAGGGCACTCCAATTGGAAAAATTCGCATTTCTTCAGTTGAACCCGCGACCGCTATCGGCGATATCATCACCGGCAGTTTGGCGCGCGGCGTCCAAGTGCAACCTGGAGATACCTTAATTTATGCTGGAACGAATCCCTAAGCTTCGGAGAAGCATCGAATCCGCTCTGCTATGTGCATTGGCGATAATGTTCGCCTCGTGCGCAAGCCAGAAGGAGTCAGTCCGTCTGGTCAATGATCCCGACGATCATCACGAATCGATGATACCATGGAACAAACAGGAACAATGGGAGACAGGTGGGCAGTTCGCCGGAATGACCGACAGGCGATAGCTGAATCCGAGGATAGCGGGACAAATCCCGCCCGAGAGCCGAGGTCAACCGACCTGCGCGGCCGCAGCGGCTTAAATCCAGAGACCCGCTGGAATGACGGCATTTTTCGGTATCACCACGATGCCGTCGCGGATGAAATAATTCTCCGCATCTAAGTTCTCCGCCTTTCCTTCCGGTGTGATCACGGCTCCGTCGGCGATGCGCGCATTCTTGTCGATGATCGCACGGTCGATTATGCAATTGCGCCCAATTCCGATGGGCGGTCGTCCTGAATCTTCATGTCGATCCTGCTCGAAATAATCCGCGCCCATCACGATGCTGTTCCGGACGGTTGCACCGCTTTGAATAATGCTGCGTATCCCAACCACGCAGCGTTCCAAGTGCGCATCGGATATGATGCATCCATCTGAAATGATCGCTTGCCGCAGCGTGGCTCCATTAATTTTGCTTCCAGGCAAAAAGCGCGGATGCGTGTAAATCGGCGCCTCGGTGTCGAAGAAACTGTACTCGGGCACCAGGTCGGTGAGATCCAGATTTGCCTCGTAAAAGGCGCGGACTGTCCCAATATCTTCCCAGTATCCCTTGAAGATAAACGCGCTTACATGCCGGTCTTTGATCGATTGTGGAATGATATGTTTCCCGAAATCGAACAGGTCGTTCTCCAAACATTCGATCAGCACCTTCCGGTTGAAGACGTAAATTCCCATCGACGCCTGGAATAATTCTTCCTCTTCATTCGAATCGATGGCGCCGAGCAACTCCCGGCTCATCTTCATCTCAAGAAGCACAGCCTCGTCGGTCGGTTTTTCGACGAAACGGGTAATCCGCCGATCGACTCCGCTTTGCATGATGCCGAACTCGGAAACTTGATGTCGATGGACCGGCTTGGTGGCCAGCGTGATGTCCGCACCCAAGCGACTGTGCTGGTGCAGCAGCGCGCGGAAATCCATGCGGTAGAGCTGGTCGCCGCTTAAAATCAGGTAATAATCGAACGGGCGCTCGAGGAAGTAGCGCATGTTTTGCCGCACCGCGTCGGCGGTACCCTGGTACCATTGGGAACCGGTGGACGTTTGCTGAGCAGCAAGGATATCCACAAAGCTGCGCGAGAAATTGTCGAATTTGTAACTGGCTTGAATATGTCGATGTAACGACATGCTGTTGAATTGCGTGAGCACATAAATCGAGCGCAGCCCGGAATTCAGGCAATTGCTGATGGGAATATCGACAATCCGATACTTTCCCCCGAGCGGCACCGCAGGTTTGGCACGATCTTTCGTAAGTGGGAACAAACGCGTGCCGGCGCCACCACCCATAATGATTGCAAGCGTTTGCTGGATTGTGCCCGGCGGTAGCGCAGCAGTGACTCCTGTTGGAGTTTTCAGAAGTGAATCGCGCTGCGGCTGGTCTTGCATTGTTACCAATCAATAACCTAGCGGCTGCCATCTGCGGCAACTTTTTTGCTCCGCTGTTTTCACTCGCCTTCTCGCCAGCCGCGGCTGATCTTGTTTTCCTTAATCTAAATATTTAACGATGCAGGCTGAAATCTTCACACTTTGCGATGCTGCCACGGTCGCCGGCGGTAAGCTAAACATTCTGGGATCGTTTGACACGATCGGCGCTCACTCTTTTCCCTGTGATCATCCACTGTGCGCAGTCGCGTGTAAGCTCCGCTTCGATGTGGGCGAGGAGGGACGCCACTGGGTCGAGATGCACTTCTGCGATCCGGACATGCGGCCCGTTCTCAAGCCGATACGCCAGGATTTTGAGATTCGGATTCCCGGCAACCAATCTCAGACGCACATTCACGTCTGGCAGCATCTCGGTTTTCACCTTGAGCGTCCTGGCGACTACTACTTCGAGCTCAAGGTTGACGGCGACACCAAAAGCCGCATCCCGTTATATGTAATCCAGGCGCAGCGGCGCTGAGCCTCCAGCCAGCGTTGCCGCTGAAGCTGGCTGAAGTTGCCGCGCATCACGCAGATGGCTGTGAACGAATCGAGATGGAAGCTGTTTTCGTGTCCGTTGGTGTGATTTGCGAGTCGCATTTGTAAAGGACGCGTCTGTCCAAACGCGCGAATCTTGCGGCTGAGGACAGCCGCAACTACACTCCAAACATGTGCGGAATCGTTGGCTACGTTGGTCGTGCCGAAGCGGCGCCCATTTTACTCGATGGGCTGCGACGTCTTGAGTATCGAGGCTACGACTCCGCCGGCGTCGCCATTGTAACCCGAGGCCATCTCGAGACGCGGAAATGTGCGGGACGCATCGTGGCACTCGCCAGCTTAATGACAAAGCAACCGCTTTCGGGGTCTTTCGGCGTCAGTCATACACGCTGGGCCACGCACGGCAAAGTGACCGATGAAAATGCGCATCCGCACTTCGACGCCAGCGGCAAACTCGCGCTCGTGCATAACGGTGTGATCGAAAATTATCAGGCGCTTAAGGAACAGTTGATTCAGGGTGGCGATACCAATTTTCGCTCGGAAACCGACACCGAAGTGCTCGCCCATCTGATCGGGAAACTCTACGACGAATCGTGCGCGAGTACAGTGGACGCCCCCCAGAAAAAAGCGCGGCTTTTGACCGCCGTTCGCACCGCGCTTCAACAAGTGATCGGCACATATGGCATTGCCCTTGTCCATGCGGAAGTCCCCGATTTTATGATCGGTGCCCGGCGAGGAAGCCCGCTTGTGCTTGGCGTTGGCAAAGAAGAAAATTTTCTGGCCAGCGATGTAAGTGCAATCGTCGCTTACACCCGCGACGCTGTTTACTTAAACGACTTCGATGTGGTCGCACTCGAGCGAGACAAATTCGAGATCAGCTCGCTGGCTGGAGAAATCGGCGACTATCGAGTCAGCAAAGTCGAATTCACGGCCGAGGACATCAAGAAGGGCGACTTTCGACATTACATGCTCAAGGAAATCTTTGAGCAGCCAAACACAGTGCGCGATGCGATGCGCGGCCGTCTTAGCTTGGAAGAATGCACCGCGAAACTAGGTGGCTTAAACATGACCCCCGCGCAATTGCGGGATGTCGGGCGCATCGTTCTCACCGGCTGTGGCACCGCTCTGCATGCCGGCAGGGTGGGGGAATATTTGATCGAGCGGCTGGCGAATATTCCCACCGAAGTCGAATATGCGAGCGAGTTTCGTCATCGTAATACGCCCATTACCCCCGAGACGCTGGTGTTCGCCATTAGCCAGAGCGGCGAAACTGCAGACACACTCGGCGCGCTCCGTGAAAGCCGGCGGAAAGGCTTTCGCACGCTGGGAATCTGTAACAACGTCGCGAGTACGATCGCGCGCGAAAGTGACGGCGGCGTTTACATGCATGCCGGACCAGAGATCGGCGTCGCTGCGACAAAGTCCTTCACTTCGCAACTTGTCATTCTAACGCTTCTTGGTCTGCTTTTTGGCCGGATGCGGAATCTTTCCACCTCTGAAGGAAGCCGCATCATTGAAGCGCTCGAAGCGTTGCCCGGGCAGATCGAGGAGGTTTTGAATCTGAGCGATCAGATCAAAGCAATTGCCCGGACATATGCCGATGTGAACGGTGTTCTTTTTTTTGGGCGACAATTCAATTTTCCGATCGCACTTGAAGGCGCCCTCAAAATGAAGGAGATCACTTATCTTTTCGCCGAAGGTCATCCGAGCGCCGAGCTCAAGCACGGCGTTATCGCGTTGGTTCGCCCGGATCTTCCCTCGGTTTTTATCGTGCCCGACGATGCGGTCTTCTCGAAAAACCTCAATAACATGGAGCAGGTCAAGGCTCGTAAGGGCCCCATCATTGCGCTCACCAGCGGGAACGGCGCGAAGCAACTCAAGAACGTTGCTAACGAAATCATCTCCGTGCCAGAAGCTCCCGATTGCGTGATGCCGATCCTGACCGTCATTCCGCTTCAGCTTCTCGCGTATCATCTTGCCGTCGAGCTTGGCCGTGACGTTGATAAGCCGCGCAATCTCGCCAAGAGCGTGACGGTGGAGTAAAAGTTTCTCCCGAGACGAAAGAAGCGTCTCTTTCTCCCCCTGCGGGGCTGGTTCCTTTTAACTTGCGCGATTTGCAGTAGATTGTCCGCTCAGGCATCTTTTCCCCCGTGCAACAGAGCGAAGATTACGTCCTCAGAATCCTGCAAGACGTGGGACTTGTGACACGGCCCCAAATTGAGAGCGCGCGCTTGCGCTTAAACGGCGCAAACAACGTGGTCGATCTTTTAATCGACGACGGAACCGTTTCCGACATGGACGTCTCGCGCGCGCTCGCCGCGCAGGCCCACATGGATTGGATCGACATTTCCTCGATTGTGATTCCGCCACAGATCATCAATCAGATCCGAGGCGAGGAAGCGCGCCGTTTTAAAGTGATTCCAGTCACTTTTGGTGAAACCGGACTGGTTGTGGCGATAGGCAATCCACTCGACATCGATACGATCGATAGTCTTGGTTTCCTGCTCCAGCGCGAGCTGGAACTGGTTTGTACCAGCCCGAAGAAAATCCGTGAAGCGCTGATCAAATATTATGGCACGGCCGACGAAGCCGCGGACGTCCTGCAAGAGAAGATCGGAGAAGACATCGACCTTGGCCTCGAAATTGGCGACGGCACGGCCTCGGCAGTGGATGAAGCTGACGCGCCGATTATTCGCCTGGTTTCAATGTTAATGATCGAGGCGCACCGCACAGGCGCGAGCGATATTCATCTGGAACCCCTGGATAAAAAATTCCGCGTCCGGTTTCGCATTGACGGCGTGTTACAGGAAATGCAGGCGCCACCCAAGCGCCTTCAATCAGCCATTATCAGCAGGCTCAAGATCATGACCGGTTCCATGAGCATCGCGGAGAAGCGTTTGCCGCAGGACGGCCGCATCCAGGTAAAGATCAAAAAAAAGCCGATCGATCTTCGCGTCTCGACTATTCCCACCAACCACGGCGAGAGCGTGGTCATGCGCGTGCTGGATAAGTCCAGCTTGAAGCTGGGTTTGCCGGAGCTTGGATTTTTTTCCGACGATCAGGAAATCTTCGAGCGCCTGATCAGACTCCCGGATGGCGTTCTTCTTGTCACTGGCCCGACTGGGTCGGGCAAGACGACCACGCTTTACGCCTGTCTCAATTACATCAACAAGCCGGACCGCAAGATCATCACGGTGGAAGAGCCAATTGAATATCAGATGAACGGCATCAACCAGGTGCCAGTGAACCCGGAGATAGGCATGACCTTTCCCGCGGCCTTGCGCTCGATCCTGCGCCAGGCGCCGAACATCATTATGATCGGCGAAATTCGCGACCTTGAGACTGCGAGCATCGCCACGAACGCCAGTCTGACCGGGCATCTCGTTTTCAGCACATTGCACACGAACGACGCTCCTTCTGCGGTCGCCCGTCTAGTCGATATCGGTGTCCAGCCGTTTCTTGTTGCTTCCTCGGTGCGCGCGATGATGGCGCAAAGGCTTGTCCGGCGCCTGTGTAACAACTGCAAACAACCGGCGGAACTTTCCGAGACGGAATTGCGCGCTCTGCGAATTGAGCCTGGCCAGCTCCAGGAAGCGCAGGTGATGAAGCCGGTGGGATGCGAGCAATGCCGTCAAATCGGTTACAAGGGCCGAATGGGCATATTTGAAATTTTTGTGATCGACGATGAGGTGCGCCATATGATCAACAAACGCAGCTCCACTTTGATGCTGCGGCAACGCGCACGGGAACTGGGGATGCGGACACTGCGTGAGGATGGTGTGCGCAAGGTCCTGGCCGGCCTTACCTCTGCCGAAGAAGTCATTTCCATTACCATAGGCGACGTGAACTGATGGCTGCCGACTTAACGATTCCGCGAGTTCATGAATAACAAGCAGGTTGCCGAGTTTTTCGTTGAGCAGCAGGTCTTGCAGCCGTCGCAAGTGGAAGACGTGCTAAGCGAAGCTGAGCTGAATGGAAAATCGATTGAACAGGCGATGGTCGACGGCGGCTTCGTCGATGAGGTCGGTTTTTATCAAACAATTGCCAACGGGCTTGGCCTTGACTTTATCGACTTAACGACGCGCGAAATTGCGCCGGAAATTTTGCGTTTTATTCCGAGTGGCCTGGCACGGTTGCACGGCGCGCTTCCGATTGAAATGACCGGCAACGCATTGCGTGTCGCACTGGTTAACCCGCTCGATCACCAAGCGGCAGAGGATCTTCGCTTCGCGCTCGATAAAGACATCCAGGTAGTCGTCTCGCCGCCCGATCAAATCGAGGATCTGATCAAGCAGCACTACGGGACCGATACGACGAGTATGGAGGAAGTTCTCAAACAGCTCGGCGAAGCTGGCGAGCTCCTGCAATTGCGCGAAGGCGACAGCGAGGCTGCGGTTGAAGCGGAGGCGAACGCAACCCCGATCATTCGGTTTGTCGATCTTATTCTCTATCAGGCGATCCAGGATCGCGCGAGCGACATTCACTTCGAGCCCTTCGAAAACGAATTCAAAATCCGTTATCGCGTGGACGGCGCCCTTTACGAAATGGCGCCGCCGCCACGTCATCTCGCCCTGCCGGTGATCTCGCGGGTGAAAGTGATGGCGAATATGAATATCGCAGAGAGACGTTTGCCCCAGGACGGCCGCATTCAAAAACATATCGCCGGTCGCAGTGTCGATCTTCGAGTTTCGACTTTGCCGACGCAATTCGGCGAGAGCCTGGTGCTGCGCGTGCTCGATCGGAGCATTGTGAATCTCGACATCGAGGCGCTCGGCATGCCGGATTATATCTACAATTATCTACTCGAGCTCATTAATCGCCCAAACGGGATCTTTATCGCGACAGGCCCCACCGGCTCGGGTAAGACGACCACGCTTTATTCCTGCTTGCGCAAGATCAACACGATCGATTCGAAGCTGCTCACGGCGGAAGAGCCGGTCGAATACGATTTGGAAGGGATTGTGCAAGTACCGGTGAACGAGGCCATCGGTCTGACGTTTGCGCGCGTTTTGCGATCGTTTCTGCGCCAGGATCCAGATCGCATCATGGTGGGCGAGACTCGCGATCTCGAGACCGCGCAGATTGCCATTCAGGCGTCTCTGACTGGGCATCTCGTTTTCACCACTTTGCACACCAACGACGCCCCGGGCGCGATCACGCGTTTGATCGATATGGGTGTGGAACCATTTCTGATTTCATCCACACTGGAGGCCGTTCTGGGCCAGCGTTTGCTGCGCAGCATTTGCCGTCAATGCCGCACGCCTTATCAGCCTGGTGAGGGATTGCTCGCGGAACTGGGCATTGCGCGGCGAGACATTGGCGAAAAGCAATTTTTTTACGGCAAAGGCTGTGACGCGTGTAACAACACAGGTTACAAAGGACGAAAAGGGATTTACGAACTTTTGAAAATTACTGACCCGGTTCGTGAACTGATCAATGAGCGTGCGCCAACAGTCACCTTGAAACAAAAAGCGATTGAGCTCGGAATGGTTACGCTGCGTCAGGATGGTTTGCGCAGTATTTTCGCCGGCGATACAACAATCGAAGAGGTTCTCAGATACACATAGCTGGCGGCTGTGCCAGCAAGAGACTCGACAGCGGCCCTGGGATAGCTATCATCTGGCTGTTTATGCCGCAGTATAACTACGTTGCCCTAGATGCTCGGGGACAGGAAGCGACTGGATTGGTTGAAGCCAATTCCACCAATGAAGCAATCGGCCAATTGCGGCAGGCCGGTTATTTCCCAACGAGCGTCTATGAGGAGGCCAAGAGTAGCCCTAACGGGAAAGAAGCGCGCCGCCGCGTGGCGAAAATGGCCCGCGCGACGAAACCACGCGCGAAGACCGGTATTGTTCTCTTTCAGCGCAAAAAAATTAAGCCAAAGGTGTTGATGATTTTTACGCGTCAACTGGCGACGCTGATCGATTCTGGGTTGCCATTGCTGCGAAGCTTAAATGTTCTGATGAAGCAGGAACGCGATAAGGTGCTGAAAAACACAATCAACAAGCTTGCTGACGCCGTGCAGGGCGGCAATACATTTTCCGACGCGCTGGCCCTGCACCCGCGGATCTTTAACGATCTTTACGTCAACATGGTGAAAGCCGGCGAGGTCGGCGGCGTGCTCGAGCTTGTGCTGAACCGGCTTGCGGAATTTCAGGAGAAAGCCGCGAAGATTAAGAACAAGGTTGTCGCGGCGATGGTTTACCCGCTCATCGTGATGACGATGGCCGTGGCAATCATGGGCTTCCTGCTTGTCTTCATTGTGCCGAAGTTCGAAGCGATTTTTCACGACATGCTCGGCAACAAACCGCTGCCGGCCATTACTCAATTTGTGATCGGAGCGAGTAATCTCGTTAAGAACCATGGCTTGCTTCTGCTCGGCGCGGTCGTCGCCACGGTCACGGCTTATAAATTCATCGCTCGGACGCGCGCCGGAAGATGGTGGATCGATCGTTTCAAACTGCGGATGCCGCTCTTTGGCGATTTAATCCGCAAAACCGCGGTCTCCCGTTTTTCGCGCACGCTCGGGACGCTGGTCACGAGCGGCGTTCCGATTTTACAGGCGTTAAATATCACGCGCGAGACAGCTGGCAATGCCGCCATTGCTGACGCGATCTCGAAAGTGCACGACAGCGTGAAGGAAGGCGAATCGATTGTGCAACCGCTCGAGGCCAGCCGCGCTTTTCCGCCGATGGTCGTCAGCATGATCGACGTAGGCGAAGAAACCGGTCAGTTGCCGCAAATGCTTTTGAAGATTGCCGACGTGTATGACGATGAGGTCGATAACGCGGTGGCGGCGATCACGTCGATGCTCGAGCCAATCATGATCGTGTTTCTGGCGTTTATCGTCGGCACGATCGTGCTCGCGCTCTTTACGCCGCTCATCAGCATTATCAGCGGCTTGCAACAGCAAACCTGACGCGTGCGCGAAAGCTGTACAGGCGTCCGTGCCAACCGCAACTCTTTACGATCTGCAGGCGACACGCCTGCCACTACAGGCGCCTTCACTCTCATCGAGCTGCTTGTTGTAATCGCCATCATCATCGTGCTCGCTGGACTTATTCTGAGCACAGTCGGTTACGTGCAAAAGAAAGGCGCGCGCGCCCGCGCCGAAACAGAAATCGCCGCTATGTCGGCCGCTTGCGAAAGTTACAAGGCCGACAATGGAATTTACCCACGGGATACGACGAACAATACAACCGACAACCTCGCTGCGCTCACTACTCAAACTCCACCTGATCCATTACCCACTTCTTATGATCCCAGCAATGCCGCATATTCCGCTGCGAGCTTTTATCTTTATGGTCAGCTTTCTGGAAACGTTAGCGGTGATCGCTCCACGTATTCGCAGAAGAGCTATTTCCAATTCAAACCCAATATGCTTTCACCAGCGGGAGGAACGGGAACAGTAACCGCCATCCGGGATCCGTTCGGAAATAGCTATGGTTATTCTACAGCCAACCAGGCAAACTCATCTTACGGTTTTAATCCCACATTTGATCTGTGGAGTACTGGTGGCACGTCGAATGCGACCGATGCAGCTTACGAGAAGGCGTGGATCAAAAACTGGTAGGGCGTGACTCCGAAACTTTTCGTGAGCAACGCCGCCGGGCGCGCCGCTAACCTGGCGCAACGTTGCAAGTTGCGTTTGCAAATCCGCAAGTTGAAAACTTGCGCTACAATTTCGGCGCTCACAGAGCGCCGCTACAGAAACCTCAGCCCTCGCTCGTATGCACGACAATCTCGACACGGCGGTTCGGGCTTTGTTCTTCGATCGAGCCGTTCGGTGACGTCCGGAATTTCGCCGCGCCGTAACCACGCGTTTGGATTTGCACGGGACTAATTCTCATCGCCTCGACCAAATATTGTTTTACGCTATCAGCGCGGCGTTGGCTCAGATCGAGGTTGTACTCAGGTGAGCCGAATGAATCCGTATAGCCCTCGACCGTAAATGTTGCCCTCGGGTTGCGCTGGATGAGCGTGCCAAGCTTTTGCAATTGATCAATGGCGCTCGACTGCAATGTAGCGCTGTCATATTCGAACAGTTGATCGTCGGGCATTCGCAATTTTGTGCCCGATCCGAGCGGACCTTTTTGCGCCAGCAACTGATCCAAATCGCTAAAGCCCGGAGCGCGCCCTTTGTTCGGCCCGGCACTGTCGGCCGGCAATTTGCTCGTGAAAGTATTCGGCCGCTTGATTGTTGTGCTGGTGGCAAGCTCGGTGCCGCTCAACGCCGGCTGTGGCCGGCCGGATACCGAGCTGTTGTTGAGCAACGATTGTTCCTGGGTCGCATTTGCATTGCTTGGAGGAGTCTGCGCAGTCGAGCGCTCGATTTCGGTAAGCACGGAATCCATGTCCGGTTGATCCACTTTCGGTTGGTTGGGCAAAACGTCGCGAACGTCGTCCGGCATCGCTGCGCTGGCCTGAATGTCCTGCAATAGCTTGTCGAACGATTTCTTTTCGTCCGGCAACTGCACATCGCTGTTGTCCGGCTCCGGCTTGGCCGCGGGATTTGTCTGATCGGCGCTGGGCTTATCCAGCTTCGATTCATCGATGCTCCTGACCTTGAACGTAGGCGTCTGCTGGTTTTGGGCGAATGCGGCTTCCACAGGTTGGAACCGCGTCCGGTAGAAATAAGCGCACAGGGCGAGGTGCAATCCCAGGGAAACGATTAGTCCAAACCAGAGCCAACTGTGCTCTTTGCTGCCCGTGAGCAAACCTTCGGTCTCGAGGCTGTCGAAATTGTCGAACTCGGAAACTCTCATCGCTTCAGGAAGATAAACGAGTAACGCGGCAAAATTGTCAAACGGGCAGGAGGCTTCCCCTGCCGCTGGAATTAGACAACGCGCGGCCGCTTCGCGTTCGCTCAATAAAGAAGGAAATCGCAGTCTGCCGAAGGCCATCCGCCACGCGCGCCTCTCTCTTTCTTGTCATGTCGAGCCCCGAAAACTTTCGGGGTCGAGACATCTCTTATCTAGATTCGGTTCCGACACCCATCCGCGTCCGCTCGATAAATGCTCTGACTGCCCGGCGAATTTCGTCGGCGACTCGTGCCTCGGGCGAAACAAACTTCGGTGTAAACCACGGGAACAACCCAATCAAATCATGCGTGACTAAAATTTGCCCGTCGCAATGCTCGCCCGAGCCGATGCCGATGGTTGGGATGCCGATCGTGTTCGTGATTTGCCTGGCGATGTCCGCAATCACGATTTCCAGCACAACAGAAAACGCGCCGGCTCTCTCCACTGCGTGCGCATCTGCAATTAGCGTGTCGGCTTCAGATTGTGTGCGTCCTTTGACCCTATAACCGCCTTCTTCCCGCACACTTTGAGGTAGCATCCCGATATGCGCCATGAAGGGGATTCCCGCCTGCGTGATCGCTTCGATGTGCGCGACGTGGCTTGCACCGCCTTCCAACTTCACCGCTTGCGCGCCAGCAGCGACAAATTGTTTCGCCGTTTCCACTGCCTGCCTGGGCGTATCGTACGTGTGAATCGGCATATCGGCGACAAGCAAGGCCTGCTTCACGCCACGCACCACCGCGCGTGTATGATGCAGCATTTCTTCCAGCGTCACACGCGTGGTGTCCTGGTAGCCAAGCACCACCATGCCTAACGAGTCGCCCACGAGAATGATATCGATTCCGCTTTCATCGAGCAGCCGCGCCGTTGGATAATCATAAGCTGTGAGCGCGGTGATCCGCTCGCCGCGGCGCTTCATTTCACGAAAGTCTTTCATTGCGTTTCCCACTCATTCGTGAGGCGAACTACGTTACATGTGTCATCAAATTGCGCGAGCAACTCCCGAACTGTTTTCCTTCCCGTTGGCAAAATTAGATCCGGCCGAATGTCGGCGAGCGGCTGAAGCACGAACTTCCTCAAATGCATCCGCGGATGCGGCAATTGCAATTCTTTCCTGTCGATTTCCGTGTCGCCAAAATAGAGGAGGTCGATGTCGATCTTGCGGGAAACGTTGCGCGGATGATCGGGCGGACGGCCGAGCGCTACCTCGATTGCCGCCAATTGTTTCCACAAATTCACCGGATCGCCTTCGTAGTCGAACTCAACGACTGCATTGAAAAATTTCTGCGCGTCCGGCTCACAATCGACCGGATCGGTTTCGTAAATCGCCGAGGAAAGAACTGGCGGCCGCACATCTGTCAGATCAACAATTTGTTTTCGCGCCGCGCGCAAATTATCGAGGCGATCGCCAAGATTCGACCCAAGTGCAACGGCGACTCTCATTGCGACCTCCTGTCGAGGCAGGCGTGTCGCCTGCAAGCCCTGCGAGAAGCGCAGCCGGCACGGCTGCCACTACAGACCCAGCACATCTTGCATTGAGTAGAGCCCCGGTGGTTTGCCAATGATCCAGCTGGCCGCGCACAACGCTCCTCGCGCAAACGTTTCACGGTTGCTCGCCCGATGCGTCAACTCGAGGCGTTCGCTCGGTCCGGCAAAAATTACTGTGTGATCGCCAACCACATCACCGCCACGAACCGCATGGATTCCGATTTCCGTGTCCAATCGTTCGCCCATATTTCCATCTCGCCCATGACGCACTTTGTCGATCTTGCGCGTTTCCATCAAAATCTCTGTGAGTTTTTTTGCTGTTCCGCTGGGCGCATCCTTCTTCAGCCGGTGGTGCATCTCAACGATTTCGAGATCGAAATCGTCACTGAGCAGTTCTGCGGTTTTGCGCACGAGCCAGAAA
>Ga0209689_1000650_pt1 | contig 24714 bp, 23 predicted proteins | sample GraSoiAngelo_149_FD_187119 | JGI IMG/M metagenome (GOLD analysis project Ga0209689, IMG submission 187119) | Grasslands soil microbial communities from the Angelo Coastal Reserve, California, USA - 14_1009_09_30cm (SPAdes) (version 2) | ecosystem: Environmental > Terrestrial > Soil > Grasslands ... | reverse complement strand
CCACACGCGCATCGGCTGGTTCCGCTCGGTGTCGAACATTCCCCACGCCTTCGCCGTCCAGTCCTTCGTCGCCGAGCTGGCGGCCGCGGCGGGGCGCGATCCCAAGGATTTCTTGCTGGACCTGATCGGCCCCGCCCGACGCATCGACCCCCGGACCCTCGGCGATACCTGGAATCATGGCGAAGATCCGGAACAATACCCCGTGGACACCGGCCGCATGCGGCGCGTCGTCGAGACCGCGGCGCGCGAAGCGGGTTGGGGTAAGGCGCTGCCCAAGGGCCGCGGGCAGGGCGTCGCCGTCGCCTACAGCTTCGTGACCTACGTGGCGGCGGTAGTGGAAGCGGCGGTCGACGAGAAGGGAGAGCTGGCGATCCCGCGAGTGGACATCGCCGTCGATTGCGGCGCGCAGATCAACCCCGATCGCGTCCGCGCTCAGCTCGAGGGCGCCTGCGTCATGGGCGTGAGCCTCGCCACCAAGGAAGAGATCAGCTACAAGGCCGGACGCGTGGTGCAGGACAACTATCACGCGTACGAGGTCGCGCGGATATCGGCCGCGCCCCGCGAGATCCGAGTCCACCTGATTCCCGGAGACTTCAACGCGCCACTCGGTGGCGTGGGCGAACCGGGCGTGCCGCCGATCGCGCCTGCGTTGTGCAACGCGATCTTCGCGGCGACAGGCAAGCGCATCCGGCGCCTGCCGATCCGCGACCAGCTCAAGGTCTGAGCCTCTCATTCGGAGGGGGCCTCGACGGCCCCCTCCGAAACCTCCCCCAGAATAGGTGGCGCCGGCAAAGCCGGCGATGTTCTCGCAGGTGATCCAGGCGTGACCAACCTCTTCGCTGGATTTGCGCCCAGCCTACCGGCGGAGCTCGTCGACGTGCTGATCCAGACTGGGCGTTGCCGGCTCGAGCGCATCGTCTCCACCGGCCACGCGACATCGCCCAACGAGTGGTACGACCAAGACACGAACGAGTGGGTCGCCCTGCTTCGAGGTAGCGCCGGGCTCCGCTTCGAAGACAACGACGCCGTCGTGGTCATGCGCCCCGGTGACCACCTCGTGATCCCCGCCCATCGGCTCCACCGCGTCGAGTGGACCGACGCGACAGAGCCCACGATCTGGCTCGCCCTACACTACTGAGGCGCGGCGCGTCGGGTGCCGCTCGGTCACGAAGAACGCGAGCGCTCCGAGCATCGTGGTGACTCCGGCGATCGCGAACCCGCTGCCGAAGGACACACGGTCGGCGACGAACCCGATCAGCGCCGACCCCACCACGACCCCGAGGTCCCATGCCCCGGAGAGCGTGCCCAGGGCGAGGCCGCGCTCTCCCTCGGGGGCGCGGTCCACGACGAGCGCGGCGAGCGTGGGGTAGAGCACCGCGCTGCCGGCGCCCAGGAGCAGGGCGGCGATCATCAGCGAGGCCGGCGTGGGCGGGAGCGCGAGCGTGAAGTACGCGAGCCCGGTCAACGCCATGGCCGGCAGCGCGACGCGGGCGCGGCCGATCCGGTCAGACAGCCCGCCGAGCAGGGCGCGCCAGACGATGAGCCAGATCGAATAGACCGTGAAGAACCAGACGACGGCCGCGCCATGGCCTCGGCTGACGGCGTAGAGGGGCAGGAAGGCGTAGATGGAGCTGTGACCGATGGTGGTGAGGGCGAGAGCGCACGACACGGAGACGGCGTGCCGGCTGATCGGGCGGAATCCGGACTGCGCGCCGGGAGCGGGTGCGGTCACCGAGACGGGGATAGACAGCGCGAGCGCGAACAGGACGACCGCGAAGACGGTGACGGCGGCGAAGGCGAGCGGCATCCCGCCGAGCCCGCGCAGGCCGAACGCCATCGGGGGTGCGACCGCGATAGCCAGCGACGAGGCGAGGTAGTAGAGGCTGAGCGCCTCGCCGCGATGGGCGACGCCGGTCGCGCGGACCGTCAGCACGCTGGCGGTCATCGACACGAGCCCGTTGCCGATCCCCGTGCCGACCATGACGGCGATCACGGCCTCCGGCGTGACGGGGACGTGGAGCGCGAGGGAGGCTCCGGCCAGCACCGCAATGCCGGGCAGGATCACCCGCCGGGCTCCGAAGCGGTCGACCCAGCCGCCCACCGCCGGCCGGAGGGCCATCGACACGACAGTCGTCGCCGAGAACAGGAGCCCAACCTGGGTGCGGCTCCCGCCGAGAGCGACCACGTGGAAGGGCAGCAGCGTGTTGAGGGAGATCGATGCAAGGTGAATGACCCCCGACATCGCGTAGCACGCGAGCAGGGCGGGCGTCAGCACGGACGACGAGCGAGCGAAGGGAAGGACGTTGCCTACGCGCGAAGTCCAGGGCTTATTGGCCCTGGAGCCGCATGTCCTCCCAGGATGGCCACGGCACCATATGGAGCGCGTTGATCGTGTGGTCGGCCACCCGCGGCCCGACCCCATTCAGGGCGCGCAGGTCCATGATGGGTGCGAAGATCGCCCGGTCGATCGTGAGCTGCTGGATCTTGTGCAGCAGCGCTTCGCGTTTGCGGGGATCCCGCTCGCGGGCCTGCTGCAGGAACAGATCGTCGATGTCGGGATATCCGCCGTAGGCATGGCTCCCCTTGGAGTAGATGAACGCCTCCACGCGGCTCGCCGCGTTGCCCGCGTTGCCCACGGCGGTCATGAATAGCCCGCGCAGCTTCTTCTCCTGCCAGGCGGCGTAAAAGGCCGCGCGCTCCACCGGCCGCATCTTCACCCGGATCCCGACGGCGTTCAGGAAGTTCACCGCCGCCTCCGCCGTCGCGAAGAACGGAGGAATCGGCACGAAGTCTCCGGCGTCGAGACCGTTGGGATAGCCGGCCTCGGCGAGCAGCTGCTTCGCCTTCTGGGGGTCGTACGGCGGCGGCGCCACTTGCAGCGCAAAGTCCATGACGCGCGGCACGATGACCCCGGCCGGCGGGCAGAGGCCCAGACAGGCTGCCTCGCTGATCGCCTGGCGATCCAGCGCATAGTTGACCGCCAGCCGAAGGCGCTTGTCATGCCACGGGGACTTGGGGTCCCACTGGTCGGCGAACTCGATCCAGTAGATGGACGCATGACGCGAGGGCACGAGCTGGAGGCGCGGGTCCCGCTTCACGTTCAGCGCGTCCTCGCCGTCCAGGGCAAGGGCGATGTCCGCCTCACTGTTCTTCAGCATTGCCACGCGCGTCGTTCCTTCGGGGACGCTCTTCATGATCAACCGCTTGACATAGGGCGCGTGCCGCCAGTACCCCGGGTAGGCCTCCAGCACAACCTCGATGCCGGGCTTGTGGCTCACGAACGTGTAGGGACCGGCGCCGACGGGATGTTTTCTGAAGCCGTCGTCCCCGACCTGGGTGAGATATTTCTTTGGCACGACGATCCCGGCGGCCGTGGCCGAGGTCCCGTAGAAGGTCAGGAAGTCGGGCCAGGGTTCTTTCAGATGGAAGCGCACGGTCAGGGGATCGACGATCTCGACCTGCTGGACGCGCGCCTGCAGCGCCTTGGACCCGGCCCCCTTGTAGCGCTCGAAGCTAAACTTCACGTCCTCGGCGGTGACCGGGTCGCCGTTGTGGAACTTGAGCCCGCCGCGGAGCTTGAACTCGTAGACCCGCCCGTCCGGGCTTTCCTTCCACGACTCCGCCAGGCTCGCGCCCATCTTTTGCCCCGGCAGCGGGCGAAGCAGCGCATCGTGGATCGCATAGAGCAGCCCGAACGGGGTGATCTGGGGCGGGGCGGTGGACGGGTCGAACCAGCTCGGAGCGAGCGTGACGTGCCAGCCGATGACCGCCTCTCCGGCCGGTGTTGGCTGCCCGGCAACCCCGTGGGGCATTCCCAGGATCAGCACAGCGGCCGTGAGCAGCAACACGATGCGACGAGGCGATGGCTCCATCTTCCCCACCGCGTCCCGGAGCGGTTTCAGGTCCGGTACGACGGATCGATGCGATCGAGGCGCCGGAGGAGCCCGGGCCACACCAGCGTTCCCCTGCTGCCACGGGGTTGGGCTGCCGCCATGACCTGGGCGTACGCGGTCTCGATGATCTCCTTGGGAACCGGAATCAGTTCCCCTCCGCCCGATTGCGCACGCACCTGGATCGCGCAGGACGCTTCCAGGTAGTACATCGCGACGAACGCTTCGGCGACCGTCTCGCCCACCGTCAGCAGCCCGTGGTTGCGCAGGATCAGCGAGGTCTTGTCGCCGAGGTCCGCAACGAGACGCGGCTTCTCGTCGTCTCGCAACGCCGGGCCTTCGAAGTCGTGGTAGCCCAGGCTCGCGAGCACGGAGATCGCATGCTGCGAGATGGGAAGCAGCCCTGCCCGCTGGGTCGAGACGGCCACACCGTTCAGGGTGTGGGTGTGGAGCACGCACCGGGCGTCGTGCCGTGCGGCGTGGATGGCACTGTGAATCACAAAGCCGGCCGGGTTCACCGGAAACGGCGAGTCGCCGATCTTGTCGCCGTGAATGTCGATCTTGACGAGGCTCGACGCCGTGATCTCGTCGAAGAACATGCCGTACGGATTGATGAGGAACTGGCCCTCGGTACCCGGCACCCGCGCCGTGATGTGCGTGAACACCAGGTCCTCCCAGCCGTAGTGCGCCACGAGGCGATAACACGCGGCGAGATCCGCCCGCACCGCCCATTCTTCGGGCGAGACTTTGTCACGGAGCGACGGGATGTCGTGGGCCAGCGTGTTCATATGTCTCTCCTCGCGGACCTTTTACCCTGGAACGACACGCAGGGCAAGACGCGGGTCGCGTTCGTCCCTCAGTATTCGGCGAGGCGGTCGTTCTCGCGATAGTCTACCGGACAGTCGATCAGCACGGGACCTCTCGCCCGGAGCGCGGCCTCGAGGGCCGGCCGGAGGTCTTTCGCCGCATTGACCCGCACGCCCTCGCAGCCGAACGCGTGCGCCAGGGCGACGAAGTCCGGGTTCCCGAAGTCGACGCCCGCCGCGCGCCCGAACTGCCGCTCCTGCTTCCAGCGGATCACGCCGTACCCGTCGTCCCGGAAGATCAGGACCACGAAGCCGAGCCCCAGCCGCACCGCCGTCTCGAGCTCCTGGATGTTCATCAGGAGGCCCCCGTCGCCGGTGACGACCACGACGCGGCGCTCCGGCTGGGCCAGCTTCGCCGCGATCGCGCCCGGTAGCCCGATGCCCATCGCGGCGAACCCGTTGGAGATGATCACCCCGTTCGGAACGCGGGCTCTGAAGCGCTTCGCCACCCAGAGCTTGTGCGCGCCGACGTCCGAGATCACGAGATCGTCCGGCTTGAGGACGGACTCGAGATCCCAAATGATGCGCTGGGGAAGGAGCGGAAACCCGTCGTCGAGGCGCCGCGGGTCGTCAGGCGGTCGGCTCGGCGGGGCGCGCTCCGGGCGGACCGCGACGAGCGGCGCCAGGAGCTCGAGGGCCTCACGCACGTCGGCCACGACCTCGACCGCGGGCTGGTAACGCGCATCGACCTCGGCCGCCGTGAAGTCGATGTGGACGATCTGGAGCTGGCCCGTCGGATTCCACTGGGCGGCGCTGTATTCCACCGGGTCGTAGCCGACCGCGATCACGACGTCCGCGCTCGTGAAGCCCACGCGGGCCGGATCGTCCGAGGCGAGGCCGACGGTGGTCCGCGCGAGCGGGTGATCGGCGGAGATCGCTCCCTTCGCCATGAACGTGGTGACCACCGGGATCTGCGCCCGCTCGGCGAGCACGGTCAGATCCTTGGACGCCCAGCCGCGGATGACGCCGTTCCCGGCCAGAATCAGCGGATGCTCGGCCCGATTGATGATGTCGGCCGCGCGCGCGAGCGACGGCCGATCGGGCGAGGGCCGGCGAGGGCGGTCGGCGAGGAGCGGCTCGCCCTCGGCGGGTCCCTGGGCGACATCCTCGGGTAGCTCGAGGTGGCAGGCGCCGGGCTTTTCCTCCTGGGCGCGCTTGAACGCCTTTCGCACCGCCTCGGCGACCACTGCGCCGGTCTCGATGCGGGCGTTCCACTTCGTGAACGGCCTGAACACATCGACGATATCGACGTACTGGTGCGACTCCTTGTGGAGCAGGTGCCGCGCGAGCTGACCCGTAATCGCCACGGCCGGCGCCCGGTCGAGGTTCGCATCGGCGAGACCGGTGGCGAGATTCGTGGCGCCCGGCCCGAGCGTGGCCAGGCACACGCCCGCGTGGCCCGTCAGGCGGCCCCAGACGTCCGCCATGAAGGCCGCCGCCTGCTCGTGCCGGACCGGAACGAACTGGATGGACGACCGGGCGAGCGCCTCGTTGACATGCAGCGTCTCCTCGCCGGGCACGCCAAACACGTACCGGACACCTTCGCGCTCCAGACAACGGACCAACAGCTCGGCTCCGGTCATCACGCGACCTCCTGGGCGCTCCTGCCGCTCAATGTGGACTCTACTTCAACACGGACTTCAGCGTCGCGAGGAGACGTCGAGCGAGGGAGCGTCTTCGTCGATCCGCCACAGCGGGGCACGAAGGCACATCGGCCAGCGCCACGACGGAGCCGACGAAGCTCAGGATCTCGTGGTTCACACGTTCGGGTACTTCCAGCAACACCATGTGACCCGCGCCCTCGATGATTCCGAGCCGCGATCCCGGGATCAGCTGGCTGAGGCGCTCGGCCAGCGCGGGCGGCGTGAGCCTGTCCTTGCTGCCACACAGGACGAGGGTCGGAACATCGAGACGCGCCGCCTCCGCGGACAGGTCCATGGTCTTGGCGGCTTGCACATCGTCAAGGATCGTCTCCGGTCGGCAGGAGCGAAGCTCCTGCATCCCGAGGCTGACCGCGCCGTCGGGCGCCCCGGGCCCGAACAGGATCTTCTTCGCCATCGAAAAGAAGACGAGCTTGCGCAGCGGCCCGGGAAGATACGCCAGCCATCGTTCTCCCGGGCCGTCGACCCTCGGAAGCTTCGCGCAGCTCGCGAGGAGGACGAGGCCTTTCACCGCGTCGGGTCGCTGGGCCGCGAGCGCGATGGCGATCGCGCCGCCCAGTGAGTGTCCCGCAGCGATGACCGGACCGGTGCCCAGTGCGTCGAGAAAGTTGGCGACGATCCCGCCGTACTGCTCGACGCTCGCGTGTCGCATCGGATCAGACTCTCCGTGTCCGGGCAGATCGATCGCGACGACCCGCACGGCACCCGCCAGGCCGCGGAGCTGGTTGACCCAGGAGCGTGCACTCACCCCCGAGCCGTGGATCAGAAGAATCGTTGGCCCCGAGTCTCCGGCGGTCAGATAGGAAACTCGGCGCCCGTGGAGCTCGACGAAGCGGCGGACGATCTCCGCTCCGGCGGCTCGCGGTCCGCGCTGGCCGGACACTATTTCCAGTACCACGTCGCCGACACCGAGGAGTTCGGCAGCGGGTTTGCGACCGACAGGCGACGGGACGCGACCGCCTCGAGACCTCCGAGAGCGAGAACGAGCATGGCGATGACGATGAACAAGAATGCGAAGACGCGGATCACCCGATACCCTCCTTGCTGATACCCACCCTAGAGGGTTGGATGCCCGCGCGCCAAGAGAAGATTCTCACACGGTGAATCCACAGACAAGGCGTCAGCGTCACATCCGTGGAGGATGATGACGATGGCGAAACGGATTCTGGTACCAATCGACGCTCGAGAGCGCAGCGAGACGATCGTGCCAATCGTTGCTGCCGTGGCCCATGGCAGTGGATCGACCGTCCGCCTCCTGCGGGTCTTCCCCGTCCCAGATCGGGTAGTCGGTCCGCGCGGACGGACGATCGCGTACACCGATCAGGAGATGGCGCGTCTGACGGCCGAGGGGATGGACCAGCTTCGCCGGATCGAGACGCAGCTGGATGGGACTCCGGTGGAGAGCGTCGTTCGCTTCGGCGAGCCAGCCGAGGAGATCCTGCTCGAGGCCGAGGCGTTCGACGCCGATCTTGTCGCGCTCGCGACTTCCGTCCGCAGTCGCCTGCGTCGCGCGCTGTTGCCCGGGGTAGCCGAGCGGGTTGCCCGCAAGGCGCCGGTGCCCACGCTCTTACTGCGTGTCAGCCGACCCAGCGGACGACGCCGGTGACGCCGTCGACGGCGACCGTGGCCCCCTCGGGGATCCGTCGCGTGGCGCCCCGCGCGCCGAGCACGGCCGGGATGCCGCGCTCGCGTGCGAGCGCGGCGAGATGCGACGTGCTGCCGCCGAGCTCGGCCACCACGCCCGCAGCCCGGGGCAGCACCGCGGCGAGCGCCGGGCCCCCAACCTGGGTGACGACGACGCTGCCCAGCGTCACGCGCCCGAGGTCTCGCTCGTCCAGGACGACGCACGCCGGACCGGTGGACCAGCCGATCCCCGCCGGCTGACCCGTCAGCGCCGGATGGCGGCTCCACCCGTCTTCCGTCGCACCGAGCGGCTCGACACGTAACGGCCGCGCCTGCAAGATCCAGAACCCCTGCCCGTCCTTCGCCCACTCGATCTCGACCGCTGAACCAAGCTCGGATTCTGCCTCGAGCACGAGCCGCGCGAGCGCCCGGGCCTCCGCGTCGGTCAAGCACGGCGCCTCGACCCGCTCGCGCTCCACGGCGCGCCAGCGCGGGCCGGCGCCGGCCGCGGTGATCAGGTGCTCCTTGCGTCCCGGCTCCACCGCTTCCACCGAGGCGTCGCGCCGCAGGAGGTAGCGATCGGGAATGACTTCGCCCTGGGCGATCGCAGCGCCGAGCCCCCACGTGCCCGTGAGCACGATCTGGTCGTTCGGCGTCAGGCTGAACGCGCCGCCGGCGGCCTCGGCCTCCACCATCCGCTGGATCAGGATCGGCATCGCCGACTGCGCCGGATCAATCTCGTAGGCGCGCATGTACCGGAGCGCGCGCGTGGACCAGAGCGCCGTCCAGCACGCGCGCACCGCCGTGACCAGATCCGCGGGCTCGGCGATGCCAAGAAACGTTTCGAACTGGCCGGCGAAGGACGCAGGTACCGTGTCCTCGCATGAGGCGGACGAGCGCACGGCGAGCTGGGCGCTGGCCCCGCTCGTCAACCGCTCCCACGCCGAGTCGAGCGCGGCCGTCACCGCGGGGTCGAGCGCCGCGCGGGTGAGGCCAAGCCTGATCGAGAGCGCCGGCCGGCGCGCCTCGAGCCGCTCGGCTCCGGCGACTCGTCGCGCCGTTTCGGCGAGGCCAGCAAGCGCGAGTTGCCTCCGGTAGGCATCGGCTGTGAGGCAGACGCCCTCGGGCACGGGCAACCCCGAGCGGCGGAGTTGGGCCAGGGTCGCCGCCTTGGGCCCGACGCGATCAGCGGTGGCGGCGTCGGCGTCGGCCAGCGGGATGGCGACGTCAGGGAACAATGAGGGTCCTCAGCACGCGGTCGGGATCGCGCTCGTAGTCGTCGAACGCCGCCGCCGCCCGGTGGAGCGGGTAGGAGCCGGTGATGAAGCCGTCCAGGTCCACGGCGCCGGCCGCCACGAGGCGGATGGCCGGCTCGAAGTCCGCGGGGACGAGCGCGCGCGAGCCCACGAGCGTCAGCTCCTTGTAGTACATCGGGAAGGTCGTGAAGTCCGGCACGGGCTCGTGGCTGATCGCGTAGAGCAGGAACGTGCCGCCGGGGCGAAGCATCTCCATGGCCGGACGCAGAAGGCCGGGAGCGCCGGTGGTGTCGATCACCACGTCCGCTCCGCGGCCCACCGTCAGCGCCAGCACCTCGGCGACGATGTCGCGCCCCGCCGGATCGACAGTCGCGTCGGCTCGCATGCGCCGCGCCAGGTCACGCTTCCAGGCGCTCCGCGAGATCGCGACGACCGGGCTGGCGCCCGCGAGCTTGGCGAGCTGCGTGTGGAGAAGCCCCGTGGCGCCCTGGCCCAGCACCACCACCGCGTCGCCGGGACTGATGCGCACGCGCGACTGCGCGTGGTGGACGGTCGCGAGCGTTTCGATGAGGGTAGCGGCCTCGAGGCCGATCTCGGCGGGCACCGGATGGAGATAGCGCTCGGGCAGAACCACGTGCTCGGCCAGCGAGCCGTCCAGTTCGCGACCAAGCAGCCCGGCTCGGCGGCAGAGGTTCTCGTCGCCCCGCGTGCAGCAGTCGCAGGCGCCGCAGGCGATGATCGGGTTGATCACGACGCGCGTCCCTACCCCGATCCGAGAGTCGGTGCCGACCGCCTCGACGATGCCAGCGGCCTCGTGGCCCAGCACCACTGGATAGCGGACGCCCGGATGGCGACCAGTGTAGATCGCCAGATCGGTGTGGCACACGGCGGTCGCCGCAACGCGGACAACCGCCTCGCCCGGGCCCGGCAGGGGCTTGGGCCGCTCGGCAACCTCGAAGCGGCGAGGCGCCTCGAGGACGGCCGCCCGTGTCATGTCGCCGCCTTTTTCAATCGACGACCGTGATCTCTTCGACCGGGAAGTTGGAGATGATCTCGGTCCGATCCGGGTGGACGATCAGCATCTCCTCGATCCGCACGCCCCACTCGTACCGCTTCCCGTGCTGGGTCTCCAGCGCGAAGACCATGCCGGGGCGGATCTCCAGCGGATGGTCGAGCGACCAGATGCGCGAGATCACCGGCTGGTCGTACTGGGCGAGGCCGAGGCCGTGCCCCCAGAGGTTGGCGGCGGCCTGGTCCTCCTCCTCGTAGCCCCACGCCTCCCTGGCCGAGGGCCACTTGAGCGCGATGTCCCGCGTCGTCGCTCCCGGGTGGACGGCGTGGATGGAGTCGTAGAGCCACCGGAGCGCGGTGGCGTAGTAGTCTTTCATCTCCTGCGTCGGCTTCTTCCCGACGCAGTACGTCCGGTAGTAGCAGGACTTGTAGCCGTTCCACGTGAGCGCCGCGAGGTCCATGAAGACGATCTCGCCTGGCTTGATGATGCGATCGGAAAAGTTGCGCCAGTTGGGCCAGGTGTTGGGCCCCGAGGAGACGATGACGTCCTCGACGTCCTCCATGCCGGGGATCGCGTAGAGGAACTCCATGATGTGGGCGGTCACCTGGTTCTCGGTGAGACCGGGCTTGAGGAAGCGCATGGTCTCCCAGTGGGCCGCGTCGCCGATGGCCCCCACGACGCGCAGGCACTCCTGCTCGTCCACGTTCTTGATCGCCCGCGCTTCCATCATGGGCGTCATCCCGTCGGCCCACTTGAGCTTCGCCTCGTTGAACTGGTTCAGCATGTTGATGTCGATGAAGTCCACCCCGAGCGTTTTGTCGGCCACATCGTAGCGCCGCATCTCCTTCACGATGGCGTCCGTGAACTTCTTGACCTGCTGCTTCGACGCGGGGCCGGCCGCGCCTTTGATCCACGCGTACGACCAGCGAACGTTCTCCGCGGGAATCCAGGGCGCGTGGCGCTGGATCTGGAAGCCGATGTCGCCCTGCTCGAAGAGCACCGGCGGCCCGTCACCGCAGAGGAGCGCGTAGCGGAGCCCGGGCTTCAGACGGTTCCAGCCCGGCGTGAGAGTGCTCGTCACGTACCGCACGTTCTCGTCGTACATCAAGAGGAGGGCGCCGAGGTTGTGGGCCTTCATCCGCTCGCGCGCCCGCTCGAGCCGGTACTTCCGGAGGCGGTCCCAGTTGACCCGCTGCTGCCAGTCCACGCCCACGGTGCCGAAGTTCGCCATGTCGTTCCTCCGCTGATGGGATCGGGCTCAGACTGCGGGTCGCCAGGTCTTCACGGCGCCTTCTTACTTGATGGCCTGCGGGTTGATCGGCGAGCCCACCGCCCGCGTGATGGGCAGCGGTGGCGCCGCGAACATGAACTCGTAGACGCCGTCGGCCGCGCAGTCGTTCGCCAACGCCTCGAGGTGGAAGATCTCGCCGACGAGGAGCCCCATGTTGACCACCATGACGAGGTGGAGCGGCTGGAACGACCCGGGAAGCTCGTTGGGCCTGACCTCGGCGCCCCAGGTATCGGTGGCGAGCCCGGCGATGGACTTGTCGTAGAGCCACGGGGCGGTGAGGAAAGAGAGCCCCGGCGCGTCCCCGGCGGAGAAGGTCCCCCAGCTCCGCTCACGGAGTCGCCGCCCCACGTCTCCCGTTCTGACCAGGACGATGTCTCCGGGCTCGACGGTCACGCGCTGGCTGGCGGCGCAGGACTCGAGATCTTCGATGTAGATGGGCTCGCCCGGACGGAGAGCATCCACGCCCTTATGACGCGCGATATCGAGGAGGACGCCGCGAGTGACGATCTTGTCCTTGTAGTGCTCGATGCCGTTCCGCGCGGCGCCGGTGGAAGAGACCAGGCTCGCGTCGCGACCGCCGTACATCTTGCCGTGATGGAAGATGTGGCCGAGCCCGTCCCACTGGGTCCCGCACTGGAGGAACATGGTCACCTGGTCATCGGCGAAGCCCCAACCGTAGGGCAGCGTCTCGAAACCAGCCAGCTTCTGCCGGCCGGTCGCGTGGTCCGTGCCGGTAGCGACCATGCTGTGGATGGGGTTCACGCGCCCGAAGGCGCCGGTCTGGGGGCCGTTCGTGTCGAAGTTGAGAGCGCACGAGATCACCTTGCCCTTGCGCACGAGGGTGGCGGCGCGCTTGATCACATCGGGCGTGATGAAGTTGAGCGTCCCGATCTCGTCCTCGGGACCCCAGCGCCCCCAGTTGCGGAACTTCTTGCAGTATTCCTCGAGCAGCGCGGGGGTGACGGCGGGGCGGTTGGCGGTCTTCGGCTGGACGGTCGGCATGGAGTCCTCCGTTCTCGGGGTCGTGCCGGTATCCTACCCGAACGCCGCAACGCCCCTCAGGCCTCCGTGCGATAGAGGCCGAGCGCCGTGAGGAGCGGCACGTCCTGGAACGAGAAGAGGATCGCCGGGTCGCCGCCGTCGTTGGCGTGCTCGTGCCACGCCCGGGGCGGGACCGCGAAGAAGTCGCCGTGCGTCCAGTCGAAACGGACGCCGTCAATGACGCTGTGACCGCCTCCCGCGACCACGTGGTACACGGCGCTCGATGTCTCGCGGTGAGAGCGGGTGCGGATGCCCGGCCGCAGCATCTGGATGTAGCAGCCGAGCGTCGGCAGGACGGAGCGCCCGGTCGATGGATTCACGTACTCCAGGAGCACGTCGTCGTACGGGCTCGCGGAGAGCTCCCGCTGGCGCAGGAGCGCGGCGTGCGTCGCCTCCCAGCGATAGTGCAGCAGCTGGCCCGCCGTCGGCCCCGACTCCGCCGTCGCGGGCCTGAGGCCGGGCGTGCCGTACCGTCGCTCGGAGACCCCGGAGACGACGGCTACCGGCTGCCGCTCTTCGGGGTACGTGTCCATCGCGAGGTTCTCCAGATAGCGGAGGACGGGCGAGTCGAGCCCGTCGATCCACATCACGGGCGCCCTCCCCTCGTTGCCGTGATCGTGCCACGTCATGCTCGGCGTGAGCACGAGGTCGCCGGGCTCCATCACGCACTTGTCGCCCTCCACCGTGGTGTAGGCGCCGTGACCGTGGAGGATGAAGCGGACGGCGTTCGGGGTGTGGCGATGGGCGGGCGCCACCTCGCCGGGCAGGATGTACTGCACCGCCGTCGAGATCGTGTGCGTGCTCGTGCGCTCCGGCACGCCCGGATTGTCCAGGCGCAGGACGCGCCGCTCCGCCCCGCGGCCGAGCGTCATGAACTCCGCGCTGCGTCGGACCAGCGGCTCGATGTCGGCCCAGCGCCAGAGCCGCGCCTGGACCGCCGACGCCTTCGGCCGGATGAGCGGCCCCGGCTCGGCCCACGGAGCGTCGAGACCGGCGGCGCGTAGATCCGCCTGGTACGCCTCCAGATCTCTCGCCCGTTCGGTCGCTTGCAGTGCCATCATCGTCCTCCTTGGGCGCCAGCCCGGTCACGAGGTCACCGACGCGACGCCGAGCGACACGGTTGCGTCAGCGGCGAGAGGCCGGCTCAAAGTCGATGAACGCGCGATCGAGGGGCAGCTGTCTCTCGCGCTTGGCGGGGCTGAGCGAGTTCCGGCGGGGCAAGCCGGCCGCGCCGGACAACGCCGCGTCCAGTGCCGCCTCCTCGACAACTCCGACAAAATCGAATTTGCTGAACACGAAAGGCAGGCCGTCGGATCCCAGTGGCAATGAGCCGGCCATGACGTGGAAATGCGGGTGTGGCGCCGAGGTGTTTCCCGTGTTGCCGAGCCGCCCCAGCTCTTGATTGACCTCGACCCGCTCACCGGGGACGACCCGGACGCTATCGCGCTGGAGGTGGGCGTAAAAGGTGAAGACTCCGTGTCCATGATCGAGAACGACGAAATTGCCGTCGACGTCGCTCACGGTAATTGTCTGCGGGTCGGGCAGGGCGCCTGGTGCCTGATCGGGCAGGTCGTCGCGGGCGGCGACGACGCGCCCGGTCGCGGCGGCGAGGACGCGCGCGCCGTAGCCCACCCAGCTTCCCACTTCCTTCAGGTCGCCCACCACCAGCCGCCCCTCGGCGTCGGCCCGCACGAAGTCGACGGCGAACCGCTGGGAGTCGAACAGCTGGCCGTTGATGGACTGAATCGCGCCGCGATGCACCCCCGTGTCGCCACAGCAACCGTTGACGACGAGCCAGCCCCTGCCCTCGAGCGGAGGCCGGAAGACGTGGGTCTCCCGCGCCGCCAGCGCAAATGGGGCCAGGCGGTACTCGACCGACGATGGCGCGTTTGCAGCCGGGCTGACCGCCGCGAGCGCCTCGATCCGGTGGTCGAGGAGCCTGGGGACCGCGCGCGCCGAGGGGAAGTCGAGGGACAACAAGACCACGCGCGACTCGCTGGGCGGGAGATCGAGGTTCGAGGCGGGCCGCGCATTCAGCGCGCGGAGCATGCCGAGGAGTTGTTGACCCTCGAAGCGGAAGAGCCTGGCGTCGTGCTCGCGGTCCAGCACCTCCACCGCCTGCAGGGTTGCCGGCACGGCCTTGGCATTGGTCAGGACGAGTTCGTACACGACGTGGTGACGCCCATCCGTGCCATGCACGCCTGAGGTCGGCCCGCCGAGGATCGATCCCACAATCGCCGTGAAGACATCCTTGGCCGGTCCGGGTCCAGCGCCATCCGCGGCGCTCGCCGACACGAGCGCCACGAGGCTCACGACGACTCCCAGGGCGCCGATCCTTCGCACGCTCCCTCCATCGAGATGACGTCGCGCGACGGGGCAATGTACCATGCGCGGGACCGAGAGGTCCGCGTGTCGCCTGCCGCATAACCCGCCAACGGTGTCGCATCGCAGCGCCACCACAAAGCCCTTTGAAAAGAGCCTCTTCCAGCCTCTCCCGTGAAATCGGTGCCGCGATCTTGCGCCGGCTCTCCTCAAGAAGAAGTTTCCCCTTCGTACGGCCCTCTTGTCCTGAGCCACCTTACAGAGCGTTGCCGTCAGGCGGAGACATGGCAAGCGATTTGCCCTAAACTCGCGTGGGAGCCGACAGTTGTCGGATGTCGGTCCTCATGCCTGATGGGGTGCATGTGGGATGAACGCGAACCACATGTCTCTTTCTCGTGGACGACCCCCGTGTTCCCAGGGTTGAGGGGTCTCCGCGTCCGCACCCCATCAGGCTTCACCGTGGGCTGTGTTCCGACAGAACGGAGAGGAGATGCCATGACTCGCTCGGTGATAGACATGAAAGTGCTGCTCCTCGTTCTTGCGCTCCCGCTCTTCGGCGGGACGGCGATGGGGCAAGTCCCAACTGTGCCAGATCTCCCGGCGGTATCTCCGGCCAAGGATCCCGGTGTCCGTGGAGGCTCGCCGGGCGCGGGTGGGCCGATTCACGGCCTGAACACGAACGAACGGGCGTTTTTCTCGGCAGGCCAGGACGAGTTCGAGGAGGTCCAGTCGGTCCAGGGCGAGGCAATCATACCCGGTACGGAACCCGGCCTCGGACCGAGGTTCAACCTGGATAGCTGCGCCGGCTGTCATGCACAGCCGGCCACGGGGGGAACGAGCCCCCTCCCGAATCCTCAGGTGGAGGTCGCCACGAAGGCGGGCGCCTCGAACGATGTGCCCTTCTTCGTCACGAGCGACGGGCCAGTACGCGAAGCGCGGTTCAAGTCCAAGCCGAACGGCGCCCGGGACGGTGGAGTGCATGGGCTCTTCACCATCAGGGGACGACAGGATGCATCAGGCTGCGACATCTTCCAGCCCGACTTCGCGGCCGAGGCCGCGGCGAACAATCTCATCTTCCGCATTCCGACGCCCGTGTTCGGGGCGGGCCTGATCGAGGCCGTCCCGGATGCGACGATCGTCGAGAACAAGAACTCCTCTCTGCTGCGGAAGCGGGCGCTGGGGATCGCCGGCCGCGAGAATAGGAGCGGTAATGACGGCACCATCACCCGGTTCGGCTGGAAGGCGCAGAACAAGTCCCTCGAGCTTTTCGCGGGGGAGGCGTACAACGTCGAGCAGGGCGTGACCAACGAATTGTTCCCGACCGAGCGCGACGAAACCCCTGGGTGCCTGTTCAATGCGACGCCTGAGGATCACACCACGCTCGACGCGTCGACGCCCACGAAGGTCGTCAGCAACGTCGTGAACTTTGCCTTCTTCATGAAGTTCCTGGCCCCCGCGAAGCCTGCTCCCGACACGGTGTCGATTACGCGTGGGCGCGCATCGTTCGCCGAGATCGGCTGCGCCCTCTGCCACACGCCGTATCTGACGACGGGCAACTCCTCGAGCGCAGCGCTCAACCAGAAGCGGGCCAATCTCTTCTCGGACTTGCTGCTGCACAACCTGGGACCGGGCCTGGCCGACGACATCCTCCAGGGGAACGCGAGGGGCGACGAGTTTCGGACCGCGCCCCTGTGGGGGCTCGGGCAGAGGATCTTCTTCCTGCACGACGGGCGAACGACGGACCTGCTGGAGGCGATCCAGGCCCATGCGAGCGCCGGCAATCCGCCATCGGAGGCGAACGCCGTGATCGCCAACTTCAACGCGCTCTCGGAATCGGGGAAGCAGGACATCCTCAATTTCCTGCGCGGACTCTAAGCCCAGTTGACCGATGCCGAGAGGCATCATAGCCTCTCGGCATGGGCAAGATCGTCTTCGCCGGCGCCATGTCGCACGTGCTCGACCCGGACTACTACGACGCGGCTTGCGGGCCGGTCGGCCGGCGCAAGGTCGAGGACGTCATGGAGGCGATCCGCCAGATGGGCGCACGCCTCGCAGCACGAAGCCCGGACGCCCTGATCGTGGTGGCCGACGATCACCTGAATGCGTTTTCCTTCAACGCGGTGCCCGCGTTGTGTGTGCGCATCGGCACGACCGTGAGTCGCATGGTTCAAGAGGACGCCGAGGCGTTCGACAAGGTGCTCGAGGACATGCCGCTGACGTATCCGCTCCACGAGGCGCTCGCGAATCAGATCCTCGAACAGGGCCTCGCCTCCGGCTTCGACTTAGCGCTGTCGTGGGAGGCGCCGCTGGATCACGCCTTCCTGAGCCCCGTGACCACGCTCTTCGGCACGCGTCCGATCCCGCCGCTCGTCCCGATCTGGGTGAACTGCTTCGTCGCGCCGCAGCCGACGGCACGGCGGTGCTTCGATTTCGGGCGGCACATTGCCCGAGTGGTGGCCGGGAGCCCGTGGAACGTGGGGATCATCGCCACCGGTGGTCTCTCGCACTTTCCGGAGCTCCTCGTGGCTCGAGTGGGGGAATCGGACACGGTCTTCGATCGCAAGATCCTCCACTGGCTCGAGCATGGCGAGCACGAGCCGCTCTGTCGCCTCAGCGCCGACGAGCTGCACAAGAGCGGTGAGCACGAATTCCTCAACTGGATGGTACTCATCGGGGCCATCACCCCGGCGCGGGCCGACGTCCGGTACTTCGGGGAGTTGGGGCGGATCAATCTGGCGGCTGTCGAGTGGAGGGTGGAATGAGCCGCTACGCCGTCAACAGCCTTCTCTATCGGTTGAAGAAAGACCGCGAGTTCCGCGCGCGCTTCAGCACGGATCCGCGCGCCGCCTTGGCCGATGCCGACCTGACGGAGGCCGAACGCGCGGCGTTCCTGGCGCGCGACATGCGGCGGATCAACGAGCTCGGCGGCTACCTGCACCTCGTTCTCTCGATCCCGGGCCTCGCCGTGCACTGACCGCGGCCTGCTTCTTCGGCTCGAACCCGGGTGCGTACAGCGGCGCGGAGATCGACGTGTCGACGGGGGTGCCGACGATCCCGTGGGACATGTCCTTGGCGGTAAGGAAGATGACGTCCGCGTCGGGAGTCGCCAGCGCCGAGTGCACGACATTGGCGGGGATGTAGATCAGCGAGCCCGCCGGCACGCGCGATTTCACGCCGTCGACTTCGCTCTCGAGCGTGCCCTGGACGACGTAGACCCACTGCTCGTTCGGATGGCTGTGCGGCCGCCCGCCGGTTCCTCGCGGCACGCGCATGAGACCGATCTGAATGCGTTCGCCCTCGATCACCGGCCCGTGGGCCGTGGAGTAGCCGGGGCCGGCGTCGATCGTGCTGAGCTTGGCGAGATCGAAGGTGTATCGTCCACCGCCGGCCTTGATCGCGCCCTCCGTCTTGGTCTTCGACTGCTGCGGCGTGCTCGCGCTCCGCTGCTCGGCCATCTTGACGTCTCCTTCCCAAGGGGTTCGGACCCATCGACCCGGCCGGACTCTAGACGTGCACCTCGAGATTTGTCAATATCTGGCCCCATGGCGACCACGGCGAAAGGCCCGACCTCACGGAACATGCGGCTGCTCGCGCAGCACCCCCTCAACGGCTTCGGCAACTGCGGCGAGGGCATGGCCATCCAGCTCACGCGAGATCGCCGTCGCGTGCTCTGGATCGCCCACGAATCGCCGCCCAAGAATGTGACCGCGGTGGACGTCACCGACCCGCGCAAGCCCGCCGTGATCGCGCAGACGGAGCTGCCGCACGACAAGATGCGCTCCAACTCGCTCGACGTCGTCGGCAACCTCCTCGTCGTCGCCTACCAAACGCAGACGCCCGGCATGCGGCCGGCGGGGTTCGAGATCTTCGACGTCGAGGACCCGGTCAAGCCACGGTCCATCGCGTTCTTCGACGCCTCCGGCCCGTCCTCACGCGGCGTGCACCACCTCTGGTTCGTCGACGGCAGCTACGTGCACATGAGCGCCGGCGCCGCCGACTTCGTGCCCCGTAACCGCCGTGACGATCAGTGCTATCGCATCGTGGACGTCCGCCAGCCCACGCGCCCGATCGAGGTGGGCCGCTGGTGGCTGCCGGGCACCCGCGACGGCGATCCCGAGCCGCCACCGCCGCGGCATCCGACGTTCGACACGGGCTTCCGCGCCCACAACACCAACGTCTATCCGGCCCGGCCCGACCGGGCCTACATCGGCTACATCGACGGCGGCGCCGTCATCCTCGACATCTCGGATCTGGCGCGCCCGCGGTTGGTCAGCCGCTGGAACTACCAGCCGCCGTATCCCGGCTTTTGCCACACCGTGCTGCCGCTCTTCGAGCGCGGCCTGCTCGCCGTCAGCGACGAATCGATCGCCGACGGTGGCAAGGACTGGCCCAAGCTGGTCTGGATCGTCGATGTCCGCGAGGAGACCAAGCCGGTGCCGATCAGCACCTGCCCGCTGCCGCCGCTCAAGGCGTTCACGAAGCGGGGTGGCCGCTTCGGCGCCCACAACCTCCACGAGAACCGGCCGGCGCCAGGGACGTGGACCTCGGAGACGGTCGTCGTGGGAACCTTTTTCAACGGCGGCGTGCGGGCCTTCGACATCTCCGACGCCTTCCGGCCCCAGGAAGTCGCCTGGGCGGTCCCGCCCGCGCCGCGTAAATCTCGCGCCAAGGCCATCCAGCTCAACGACGTCTTCGTGGACGACCGCGAAGTCCTCTACACGGTGGACCGCCTCATCGGCGGCCTCTACATCTACGAGCTACGTCTCTAAGGCGTCACGGGGGCCGCTCACTTCCGCTCGCGCACCTGCACGCCCGCCGCCTCTTCCTGGAGCATCCACGGCGCGGTCGAATCCTTGTCGCCCCAGCCGCGCGCCATGGCCTCCACCATGATCTGCTCGGCGACCGCGGCCAGTGGCATCGGCACGTCGTACTCACGCGCGAGCTCCGTGGCGAGCCCGATGTCCTTGCGGGCGAGCTTCAGCGCGAACCGCACCGTGTCGAAGTCGCCTCTGAAGATCACGTTCGGCAGCATCTGCGAGAGCATGAGGCCCTGGCCGAAGGCGGCGCCACGGATCGCCTCGAGGAGCGCCTCCGGCTTGACGCCTGCCTTCACGCCGAGCGTGAAGCCCTCGGCGAAGACCGCGCGCGTCGCGATGCCGATCATGTTGTGGACAAGCTTCGCGATCGTCCCCGCGCCGATCGGCCCCATGTAGCCGACCTTGTCGCCCACCGCTTGGAGCACCGGCCTGACCTCGCGGTAGATCGATTCATCGCCGCCGACCATGACTTGCAGCGTCCCGCGCTGGGCGCCCCACACGCCGCCGGAGACCGGCGCATCGAGGACATGGACGCCCTTGTCCTTGAAGGCGGCGTGGAGCTTCCGCATGACCGTCGGCGAGCCCGTCGAGAGGTCCGCATAGACGGTGCCGGGGACGGCGCCGTGGATGATCCCGTCGGGGCCGAGCGCCACGGCCTCGACCTCTTTCGGACCGGGAAGGGAGGTGAGGATCAGCTCGCTCGCGCGTGCGAGGGCCTTCGGGCTGTCCGCCCACTTGGCGCCCCCGTCGAGGTGCGGCTTCGCTGCGTCCGGCCGCACGTCGTGGACGACGAGGGCGTGGCCGGCCTTCATGAGGTTCAGGGCCATCGGCCCGCCCATGTTCCCTAGTCCGATGAATCCGATTCGCATACACCCGCCTCTCTTCCTCTACGGTTTGTCTGCAGGCAGCTTGCTCAGGAACTCGCCGAGCTTCGGTCCGTAGACATCGACCGTCTGCACGACTGCGGCGTGCCCGTAACCGGCGGCTTCCCGCACGAGGAGATACTCCGCCTTCGGTCCCAGCTTCGCCGACGCCTTTGCGATATGGCCGAGCTCGATAGGCACGACCTCGTCCCCGGCCATGTTGATCACCAGCACTCGGGCTTTCACTCGCTCGAGCTGGCTGTAGGCGTCGAAGCCATCGTTGACCCGCAACTGATAGATCCAATCGTTCGCGTCGAGATTCTGTGTGATCTGTTTCGCCAGCAGAGGTAAGTACTGGAACGACCGCTCACGCGTCGGCGCCACGTCCCACAAATGGCCGGCGCCGTCCAGGAGCATCCAGTAGGCCATCACGGCGAGCGGAAAGTTGCGCGGCTGGCCCGTATACGCCCCCTGGTTCCATGTCGGATCCCGAAGCAAGGGTTCGATGCCGAGAAAATCCTGCATGCCCCGGCGCCCCGCATTCGGAAACGGGGACGAGACGATGGGCACGACGCCCCGCATGAACTCCGGGTACTGGACGCTCCACTGCCAGGCCTGGCGCCCGCCGTAGGAAATGCCGATGACGGCGTGCAGCTGACGAACGTCCAGTTTCTCGGTCAGGAGGGCACGCTGGGCCTTCACCACATCGGTGAGCGTATATCTCGGAAACTGCATCCGCAGGCCGTCACTCGGTTTGCTGCTCTTGCCCGAGCCGATCGTATCCGAGGCAATGACAAAGTACTTGCCGGTATCGAGCGGCTGTCCGGGACCGTACATCCTGGTCGACCACCATGGGCTGCCGAAATTCTGCCAGCTGCCGGTCGTGCCGTGACAGAGCAAGACGGCGTTGGTGATGTGCCCCGCCTGATCTCGTTTCGGCGCTCCCCACGTCGCATAGTTGATCCGGAGTTCTGCCAGCGTCTCTCCGCTCGCGAACGCGAAGTTCTTGACGACATGGCTGCCTTCCTTGGCGAGGGAGAGGTAATCGACCGCGGCGGGTTGTGCCGCAGCGGCGGACATTCCGGCCAGGGCAAAGACAACGCCCACGCAACAGAGGAGCAGTCGGCGCACGGGCTTCAAGGTGCCCTCCCCACCCCGTATCGGTTCAGGGAGTGTAGAGGCGCACCCAGTTGTCCCAGAGGATCTTGCGAGCCGTCTCCGCCGGTAGCGGTAGCTTCAGGAACTGTTCGGTCGCCCGCGGGTACTTGGAGTCGCCGTGCGGGTAGTCCGTGGAGAAGACGATGTTGTCGGCCAGCGTCTCCGCGGCATGCACCGCAGGCGTCTCGTCGCACTCGACCGATACCCAGCACTGGCGCCGAAAGTACTCGCTCGGCTTGCGCGCGAGGTCCGGGGCCTCGACGGCGCCGCGCCATTCGACGTGCTCGTCCATCCGCCAGAGGAGCCAGGGCGCCCAGGCGCAGTTGCCCTCGAGGAAGGCGACGCGGAGGCGCGGAAATCGCTCGAGGACGCCGCCCATGCACATGCTGACGCACGCCTGCATCATCTCGAGCGAGTGGCTCACGACATGCCCCATGATGCCCCGGTCGAACCGCTTGCCGGTCTGCTCGATGTACGGCATCTCTCCCGAGCCGCCCTCGTGGAAGCAGATCGGGACGCCGAGCCGCTCCAGCTCCGCCCACAGCGGGTCGTAGGAGGCGTGATGCCAGTATCGCCCGTTGATCGGGTTCGGACGCATGAACGTCGCCTTGAACCCGAACTCCGTCGCCATGCGGCGCGCCTCGGCGGCGGCCGCGTCGACGTCGTGCGGCGGCAGCATCGCCGCGCCGAGCAGGCGCTCGGGGTCCTCGGCGCAAAACTGCGCGAGCCAGTCGTTGTAGGCGCGCGCGATGGCGGCGGCGAGGTCGCGATCCATCCCGTCGACCGCCAGCGCGAAGAGCCCGCGACTCGGGAAGAGCACCGCGACGTCGAGCCCCTCCCGCTCCATCGCCTCGAGCTGCGAGACCGCATCGTAGCCGCGCCGCTCGGCGTGCTCGTACCGGTCGGCCTGGGCCGTCTGCGTCACCCGGAGCATCTGGCGCGAGAGCGGCGTGCGGTTCGGGATGCGCTTGCCTTCCCACTCGATCGCCACGTCGCGCGGCACCTCGGTCAGTCCCACCGGGGCCCGCGCCTTGAACTGCGGCTCGATGTAGTTGATCCAGAGATCGGCCGGCTCGATCACGTGCATGTCGGAGTCGGCGACCGCGAACCTCTCCCTCGCCATGGTGTGCCCTCCCAATCGGCCAGGACTGTGACGGTCCTACTCGTCCCAGGGGTTGTGCTTGACCGGCGGCGGAAGCCAGATCCGCTCGTACACCTTCTGAAGCTCCCGCTCCTTCGCTATCTCCTCCCGAGGAGTCACCTTGGCGTACTTCGCCTCGGTCGGGCTCGAGAAGTTGTACCGGTTGACGTTCGGTGCAGACATGATCCGGGCCACCGGCTCCTTGCATCGTGGACACGTCGCGAGGGGCGGGTCGGTCATCCCTTGCCTCACCTCGTAGATGACGAGGCAGGGCGCGCATTCGTACTCGTAGATGGGCATCGCGTTCCTCCTCTCGCGCGAGAAGCGGGTGGCCGGCTCGCCGCCGGCCACCCGGTACGGCGCGAGCTACACCGCCACGATCCGAGGCGTCTCCGCGGGCGGCGCGCTGGCCGTGCTCTTGAGATTCCAGATGCGGGCGGCGTTCTGCCCGAAGACCTTCGCCTTGATCTCAGTGGTCAGCTGGGGGTACCCGTGACCCTCGACGAGCTGCTCGGGGATCTGGAACTTCCGAAACGCATCGATCTGCCACTGCGGGTTGCCCCAGAGCGCCGAGTCGGTCCCCCACATCACATAGTCGGGGCCGAGGTCGCGCAGCAGCGTCCCGAGCACGTGCGCGCACTCGAGCGGGCGGCTCGTCACCGTCGCCGCGAACGTCGACCCGACCTCGCAGTACATGTTCTTCCGCTGCGGCTTGAATCCTTTCAAGGCAGCCAGCTCCGCGTGGTACGGCCACCCCGAGTGGTACGCGATGAAGTTCAAGTCGGGGAAGTCGTCGCAGACCGCGTCGAAGTCCTCCGCATGCGCGTACCGCGCCATGAACTGGCCGAACGGGATGCCCTTGTGACAGCCGATGTTCTTGATCCCGAGCTTGCGGGCCTTCTCCCACATCGGGTACGCCTTCTTCTGGTCGTCGAACCACCACCCGCGCTGGGGGGTCGAGTCGAACGTGTAGAGCTTCAGCCCGGAGATCTTGTACGTCTCCACGAACATCTGCATTCGGTCCAGCGTCTCGCGGAGCCCCTGATTGGGCGTCAGGCCGCCGCCGAGCATGACGGTCCGGTCCGGCCAGCGCTGCTTGACCTCCGCCTGCTCCTCGATCGGGATCATGTCCTTGCCGCCGTAGTCCTCCCGGAACCCGAAGGGATTGAAGATCGCGACGCTGGTATCGCTCCCCTCGAGGATCAGCTTGCCGAAGTTCTCGACGGTCATATCCTTGGTCCCGTTCGGAAGCCCCATCGCCTTGCCGAGGTCATCGAGGAGCTGGACGAACCACATCCCCCGCTCGCTCGTGTTCACGCCCGGGATATAACCGTCCTTTCGCCAGCAGATGTGGGTGTGGGCGTCGACGATGAAGTCGGCCCCCGGCTTCCGCGCGACCTTGATTTCCTTCGCCGCGGCGGGGTCGGCCGCCTCGGCCTTGGTGACGTCGAAAAACTTCATGCCGGTGATCTCGTTTACCGCCAGCATGGCGGCCGCGAACCCGGAAGCCGTCCCGAGGAAATTGCGACGCGACAGCCCGGCTTTGGCGGCATAGACGTCCACGTGCTCGCTGATCCGCTCGCCCATGTGGCCCGCGAGGAAGTACGATGTCCCCTGCTCTTCGGGGGTCATCGGGCCAGGGGTGGTCCGTTTATATCCCTTGAAGTACTCGAAGACATTGAACTCCATGCCTCACCTCCCGATCGAACCGACGGTCAGAACCCTCATTGACACACTCGCGAGTCCCACCTTCGCTCGTCCCACCCCCCTTTG
>Ga0209689_1000649_pt1 | contig 24764 bp, 19 predicted proteins | sample GraSoiAngelo_149_FD_187119 | JGI IMG/M metagenome (GOLD analysis project Ga0209689, IMG submission 187119) | Grasslands soil microbial communities from the Angelo Coastal Reserve, California, USA - 14_1009_09_30cm (SPAdes) (version 2) | ecosystem: Environmental > Terrestrial > Soil > Grasslands ... | reverse complement strand
TTCTCCGCCACCTCCAGCGCCTCCGGCTTGCCGACCCGCGGCAGCACGACGCAGAACTCCTCGCCGCCATACCGCGCGACGATGTCGATCTTGCGGATGGTCCGCCGCAGCGCGAGCGCGACTCCGCGCAGCACGCCATCTCCCACGGTGTGGCCGTGCGCGTCATTGATCCGCTTGAACAGGTCAAGGTCGATCATCAGCAGGGAGACGGGATCCCCGAAACGGAGTGACCGCGAGACCTCGTTTTCCAGCCGCAGGAAGAGCTGCCTGCGATTGGGGACGCCGGTGAGGGCGTCGGTGAACGAGAGCTCGAGCGTCTGCTGGTACAGGCGGGCGTTGGCGATGGCCAATGCCGCCTGCGCGGCGATCGCTTCCGCCAGCCGGATCTCCTGCTGGCTGAAGGCGTTCTCCTGCGGGCGGTTGAAGTTCATCACGCCGAGGATCCGGCCCTTGCTCTTCAGGGGCACGGCGAGGAACGAGCCCTTGTCGCGGCCGGGCCGCGCCTGGCGCGCGTATCGCGGATCGCTCGCGACGTTCTCGATGTAGATGGTCTGACCGCGCGCCGCCACCTCGCCGGTGATTCCCTCCCCGAGATGGAACCGGGTCCCGCGCGCGTTGCGCGGGGCATCTCCGGAGACGGCTTCGACGACGAGTTGGTGCGTCGCGTCGTCGACCAGCATCACGGAGAACTCGCTGACCCCGAAGCGGGCGCACACCTGCCCGCCCAGCATCTCGAGCAGCTCGGGGAGATCGAGCGTTCCCGAGATCGCATGGGAGACTTCCAGCAGCAGCTCCATCTCGCCGACGTGCGCGCCGAGGCGCGCGTTGACCGTCCTGAGCTCGGCCTGGAGCGACAGGTCGCGCTCCATCTTCGCCAGCGATTCCTTGGCCTCGATGTCCGCCACCGCCATGTCGGTGATGCGCGCGAGCATTGTGTTGAAGCTGCGCGCGAGCTTGCCCAGCTCGTCCTCGCTCTGCACCCGCGCGCGGACCAGGAACTCGCCCAGCTCGGCGCGCGCCATGACCCGGGAAAGGCCCTGGATCGGCTTGAGCAGGAAATGACGCGCCGCGAGCGCGATGGTCATGCCGGCGAACGTGAGGGCGAGAAGGGTTCCGAGGATCGCACCGGTCCGCAGCTCGTCGAACGCCATCGCCGGATCGCGGACCGAAAGCCGGTGGCTGTGGGCAACGAGCGCCCCGAGGCCCGCCAGGAGGACGACCGCGGAGGGAATTGCCGAGGCGAGGATGAGCTTGAGAGCGAGCGATTGGCGGATGCGAGAGAGCACGTTCAAGCGATTGTAGCGCCTCTGCTCCGGACTGGCTCCGGGTGGGTGCTGAACCCACATTCCACTTCCAAGGAGGCCGCGATGCGCTGCCAAGAGATCATGACGAAGAGTCCCGCCACCGTGAAGATGAACACCCCGGTCCAGGAGGTCGCGCGGATGATGGGGGAGAGGGACATCGGCTTCATTCCCATCGTGGATGATTCCGGCCGCGCGATCGGCACGGTGACCGATCGCGACATCACCATCCGCGTCGTCGCCAAGGGACTCGACCCGAAATCGGCGAAGCTGAGCGACTTCGGGGGCAACGAAGTCGTGTGCTGCTCACCCGAGGACGATGTGGACCGCGCGCGCGACCTGATGCAGCAGCACAAGGTGCAGCGCATCCTCGTCTGCGACGCGCAGAAGAAGCCCGTCGGCGTGATCAGCCTGCAGGACCTCGCGCGCTCGGAGAGCGAGGGCGAGATCGGGAAGACCGTCCGCGAGGTGAAGGAAGAAGGCGCGCGGGTGCACTAGCCGCTCCTGCGCCGAAGGCGCGGGACTGAGGCTATTGCTTTTGGCTGTCCTGGCGCCCTTAAGTTGCTGCGTCTCTACCGCTGCGGCACGCTGCGCGCATGCGTGCGGCCGCAGCGCTCCTCGTTTTTTGCGCCGGTGCCGCTGCGCGGAGCGAACAGATCCGGATCGAGGTCGCGCGCGGGAAGCGCTCCGCGCGCGTGGAGGCCGGCGGACGGACGCACGCGCTCGCTGCCGGTGGCGCCGGGCTGACGCTCGACGGCAAACCGGTCGCATCGGCGCAGTTCGCCGGACCGCTGCGCCTCGACGGGCGAGAGCTGCCCGGCCGGCTCGAGGTGTTCAGCGATCGCGGCGCTCTGGTCGCCGTGAACTCGGTCGATCTCGAGCAGTACGTCGCGGCGGTGGTGGCGAGCGAGGTCCCGCCGGGCTGGCCCGCGGAGGCGCTGCGGGCGCAGGCCGTGGCGGCGCGGACGTTCGCCGTCGCGCAGAAGATCGCGCAGGGTCCCGCCGCACGCGCTCACCTCGGAGCCTCGATCCTCGATCAAGTCTACCGGAACGCCGCCCGCACTCCGAGGCCTGCGCTCGAGGCGGCGCGGGCCACCGCGGGCGAGGTGCTCACCTGGGGAGCGGCGCCCATCGCTGCGTATTTCAGCGCGAGTTGCGGTGGCAGGAGCGAGAGCGCGGAGGCTGCGTTCCACCTGGATCCCGGCGCGGCTCCGTACCTGCGCGGCAGTGAACCGGACGACGACGAGCGCGGCTGGACGGTGCGGATTCCGCTGGCCGAGATCACGGCCGCGCTGCGGAAGGCGCGGCGCATGCACGCCGAGGTTCGCGGCCTCGTCGTGGAATCGAGGACCGCGAGCGGACGCGCTCTGGGGCTCGCGGTCGAGACCACCGCTGGCCGGCGGCCGCTGCTCGCCGTCGAGCTGCGGCAGCTGCTCGGCTACAGCCGGCTGCCTTCGCTCCTTTTCGACGTGAGCCCTGAAGGCGGCGTCGCCGTCTTCCGGGGCCGCGGGAGCGGCCACGGCGTCGGGCTCTGCCAGTGGGGAGCGCGGGCCAGGGCCCTCGCGGGAGGGACGTATCGGGACATCCTCGCCCACTACTATCCAGGCGCCGAAATCCGCCGCATGTACTGACCGCTACTTCCGCCCTTGATCTGAAGACTGTCGCGTGTCGCGGTAGATGAGGACGAGGCCGGTCAGGGGCAGTGGGTACAGGAGCGCGCGGATCAGGGCGGTGGCGATGGGCCGCCAAGGGCCGGGAGGAAGCAGCAAGGCGACCGCCGAGGCCAGGACCGAGAATGCGACGATGAGGATCCACATCCACAGGGCCTGCCCCCAGTGTCCTTCGAGCTGCTCCCAGGATCGTTCCAGGGCGGCGCGGCCACGGAATCCCTCGACGACGACCAGGGGTGCAGCGAGCGAGAAGCCGGCGGCGAGGATGAGCCCGGGGATGACGAAGAACAGCGCGCCGAACGTCGCCAGCGCCGCACATGTCAGGGCGGTCAGGAGCACGGCCCCGATGCACGATCCGGCCCCCGCCCAGGCATGCGCCGGTCCCGCGGACCTCCCCTGGCACAGTTCGAGCACCAGGGGCACCGCAGCCGCGTGCGCGAGAAAGAGCCCCGCGAGCAGGAGCAGGACAAAGATGGCGGTGGTGCTGGCGATCGGGACCACATTGTCCAGAAGGCTGCGTGCGTTGAAGGCGGCACCGCCCTCGAGCGCCTCGCGCCCGAGCCGCTGCACCCGCTCGCTGCGCGCTTCCTCGCTGGCCGGCGGCTTCTCCAGCAGCTCGCGCTGCTTCTCGTGGATCTGCTCGCTGTGGCTGCGCGCCTCCCCGACTTCGCCCCGGCCGAGCGCCGCCAGACCGAATCTCACCGCGCCGGCGGCAAGCAGGGTCGCGGGCAGCAAAGCGATGGCACAGGTCAGGACCAACGCGCCGAAGTGCCTGCCATACAACGCCAGCGCTTCCGACGTCACGCGGCTCTTAGGCGGCCCGCAGCTGGGGCTCCCGGACGAGAGGCGCTGCGCCCAGCGCGCGGCGATAGAGCGCACCATGCCCTTCCGCCATCCTCTCCATCGACAGCGCGGACTCGACGCAATGGCGGCCGCGCAGACCCATTTCTCGTGCTTGCTCCGGCGCGGAAAGGAGCGCGCCGATCGCTTCCGCCAGCGCCTGCGCGTCGCCGTACGGAACGAGAAAGCCGTTTTCGCCTTCGCGCACCAGCTCGGGATTTCCGCCGACCCGCGTCGCGACGATCGGCAGCCGGGACGCCATCGCCTCCATCAACGCGTTCGACAGGCCTTCCGCGCTCGAGCAGAGGCACGCCGCCTGGCAGCGCGCGAGGACCGCGGCCACGTCCAGGCGGTGACCGAGCAAGAGGACGCGCTCGCCCAGGCCGAGCTGCGCGATCCGGTCCGTCAGGTACTCGCGCTCGGGTCCTTCACCCGCGCAGAGAAAGCGCACCCGGTGCAGCTCCGGCGGAAGCCGCGCCACCGCTTCCACGAGCGTACGGTGGCCTTTGACGGGCCAGAGATTGCCGATCACTGCCACGGCAGGCTCGCCGTCGGGCACCGGCAGCGGCGCTTGCAGCCCCAGCGCCGCCCCGGCGTCGAAGTGCTCCAGATCGATTCCGTTCCGCACCACGACGCAGTTCTCGGGCCTGACGCCCTCCTCGCGAATGCAGACCTCGCGCACGGCCTCGGCGTTCGCCACTACCAGGTCGGCGAGGCGGGAGGTCAGCATCTCCGCCCTGCGGTGCCACCTCCCGAAGCCCGCCCGCAGGTGGCCGAGGTCGAGCCGGCTGACGATCGCCTTCGCGCCCGCGAGACGCGCCGCCGCGAGCCCGAGGAGGTTGGTGTTGAAATCGGTCCCGTGCACGATCCGGATGCCCTCGGCGCGGATGAGCGCCGCCATCCGGGCGATCTGCACGGCTGTGTTCGACTGCAGCATCGAGCCCTTGAGGGGGAATACCTCCGGCTCGTATCCCATCGCCCGCACCGGCTCGAGCATCGGGCCGGAGATCTCCAGGCAGCCCACCACGGCGCGGAAGCCCTCCGGGTGGCGGCGCAGGCGCTCGACGAACTGGCGCTCGGCCCCTCCGATCCAGAAGCGGTTGACGAGGTGCAGCACCGGGACTTCAGTCGAGAGCATGGTCCCTGGCACGGTGTGCATCGCAGTTCCCATGCGCGAGTCCCTTGACAGCGCGATGCGTTTCGCAGACGACACCGCCCTCCATGGTCAAACCTGTGGTCGCCGCCATCGACATGGGATACGGCCATCTCCGGCCGGCCGCCGCTCTCGCCGATCACCTGGCCACGGAAGTGGTCCAGATGGATGCGCCTCCTCTCGGGACCCGGCGCGATCGCGCGTTCTGGACTGGGATCCGCAAGTTCTACGAGCCCTTGACGCGAATGTCGCAGGTTGGCGCCGCCGCTGGTCCGATGCGCGCGATCCTGAACACGGTCACGGCGATCCCGCCGCCCTTGCCGGAGCGCGACCTGTCCGGTCCGACGCAGGGGACCCGCTGGATGAGCAGCGCGGCGCGGGCAGGAGTGGGGCGCGCGTTGGCCCGCTACCTGCGCGAGTCCGGAGCGCCGCTGCTCGCCACCTTCTACGCCGCGGCGGTCCTCGCCGAGATGCACGGCGCCGAGCGGCTCCACTGCGTGATCACCGACACCGACGTGAACCGCGTCTGGGCGCCTCCCGATTCGAAGCGCACCGGGATCGTCTATTTCGCTCCGACCGATTCCGCGCGCAGGCGGATGGAATCCTATGGAGTTCCCCGCTCGCGCATCCGGGTGACGGGATATCCGCTGCCGGGGGAACTCGTCGGACGGGACCGCGCTGCGCTGAAGCGGAACTTCCGCGCCCGCATGGAGCGGATCGGCAAGAAGGGAAGCGCGCCGCTGATCGTGTTCGCGGTGGGCGGCGCCGGCGTGCACGTGCCGCTCGCGAAGACCCTTCTCTCTGGCATGGAGAAGCAGATCCGCGAGGGGAAGTTGCGGCTGGCGCTGGTGGCAGGCATCCGCAAGGAGGTGGCGTCGACCTTGAGCGCCACGCTCGCCGAGTTGGGGCTCGCGGGCCACGCGGGGACCGAGCTGCTCTACGACCCCGACGTGTTCTCGTACATCCGCCGGTTCAACGGGCTGCTCGCCCGGGCGGATGCGCTCTGGAGCAAGCCTTCGGAGCTGACGTTCTTCGCCGGCCTGGGACTCCCGTTCATCGCCGCTCCGCCGGTGGGCGCGCATGAAGAGCGCAACCTGCGCTGGGCGACCGATCGCGGCGCCGCGCTGCCCCAGCACGATCCGGAGAACGCCGGCCAGTGGTTGCTCGAATGGGTCGAGGACGGGGTCCTGGCGAGCGCCGCGGAATCTGGCATGTGCCTGCCGCAGACCGGCGTCTACGACATCGCCGATCAGGTCGACAGCGCCTAGCCGCCATGCGGCTATGCGGCTATCTCATTCGACTCTGCAGGTATGAGATAAGCGCCCCCCGTGGACGTCGCTGACTTCGACTACGAGCTGCCGGAAGAGCTGATCGCGCAGGCGCCGCTGCAGGAGCGCGACGCTTCGCGGCTGCTCGTGCTCCCGCGCCACTCGGGCCATCTGCAACATCGCGCCATCCGCGATCTTCCCGGGCTGCTGCGCGCGGGCGATCTCCTGGTGGTGAACGACGCGCGCGTGATCCCGGCGCGGCTCCACGGCCGCAAGGAGGGCAGCGGCGGAAAAGTGGAGCTGCTCCTCATCGAGCCTCTGGCCGGCAGCGACTGGCTCGCTCTCGGACAGGCATCGAAGCCCCTGCGCCAGGGGGCCCGCGTAGAGGTGCTCGGCAGCTCCATCGAGATCGTCGAGGTGCGGGGCGGCGGCGATCTGGTGGTGCGGCTGCCGCTGCGGGGCGAGCCGCTCTGGCAGTTCCTCGACGAGGCGGGCGAGCTGCCGCTGCCGCCGTACATCCGGCACGCGCCCGGTCCGACCGACCGGGAGCGTTACCAGACGATGTTCGCGCGCGAGCGCGGAGCGGTCGCGGCGCCTACGGCCGGCCTTCACTTCACGCCGGCGCTGATCGACGCGCTGCGCGCGCGCGGCATCGGGATCGACCCGATCACCCTGCACGTCGGGCCCGGGACGTTCCTCCCGGTGCGGACGGAGCGCGTCGAGGATCACCGCATGCACCGTGAGCGCTATTTCGTCCCCGACGAGACGGCGCGCGCGTTGGACCGGGCAAAGAGGGTGATCGCGGTAGGCACCACGGCGCTGCGCACGCTGGAGGCTTCCGGCGGCCGCCCCGGTCCGGGAGCGACGGACCTGTTCGTCAAGCCGGGATACGAGTTCCGCACGGTGGACGGCCTGCTCACCAACTTCCACCTGCCCAGGAGCACCCTGTTGATGCTGGTCGCCGCCTTCGCCGGGCTCGATCGGACCAAGGCCGCCTACCGCGAGGCGATCGCCGCGCGATACCGCTTCTTCTCCTACGGCGACGCGATGCTGATCGCATGAACTTCACGGTCACGCATACGGAGGGGGCGGCGCGGAGGGGAAAGCTCGTCCTTCCGCACGGCGAGGTCGACACGCCGCAGTTCATGCCGGTGGGGACCGTCGCTTCCGTGAAAGCGATCGCGCCCGACGATCTCCGGCGCGTCGGGGCGCAGATCATCCTCGGGAACACGTATCACCTGCTGCTCCGGCCCGGTCCCGAGGTGGTGGCGCAGATGGGCGGCCTGCACCGCTTCATGTCCTGGGAGGGAAACCTCCTCACCGACTCGGGGGGATTCCAGGTCTACTCGCTCGCCGAGCAGCGCAAGATCAGCGAGGAGGGCGCCGTCTTCCGCAGCCACCTCGACGGCAGCCGCCAGGAGCTGACGCCCGAGCGCGCCACGGCGATGCAACTCCAGCTCGGCAGCGACATCCTGATGGCGTTCGACGAATGCCCGCCCTCGCAGAGCCCGCGCGCCTACCACGAGGAGGCGCTGGGGCGAACCACCCGCTGGGCCGTTCGCTGCAAGCAGGCCTGGCTGCGCGAGGACCCGCAGCGCGAGCACGCCCTGTTCGGGATCGTGCAGGGGGGGCTGCACGAGGACCTGCGCATCCGGCATGCGCAGGAGATCGCCGGGCTGGACTTCGAAGGCAACGCCCTGGGCGGGTTCTCGGTGGGCGAGGCGCCACAGGCAATGTGGGAAGGAGTGGCGCGCGCCGCGCCGCTTCTGCCTGCGCAGAAGCCCCGGTACCTGATGGGGGTCGGCACGCCCGAGGATCTGGTGCGCTGCGTCCTCGCAGGGATCGACCTCTTCGATTGTGTCCTGCCCACCCGCGTGGCGCGAAACGGGCTGCTCTTCACCCGCCGCGGCCGCCTGCAGATCAAGGCGGCGCGCTTCGCACGCGATCCCGGGCCCCCGGATCCGGACTGCGGCTGCTATACCTGCCGGACGTTCTCGCGCGCGTACTTGCGGCATCTCTTCGCGGCCCAGGAGTTGCTCGCGTTGCGCCTGAACAGCATCCACAATCTGGCGTTCTACCTGGACCTGATGCGAGAGTTGCGCGAGGCCATCGAGCGCGGCGAGGCGCAGCGCCGTGCGGGCAGCATCCTGGAACGGTTCGCCGCGGGGGAATAAGTCACCCGTTGCCCATCCCCGGCCTCGGTGCTAGAAGGTCCGGCCCCGATTTCCGGGGCGAATACAGGAGATTCGACGCCGTGCTCGCCTTGATCGCCCAGGCCGCCGATCAGCAGCAGTCGCCCTCCAGCGCGCTCACATTGCTCGTGCCCGCCGCGCTGTTCTTCGTGATCTTCTACTTCATCGTCATGCGCCCGCAGGCTCGCCAGCAGAACGCCCACAAGACCTTCCTCGAGAAGTTGGGGAAGGGCGATGAGGTGGTCACCTCGGGCGGGGTGATCGGCAAGGTGGACCGGGTGGCCGGCGATCTGGTGTTCGTCGAGGTGGCAAACAACATCAAGCTGCGCGTACTCAAAGCGCAGATCCAGGGGCCGTACAAGACGGCCGCCGAGGAGAAGCCGGCCGAAGAAGCCGCGAAGAAGGGATAGGACAGCGGATGGATCGCACGTGGTACTGGAAGGCCGGACTGATCGTGGCCGTGACCGTCTTGTCGGTCTGGGCGTTGGTGCCCAGCATCACCTACTTCCGCCTGCCGGCTGCGGAGCGCAACGAGGCGAGCGTGTTCGAGAAGGCGCGGCCGAAGTGGGCGCCCGCCAAGCACCTGAACCTCGGCCTCGATCTGCAGGGCGGCATCCACCTGGTGATGGGGGTGGAGGTCGACCGTGCCGTCCGCGAAAAGGCGGTGCGACGGGCGGAGGAGATCGCGGCCGAGATGGACCGCAAGGACGTGAAGGGCGTCGACGTGAAGGGCGATCCGGATACCGGCATCGTCACCGTCACCGCGCCGGACATCGGCAAGGCGAAGGACGTGCTCGGCGAGTTCACCGACATGTACGTGCGCAGGACGACCGGCAACACGGTCGAGCTGGCGATGAAGGACGACGCCGTCAAACAGCTCAAGGAGAGCGCGGTCGAACAGGCGGTGAAGGCCATCCGCAACCGCGTCGACAAGTGGGGCGTGTCCGAGCCCACCATCGCCAAGCGCGGCGACGCGTCCATCCTGGTGCAGCTCCCCGGCTACTCCAACCCGGAGAAAGCGAAGGAGCTGATCGGGAAGACGGCGCAGCTCGAGTTCAAGATCGTGGACGATGCCGACCAGTCGCTCACGCAGCTCAAGGACCTTCCTCAGGGCATCACCCTGAACTGGGACCGCTATACGGGCGCGGGCGACGCGACGGTCTCCTCGCCCTACCTGGAGTCGAAGGACCGGGCGCTGCTCACGCAGTACCTGAAGGACAAGGCGCCGCCCGGTCACGTCTTCGCCATCGGCAAGCTGGAGAGCCGCACCCGCGGCGAGACCACCTACCGCTCCTGGCTCCTCGACCAGAAGCAGGGCATGACCGGCGAGTACATCACCGACGCGCGGGTGGCATTCGACAATTCGCCGGGCGAAGGAAACCGGCCCTACGTGCAGGTGAACTTCAACAAGACCGGCGCCGACCTCTTCGGGAAGCTGACCAAGGAGAACGTGAAGCGGCGCATGGCCATCGTCCTCGACGACACCGTGGACTCGGCGCCCATCATCCAGACCGAGATCCCGGGCGGAATCTGTTCGATCCACCTGGGTGGGCTGAAGCCGATCAACGAGATCCTGGAGGAGGCGAAGGACCTGGCGCTGGTGCTCAAGTCCGGAGCGCTGCCCGCTCCCGTGCGCATCCTCGAGGAGCGCAGCGTCGGCGCCTCCCTGGGACCCGAGCTGATCCGCCGCGGATCGATGGCGGCCCTGATCGGGCTGCTCGCCGTGCTCGTCTTCATGGCCCTCTACTACCGGTTCTCGGGCGTCGTCGCGGACATCGCGCTCGTCCTGAACGGGCTGGTGGTGCTCGCCATCATGGCCGGGATCAATTCCACGCTGACGCTGCCGGGCATCGCCGGCTTCGTCCTCACCCTGGGAATGGCGGTGGATGCGAACGTGCTCATCAACGAGCGCATCCGCGAGGAGCTGAAGACCGGACGGAACATCGTCGCCGCGGTGAAGACCGGCTACGAGAAGGTGTTCTGGACCATCTTCGACGGGCACGTCACGGCGCTGGTGGCCGGGTTCGTGATCCGGGCGTACGGGTCGGGCCCGGTCCGCGGCTTCGCCACCACCCTGATCATCGGCCTGCTCGCCTCGATGTTCACCTCCATCGTGGTCACCCGCGCGATCGTGGAGTGGTTCATCTCGCATGGCCGCCTGCACAAGGCAGTGAGCTTCTAGCCGCTCGCGGCTACGCCTGAGGGGCGAACAGCCGCGAGTCAGGGTATGAAATAGGTTCCCAGGAGTCGCCTGATGGAAATGAAGTACTTCGATCTGATCAAACCGGGCACGACCCACGACTTCGTCAAGTACCGCCGCATCGCGGTCACGGTGTCGTTGATCGTGAACGCGCTGGTCCTCTTCGGCGTGGTCGTCTGGCCGGGGCTCAACTACGGCGTCGACTTCGCCGGCGGCACCGAGCTGCAGGTCCACTTCAAGAAGCCCGTGGATCCCGGCGAGATCCGGGACCTGGTCGCGCACCAGGGATTCGGCGAGCCCACCGTCCAGCGGTACGGCAGCGAGAGCGAGAACCAGTTCCTCGTCCGCGTCGAGCGCATCGCGCTACTCACGCCGGAGAGGGCCCAGGCGATCAAGGATTCCGTCTCCCAGGCGCTGCCGGGGCTGCAGAGCTTCCGCTTCGATCCGGAGGTCGGGGACAAGCTCGACTTCTTCTTCAAGCAGCCGGTGGACGAGAGCGCGCTGCGCGCGGCGGTGGAGAAGCTCGGGACGGCGGTGAAGGAGATCCGGCCGCTGGTCTCGCGCGAGGGACAGGAGCGCGAGTACACGGTCATCACCCAGGGGACGGGCGACAAGATCGGCTCGGCCCTGCGGGAGAAGTACGGCCCGGACCAGGTGGAGGTGGTCCGCACCGACTACGTCGGCCCGCAGGTGGGAAAGCAGCTGCGCATCGACGGCATCCTGGCGGTCGTCTACGCGATCGGGATGATCCTGGTGTACGTCGGCTTGCGCTTCGACTTCCGCTTCTCGCCGGGCGTGGTCATCGCGCTGGTCCACGACGCGATCATCACGCTCGGGTTCTTCCTCGTCAGCCGGCACGAGTTCAACCTCACCTCGGTGACGGTGATCCTGACCGTGGTCGGCTACTCGGTGAACGACACGATCGTGATCTACGACCGCATCCGCGAGAATGCGAAGAAGCACAAGGGCCGGCCGCTGCGCGAGATCATCAACCTCTCCATCAACGAGATGCTCGGCCGGACGATCCTCACCTCGGGCGCGACGGCCCTCTCGCTGCTCGGGCTGCTCCTCTACGGCGTCGGCACCATCTGGGACTTCGCCGCCGCCATGCTGGTCGGCATCATCTCCGGCACGTACTCCACCTGGTACATCGCCAGCCCGATGACCATCTGGCTGGAGGAGCACGCCGAGCAGCGCAAGGCCATCGCGGCGGCGCAGCCGAAGCCGAAGAAGCCGGAGCAGAAACGCCCCGCGGCGGCGGCTCGCTAGACCGCAATTCTGGAACCTGTACAGTCAAAAGCACAGCCGCAAAGCCCCACTTCGTGCGGCAGCGGCTGGAAGCGCGGGCCGCAACCGGGCGGACCGCGCTCCTCGCCTCTTCCCGGATTCATGGGCGCCGCCGGCGCTGGCTGCCGGCAGGCTCCCTCTACCCGCCGCCCCTCAGGCCAGCCCCCATTTCACCTTGCCGTGCGTGAACAGCGCGCCCGCGCGCGCCGTCTCTTGCATCCGGATCCGCTCCGCCGCGCGTTCGAATTCCTCTTTGCACTTCTCCGAGCAGAAGAAGTAGCGGCGCTTCTTGTACTCGCTGCTCGGCGTGCGATCGCCATTCTCCACCGGCACGCCGCAGATGGGGTCGTACGATCGCCCTTTGGTCCTGCTGTCGCCCGAGTTCACGTGCCCGACCCCCCACGCTACGTGCAGCGAAGCCCACGGTTTGCAAGCGCGACGCCGCACTTGCGCACCCGGTGACGGCCGTCACGGTGCGTGAAGCCCTTCCTCTTGTGGGAACTGCGCTGCACACTCCGGGCGTCCACGGACCTCTCCGGCGCCGGAGCGACGGCGGGCCGGGCGGCTCGCTCGCCTGCCATCTCCGCGGGGCGGGTCTTCGCCGTGTCCATCGCCGCGTGCTCCGGAGAGCGGAACGCGCCCTGCGCTCGCAGCAGCAACCCCGCGCCCAGCAGCAGGGCGCAGGTGGTTTGCCCGGAGAGGAAGAGGCGTCCCATGTGCCGACAATTTGCAACGGCACTGCCAAACCGCAGCAAAGGCCCGTTCGCCCGCCCGCTCGACAGGCTCGATCGGGTACGGGTTTCGTGTTAACCGGAGCGGCCCCTCGGAGGACCCCTTGTGGCCGAATTCATCCGCGACCTGAAGCGCACCCACTCCTGCGGCGAGCTGACGGCGAAGGACGTCAGCAAGGAAGTGATCCTCTTCGGGTGGGTGCACAACCGGCGCGATCACGGCGGCGCGGTGTTCATCGACCTGCGCGATCGGGGGGGGCTCACGCAGGTGGTCTTCGAAGCGGAGGCGGGCAGGGAGATGCACGACCTCGCCCAGGAGCTGCGCTACGAGTTCTGCATCGGCGTGCGCGGGAAGGTCGTCTCGCGCGGCGGCAACGTGAACCCGCGCCTGGTCACCGGCGAGATCGAGGTGCACGCGGCGCAGCTGGCGATCTTCAACCGCAGCGAGACACCGCCATTCCTCATCGAGGACAAGATCGACACCGCGGAGGACAAGCGGCTCCACTACCGCTACCTCGACCTGCGCCGCGCGCCGCTGCAACAGATGCTGAGGAAGCGCAGCGAGATGAACGCCGTCACCCGCCAGACGCTGAAGCGGCTCGGGTTCCTCGAGTTGGAGACGCCCTTCCTCGTCAAGTACACGCCGGGCGGGGCGCGCAACTTCCTCGTGCCCGCTCGGCTCAGTCCGGGGAAGTTCTACGCGCTCGCGGAGAGCCCGCAGCTCTTCAAGCAGCTCTTCATGGTGGCGGGATTCGAACGCTACTTCCAGATCGTCAAGTGCTTCCGCGACGAGGACCTGCGCCTGGACCGGCAGCCGGAGTTCACGCAGATCGACCTGGAGATGTCGTTCGTCACCCAGGACGACGTCTTCGCCGCGGTGGAGGAGCTGGTCACCGCGCTCTGGAGCGAGGTGCTCGGCGTGGAGATCGCCAAGCCCTTCCCGCGGATGCGCTACGAGCAGTCGATGCGCGAGTACGGAAACGACAAGCCCGATCTCCGCTTCGGCATGCAGCACGTGGACCTCACCTCGCTGATCGGGGAATTCAAGGGCGCCGGAGTCCCCATGTGGCAGTCGTTCGCCACCGCACCGCCGGGGCAGATCGTCAAGGCGCTGAGAGTACCCGCCAGCGCGAATTTCTCCCGCACGGAGACGGACAAGCTGGAGGAGATCGCCAAGGGGATGGGCGCGCGTGGCCTGGCCCGCGCGAAGATCGGCGAGACCGGGGAATGGACGCAGAGCCCGCTGGCGAAGTCGATCGCGAAGGAGGCGCGCGACGCGATCAACGTGGCGACCGGCGCGCAGGCAGGCGACATCCTCCTCTTCCAGTTCGGAAAGGAGGCGATGGTCCACACCGTGCTGGCCAACCTGCGCCTTCATCTCGGCAAGCGGCTCGGATTGATCCCGGAGTATGGCACGCCCGACCCGAAGAGGGCCGATTCCTGGAGATTCCTCTGGGTCGTGGATCCTCCGCTCTTCGAGTACAACGACGAGCTGAAGCACTGGGTCGCCGCGCACCACGCCTTCACCCGGCCGCACGATGAATCCATTCAGTATCTTGAGACGGACCCCGGCAAGGTCCTCTGCTACCGCTACGACCTGGTGCTGAACGGCTTCGAGATCGGAGGCGGCTCCATCCGGCTGCACGATCCCGCGGTGCAGGAGAGGGTGTTCGCCGCCATGGGGATCTCTCCCAAGGAAGCGGAGCAGAAGTTCGGATTCCTGCTCCAGGCGCTTCGCTTCGGCGCACCGCCGCACGGCGGCATCGCGCTGGGGATGGATCGGCTCGCCTTCCTGCTCACGGGCGCGGAGTCTTTGCGGGACGTGATTCCCTTCCCGAAGACGCAAAAAGGGACCGATCTGATGACGGACGCACCAGGGGACGCGGACCCCGAGCAGCTGCGGGAGCTGCACATCGCGGTGACTTACAAGCCGCAAACGTGATCGATCGGTTACATTTTCGTTGAGACGCGGAGCGTCATGAGCGACGATGGGAGGCGTGACGGGCCCGCTGCCGAGCGCGAGCGCTCGAGGCAAGGCGTTGCGGCGCGAGATCGCCGCGCTCGGCGTGGCGGCGTCCTGCGAGGCCACCGATCTGTGGGCGGCGTCGCGCGACTGTTCGGCGGGTGCGCTGCTCTGGACCAAAGCGCGGGTCGCCCCTCATCCACCCGACGTGGTGGCGTGGCCCGAGGACGTCGATCAGGTGGCGGCCCTGCTCCGCCTCGCGGCGCAGCGGGAGGTCCCGGTCGTGCCGATGGGCGCCGGCACGGGGACCGTCGGCGGATCGATCCCGCTGCGGGGCGGGATCGTCCTCGACACCCAGCGTCTGACCCGGCCCCTCGAGATCGATCTGCCAGGTGGCTCCGTGCAGGTGGGGGCGGGCGTGAGCGGCAATCGCCTCGAGGAGTTGCTTGCGCACGCCGGGGCCACTCTCGGCCACTTTCCGGCCTCGTTGCCCGCGGCGACGGTGGGAGGCTGGCTGGCGACGCGCAGCGCGGGCCTGCTCTCCTCGCGCCATGGAGCGATCGCGGACATGGTGCTCTCGCTCGAGGCGGTGGACGGAGCGGGCGAGATCTTGCGGACGCTGGAAGGTCCGAGCGGCGGGCCCGATCTCGCGCAGCTGCTGCTCGGGAACGAGGGCACGCTGGCGATCTTCACCTCCGCCCGGCTGCGCATCTGGCGCCGACCGCGCGAGCGATGGGTCCGCGGCGTGCGCTTCCCCTCGCTGCGGGACGGCCTTCGCGCCGTGCGCGACGTGCTCCGCGCCGGGTTGCGCCCCGCGATCGCGCGGCTGCACGATCCGCTGGATACGCTCCTCGCCGGTGCGGATCCCCTGCGCGTCCCGCAGCCCCTGCGGTGGCTGGCGGAAGGCGCGCAGGCGGAAGCGCTGCGGCTCGCGCTGCGCGCGCCCTTGCTCCTGAACCGCCTGGTCGACGCGCTTCCCGCCGCGTCCCTGCTGGTGCTCGCTTTCGACGGCGAGCGCGCGGACGACGCGGCCCACGAAGGCGAAGTCGCGCTCGCCATCTGCGACCGGGTACGCGGCGAGAACCTGGGCCCCTCCGCCGGCGAGCGCAGCCTCGAGGCCTTGCACCGGTCGAGCTGGGCGCAGGCGCCGCTCTTCGCCGCGGGCGCGTTCGTGGAGACCCTGGACGTCGCCACCACCTGGGAACGCGCCGAGGCGCTGGGCCTGGCGGTGCGCCGCGCCGCCGAGGGACTGGCGTTCGTGCGCGCGCATTTCGCCAACGCGGCCCCGGAAGGCTGCGCGGTCGAGCTTTCTCTGCTCGGGTTCGCGGGAGCGCCGGCAGGGGAGATCGCCGGCGCTTCCCGGGACGACGCCGAGGCAGACCTGGAGGATGCGCAGCAACGCCGCGAGGCAGCGCTGGCGGCCGCGCTATCCGCCGTCGCCGACGAAGGCGCGACGATCTCGCACCACAGCGGGGTCGGCGCGTCGCGGCACGTCTTCCTTCGTCGCGAGCTCGGGGAGGGCATCCGGCAGCTGCGCGCCCTGAAGAAGGCATTCGATCCCCGAGGCATCCTGAACCCGGGGAAACTGCTCCTGTGACCGTGCGCGATGACCTCGCCGCCGCCGGAGCGACGCTCGTCGAGGACGGGGAGGGCATCCGCGTCACTCCTTCCAGCGTCGCCTCGCTCGCCAGGGCGGTCGCGGTCGTGCGCGCGCACAGGGTCGCCTTGCGCCTTCGCGGCAGCGGCGACGCCCCGGTCAACGCGCCGGCCTCCGGGGTGCTGCTGGACCTCGGCTCGCTGGACCGCATCGCGACGGTGAATGCGGCCACCGGGATCGCGCGCGTCGAGGCCGGGTGCAGCGTCGCCGCGCTCGAGTCCGCGGTCCGCCGCGCCGGCTGCACGCTGGGGCCGCTCTTGCCCTCGGTGCGCGCCGGCTCGGTGGGAGCGTGGCTGGCGGGTCCGACGCGCGGAGCGCGCGGGATCGCCGGCGCGCGCCGCGAGACGGCGGCGCTCAGTCTCGCCGCCATCCTGCCGGACGGACGCATCGCCGAGGGCCGCGCCGCCCCCGCCAAGGCCGTCGGTCCCGATCTAGCCCACCTCTCCCTCGGCGGAGGCGGGCGGCTCTGCGTGATCGCCGCCGCCTGGATCCGCCTCTTCCCGGCGACGCCCGCGCTGGCGAGCGCGTGGAGCTGCCCGGACGTGGCGGCGGCGGTCTCGGCGCTCGAGGTCGTCTGCCAGCGCCGCCTGGCGCCGGCTCGCGCGAGGATCCTGGTGGGTGCGGACGGCGCGCGTCTCGCCCTCGCCTGGGAGGGCGTGGAGAGCGCCGCCATCGAGCGGGATCGGGCCGCGCGCCTGCTCGCCGCCACCTGCTCGCCCTTGCCGGAGGTGCCCGCCAACTGGGTCCGCGATCCCGCCGAAGGACATCCCATCGAGGTCGACGCGCGCTGGGCGAGCCTGCGCGGCTGGTCGCCGCACGGCGATCTGCACCTGTTCGGGCTTCATGCGGGCGGGTCGTTCGCGGTGCTCTCGCTTCCCGAAGCGCGCGCCGCCGAGGAGTGCGCGGCGCTGGCGCGCGCCGCCGGGGCTCGTGTGATCGCGCCGCGCCGGTTGCGCGACAGCGGTCCGGGGTGGGAAGCAGCGGGCGCAGGCGCCGCATGGCAGCGGCTGGTCGAGGTGCTGGGAGTCGAGGCGTGACGGCGCTGCAGCGGGCACAGGAACTGTGCGAGTTCTGCCCGAAGATGTGCCGATTCGTCTGTCCAGTGAGCGAGGCCGCGCGGCGCGAAGCGCTGACTCCCTGGGCGAAGGTGTCGCTCGCTGCCCTGAGCGCGCGCGAGCCCGACGCGTCGACGGCGCTCATGTTCGCGGGCTGCACGGGCTGCGACCGGTGCGCTCACCACTGCGCTCACGACAACGACGTCCCCGCGATCCTCTTCGCTGCGCGAGCGACCGCCGTTCGCGCCGGGGTCGCTCCCCGCCCCTGGACCGAGCTCGCCTTGCGCTTCTCCGCCCGCGGCCATGGCGAGACGGTGGATCTCGCGGCCGTGCGGCGGACGCTGCCGGACGCCCGCGGAGAGGCGGTGCTGTTCGCCGGATGCGAGGCGCTCGCGCGTGGCGGGCAGGACGTCCGCGACACGCTGTACGTGGCGGAGCGGCTGGGAGCGCCGCTGACGCTGGCCCCCGAGGGCGCCCTCTGCTGCGGCCGCAAGCTGCTGGAGGGCGGGCATCCGGAGCTGCACGAGGCGCATGCCGTCCGCGTGCGCGGCTCCGTGGTGCGGGGACGCCGCCCGGTCCATCTCGTCTTCCTCGATCCCGGCTGCGCGGCAGACGTGCGCGAGCGGTGGGAGCTGCCGGAGAAGTCTCGCGTGGAGCACGTGACGACGTACCTGGCGCGGCTCCTGGTCGCGATGCCGGAGGAAGCCCGGCCGCCGCCATTACCGGAAAAGCTCGCCTTTCATGACCCATGCGCGCTCGCCCGCGAGCTGCGCGAGACGATCGCGCCCCGAGCGCTGCTCGCCGCCGCCGTCGCCGACGTGAGTGAGCCGGTCCGCTGCGGCGTGGACACGAGCTGCTGCGGCGCCTCCGGCCTGCTCCCCCGGACGATGCCCGAGATCGCCCAGCGGATCGCCGAGGATCGACGAGCCGAGTTGGGAGGCGCGGCAGTGACCTCGAGCCCCGCCTGCGCCGCCGCCCTGGGCGCGACTGAGGTAGTCTCCGTCCTCGCGCGCTGGCTCGCGCAGGGGACGCGTTGAAACCCTTCCTGGTCGTCAATCCTCGCTCCGCGTACGGCGCGACCGCGCGGCATTTCGACAGCATCGTGCAGGCGGTGCGGGGCGCGGTGGGCGACGTCGACCATGTCTTCACCGAGCGCGCGATGCACGCGGCGGACCTCACGCGCGAGGCCCTGCGGTCCGGTCACGACCTGGTGATCGCCGTCGGCGGAGACGGGACCATCAACGAAGTCGTGAACGGGTTCTTCCTTCCGGCGCGCCCCGGCGAGGCGCCCAGGCCGGTCCGCGCCGACGCCGCGCTGGCGATGCTCCCGCGCGGGACCGGCGGCGACTTCAGGCGATCGCTCCAGCTCGACGGCGACCTGGCGCGCTGCGCCGCCCGCCTCAATGGCGGGCGGACCGCGATCGACGTAGGGCGCGTGGACTACACCACCTCTGCGGGCAGCGCGGCGAGCCGGTACTTCATCAACGTCGGCGAGGTCGGGATCGGCGCCAAGGTGGTCGAGATCGCCAATCGCTCGAACAAGCGGCTGGGCGGAAAGATCACCTTCAGGCTCGCTTCGCTGCGCGCGCTGGCGACTTGGCGCGACGTGCGCATCCGGGTTTCGTTCGACGGAGCGCCGGAGGAAGACCTGGCCGTGACCACGCTGGTGATCGCGAACGGGAAGTACTTCGGCGGCGGCATGATGGTCGCGCCGGAGGCGCGGCTCGACGACGGGCAATTCCACGTCACCATCTGGAGCGGCTACGGCCTCTCCGACTTCGTGCTCAAGGGTGGTTCGATGTACGACGGGTCCCACCTGCGGCTGAAGGGGACGCGCACCCGGACGGCCCGGACCATCCGCGTGACCTCGCGGGATCCGGTGTCGCCAGGCATCGAAGCCGATGGAGAGCGCCTCGGACAGCTGCCGGCCACCTTCACCCTGTTGCCGGGCGCACTCCAGCTCGTGCGCTAGAACACATTTCACAACCCGTACCGGGCACGGTTTGCGCTCAAGCGTAGTCGCTGAGCCGCCTTCGGCGGCCGCGACTATTTTGGCGCAGCGAGCGGGCCGCACTATCCTCGGGGCATGCCGCTCCTCGCGATCCTGCTTGTCGCCGCCGCTCCGGGCCAGGACGTCGTGCAGCTCACCTCGAAGACGCAGCTCAAGGAGCTGTGCGAGGCGCTGCGGGCGCAGCCTTCCGAGACGGACCTGGACCCCGCCCAGATCGCCGAGGCGCGAAAGGCGGCGCAGGCGCGCCGCGAGGAAGCGGCGGGGCGCTGGTACCGGGTCGAGGTGCCCTCGAAGGGGTTCGCCTTCGGGCGCTACCGTGCGCAGGACCAGCAGCTCGAGCTCGACGGAGACCGGCCGCTGCGCGCGATCGACGACACGCTCTCGCTCGATCTGGACGGCATCGATGACGTTTCGTTCGCCGCGGGCTCCGAGCAGGTCACCGCCTGGACCCAGGAGAAGAAAGCGAAGGCGTTGAAGCTGGTGCTCGTATGGAAGCCGTCGGGCGCCCGCTGCGCGGGAAGCGCCGCGGCGGAAGCCTGGCGCATCGCCGGTCACGCCCGGTCGTGGGAGCTGCTCGGCGCGCAGGGTACGCTCGCCTCGGCCAACGAGGAGGGCGACCCCGTCGGCGCAGGGTCCCGCCAGATGCGCGTCGAGAAGGTGACGCTCGATTCCGACGACGCCCCGCTGGAGAACGAGGGCCGCAGCCGCCTTGCTTCCTCGCAGGCGGCGCTGGACCGCTGTGCCGCCGGCGCCGTCCGGACCGGCAGGCTGGTGATGTCCTTCTCGGTCCACGACGGACGGGTGCGCGAGCCGCAGGTGATCATGGACTCGCTGCGAGACGAGAAAATCGCGGGGTGCGTGGCGCGGGCGATCTCGGGGACGGAGCTGGCCGGCACCGGCCACGGCACCGCTTCACTCACGGTCCAGTAAGGTCATTCTTCAGATCAGGGAAGAGCCACGGTCGACACCGTCAGTGGGCGGTGGCCCAGGTGTCGCCGGAGCCCAGCTCGACCACGAGCGGCACCGCCAGATCCGCTGCGGCGCTCATCTGTTCCTTGACGATGCGCCCCACCTCGGCCACCTCCGCCGGCGGCGCCTCCAGGACCAGCTCGTCATGGACCTGGAGGAGCATGCGGGCCTGGTGCTTGCCGCGCAGCGCGGCGTCGACTTTCAGCATGGCCCGCTTGACCAGATCGGCGGCGGTGCCCTGGATGGGCGTGTTCACCGCGGTCCGTTCGGCGGCGCTGCGCGCTGCCGGGTTCCTGCTGTTGATGTCCGGCAGGTAGCGGCGGCGGCCGAACATGGTCTTCACCACCCCGGTGCTGCGCGCCTGCGCGATGGTGTCGTCCAGCCACTGCTTCACCTTCGCGTAGCGCGCGAAGTAGCGCTCGATGATGTCCCCCGCCTCGCTCTTCTCCAGGCCCAGGCGGTGAGCGAGACCGAAAGCCGACAGGCCGTAAGCGATGCCGTAGTTGATCATCTTCGCGATGTCGCGCTGGCGGCGCGTGACGTCGGAAGGGGGGACGCCGAAGGTCTCGCCGGCGGTGCGCGCGTGGAGGTCCTCGCCCGATTCGAAGCTCGCGCGCAGCATCGGATCGCCGGACACGTGCGCGAGCACGCGCAGCTCGATCTGCGAATAGTCGGCGCTGAGCAGCTTCCAGCCTGGCTCGGGGATGAAGGCCTCGCGGATCTTCGCGCCGATGGCCGTGCGGATGGGAATGTTCTGCAGATTGGGGTTCACGCTGGAGAGGCGCCCCGTCGCGGCGACCGCCTGATCGAAGGTGGTGTGCAGGCGCCCGTCCCTGCCGATCACCGCCGGCAGCGCGTCGAGGTACGTGTTCTTCAGCTTGGTCAGCTGCCGGTGCTCGAGCACCTTCGCGGGCAGGGGATGCTGCTGGGCGAGTTCCTCGAGCACCTCCTGGTCCGTTGAGGGGCCCGTCTTTCCCCGCTTGAGGACCGGCAGGTTCAGCTTCTTGTAGAGGACCTCGGCGAGCTGCTGGGTCGAGCCCGGCAGGAACTCGCCGCCGGCGAGCTGGTAGATTTCATGCAACAGCGCGTCGATCTGGCGGCCGAGTTCGTCGGAGAGCTTCTGCAGCCGCGGGACATCGATGCGGATGCCGGTCAGCTCCAGATCCGCCAGCACCTCGATCAGCGGCTTCTCGATGTCCGCGTAGAGCCCGAGCAGCTCCTGATCTGCCCTCAGGTCTTCGCCCAGGGCCTCGCAGAGCCGGCGCGCTCCTTCGACCAACGCGCAAGCGGCGGCGGAAGTCTCGTCCACCGGAACCTCGGCGAGCGGCGTGGCCTTCCTTCCCTTGCCGGTGCGCTCGCACAGCTCCTTCAGGAGCGGCAGCTCGCAGCTGATGCGCTCGCGGGCGGTCTGCACCAGCGAATGGTCGCGCCCGGTCGGATCGATCAGATAGGAGGCGAGCCGCGAGTCGATTCCCAGCCCCCTGAAGCTCACGCCGGCGCGCCGCCAGGCGTCGACGTCGCGCTTCAGGTCGTGTCCGTCCTTGATGATGTTCGGGTCCTCGAGCAGCGGCTTGAGCAGGGCGATGGCCTTGACCGCGTTCAATTCCGCCGGCGCGAACAGCGCCCCCGACACCCCCGCGCGGTGGCCGAGCGGCACGTACACGGATTCATCCGGCAACGACACGGCCAGCCCCAGGAGATCGTCGCGCAACGGCTCGTCTTCGCTGGTCAGCGTGAGGAGTGCGAATCGATTCGCGGCCCGCGCCTTGTCGACCAGGCGCTGGACGTGCTCGAGCGTCGTCGCCATCGATCGCGCTCCTGAAGGCGGAGTGGGCGGAGGGCGAGGCAGATCGTTCACCAGGCGGACGAACTCCAGCTCGGTGAACAGCTTGCGCGCCTGCGGCTCGTCCACGGGCTTGCGCTCCAGGTCTTCGAGCTGCACCGGCAGAGGCAGCTCCTCGTAGAGCGAGATCAGCTGGCGCGCCCGCCGCACGGCGTCCAGGCTGGCGAGCAGGTTCTCCCGCAGCTTCGGCTTCTTCACGCCGGCGGCGTTCGCGAGGACGTTCTCCAGCGTGCCGTACTCCTTGAGCAGGCCGGCCGCCGTCTTCTCGCCCACGCCGGGGACGCCGGGGATGTTGTCGATCTTGTCGCCGGTGAGCGCGAGGAGGTCCGCCACTTGCTGCGGCGGCACTCCCCACTTCTCCTCCACCTCGGCGGGCCCGTACCACTTCTCGTACATCGAGTCGTAGCAGCGGATCCCGTCCACCACGAGCTGCATCAGGTCCTTGTCGCCGGAGACGATCACCACTTCCCAGCCCTGCGCCCGGGCGCGGCGGGCCAGGGTGGCGATGACGTCGTCGGCCTCGTACCCGGGAAAGCCGATGGCCGGTACGCGCAGCGCCTCGAGGACGCGGCGCACGAGCGGGAACTGCGGCGTGAGGTCCTCGGGAGGGGCGCCGCGCGTCGCCTTGTATGCGGAGTAGACCTCGCTCCGTTTCGCCTTCGCCTCCTCGTCGAAGGCGACCGCGAGGTGCGTGGGATTGCCCTCGCGGATCGCCCGCAGCAGCATGGTGGTGAAGCCGTAGACGGCGTTCGTCGGCACGCCCTGCCGCGTAGAGAGATGGGGCAGGGCGTGATAAGCGCGGAAGATGGTGTGGGAGCCGTCCACCAGCCAGAGCGAAGGCATCGGAGGCGGGTTTTAACATCGGATGGCGGCGGCCGCGCTTCGGATCAACCGCTGGGCGCGCGGAGGATTCTTTGCTTGCCGATCAACCGTCCTGCCGGAAAAGGTCCATGTCGACCGGGATCCCACGGCGCTGCAGGTCGTCGTAGAACCTGGGGACGAAGCCGGTGGGGACGAATCGGCCGACGACGGCGCCTTGACCGTCGAAACCCTCTTGCTGGAATTGGAAGATGTCCTGCATGGTGATCACCTCCGTCTCCATGCCGGAGATCTCGCTGATCGCCGTCACCCTGCGGGAGCCGTCCGCGAACCGCGTCTGCTGGATGACGAGGTGGACGGCGCTGGCGATCTGCTCGCGGATGGCGCGCACGGGCAGCTCCATTCCGCTCATCAGCACCATCGTCTCCAGCCTCGCCAGCGCATCGCGCGTCGAGTTCGCGTGCAGGGTGGTGAGCGAGCCGTCGTGGCCGGTGTTCATCGCCTGCAGCATGTCCAGCGCCTCGCCGCCGCGGCACTCGCCGACCACGATGCGGTCCGGCCGCATGCGCAGGGAGTTGCGGACGAGATCGCGGATGGTGATCTGGCCCTTCCCCTCGATGTTCGCCGGGCGCGTTTCGAGCTGGATCCAGTGCTCCTGCGGAAGCTGCAGCTCCGCCGCGTCTTCGATGGTGACGATCCGCTCCTGCTCGGGGATGTAGCCGGACAAGACGTTGAGCAGGGTGGTCTTCCCGGAGCCGGTGCCGCCCGAGATGACGAGGTTGCGGCGGACCTTCACGCAAGCGTCGAGGAACTGGGCCATCTGCGGGGTGAGGGCGCCGAGGCCGATCAGATCGTCGGCCGCGAGCAGCTCGCGCTTGAACTTGCGGATGGTGATGCAAGGGCCCTTCAGCGCCAGCGGAGGAATGATGGCGTTGACGCGGCTGCCGTCGGGCAGGCGGGCGTCGACCAGAGGCGAGGATTCGTCGATGTGCCGGCCGAGCGGAGCGACGATGCGCTCGATCACGCCCAGCACAGCCTGCGGCGAGCTGAACGCCTTCTCCACCCGTTCCAGCCGGCCGGCCCGCTCGACGTAGACCTGGGTCGGGCTGTTCACCATGATCTCGCTGACGGTCTCGTCGGCGAGATACGTCTCGAGCGGACCGAGACCCAGGGCCTCGTTGAGCACGTCCTGTACGAGCTCCTCGCGGTCGCGGTGCGGATCCAGCTCGCCGGTCTGGTCCATGCGGGTGACGATCTGCCGGATGGTGTCCTCGGTCTTCTTCCGCAGCTCCTCGGAACCCAGCCTCTCCAGGTCCAGCCGGCGCAAGTCGAGGGCCTCGATCAGCCGATCGTGCGCAAGCTGCAGCGTGGCCGCGTAGTCGCCGGCGAGGCCGGTCACCGGAGGCTGCGCCAAGGGCGCTGCGGGCGCCCGCTGCGGATGACCGTCCCGCCTCGTGGCGTCGGTCCCCACGTAGCGCGGCCGCGCGGGCGTCATCGTGGGCTGCTCCGCGACCTCGTCGCCGTCCTGCGGGGCCGCGTCCGGCTCGACGCCGGCACCGAGGTCCGGCGGCTCGACGTTGAGGATGAAATCGCCGATGTAGACCTTGTCGTCGGGCGAGATGACCTGGGGCCCGGCGAGCTTCTTCCCGTTCACGTAGGTGCCGTTGGTCGATTTCAGATCGAGGACGATGATCTTTCCGTCCTTGACGACGATCTTGGTGTGCTTCTTGGAGATGTTCCCCTTGGGCAGGCAGATGTCGTTCTCGTCGACGCGCCCGATGGTGATCTCTTCGCACTCGAAGTCC
>Ga0209689_1000645_pt1 | contig 24844 bp, 19 predicted proteins | sample GraSoiAngelo_149_FD_187119 | JGI IMG/M metagenome (GOLD analysis project Ga0209689, IMG submission 187119) | Grasslands soil microbial communities from the Angelo Coastal Reserve, California, USA - 14_1009_09_30cm (SPAdes) (version 2) | ecosystem: Environmental > Terrestrial > Soil > Grasslands ... | reverse complement strand
GTGTTGCCCACCGACAGGATGCGGTCGACATCAACCGGTGGCACGAGGCCGATGATCTTCGCGCTCTCCGGGTTCAGGTACGAGCCAAACGAGCCGCCGAGCAGGACCTCGTCCAGGTCGGCCGTGGTGACGCCCATGACGTCCATCAACACCTTGATGCCGGTGGCGATCGATCCTTTGCCGAACTGCAGCTCGCGGACGTCGCGCTGGCTCAGGTAGACGTTTTCGGCAAGAAGGAAGGCGCGCACGCCGTCGATCGTGATCAGCCGGTCCGAGAGCGGATGCTCCGGGACCTCTTCCCGGCTGCGCATCTTGCCGCCGGCATCGAGTAGGCCGACCAGGCGGAGCTGCGCAACCGTGTCGACGAGGCCCGAGCCGCAGATGCCCTTGGGCGGGATGTCGCCGCCGATGACCTGGAGCTCGACATGGTCGGTCAGGGTCACGCCCTCGATGGCGCCGTCGGTCGCCCGCATGCCACAGCGGATCTGGCTGCCCTCAAACGCGGGGCCCGCCGGCGCGGCGGTGCACAGGACGCGTTTGACCGAGCCGAGGACGATCTCGCCGTTGGTTCCGACGTCGACGAAGACCCGCAGCTTATCCTCGCGGGCGAGGCCGGTCGCCACGACGCCGGCGACGATGTCGGCGCCGACGTAGGCCCCGATGACGGGGAGCGTCTGCACATAGCCACCCGGGTGGATGTCGAGGCCGACCTCGCGGGCCGGAAGGTAGAGCGGTTCCCGAAACGCGGGAGTGAAGGGCATCATCGAGATCGGCGTCGCGTCGATGCCGAGCAGCAGGTGCAGCATCGTGGCGTTGCCCACGACGACGGTCTCGTAGACTCGCTCGCGCGCAACCCCGGCCGATTCGTACAGCTCGTGGAGGACGCCGTTCATGGTGCCTTGGATCGCTTCGCGCAGCTCCGCCTTCGCCTCATCGCCCTGCATGCCGTGACTGATCCGGGAGATGACGTCGGCCCCGAAGGGCGCCTGGCCGTTGAGCGTCGAGCGGACCGCCTCGGCCATGCCGGTGCGCAGGTTCATCAGCGTGCCGACGACGGTTGTCGTGCCCAGGTCGAAGGCGACACCATAACTCTCCTCGCGCGTGTCGCCCCCCTCGACCGCGATCAGCTGGTCGCCGCCCAGCACGGCGGTCACCTTGAACTCGGCTCCGCGCAGCAGTCCCGGGAGCGTTCGCAAGACGCGCAGGTCGGCCTTCATGTCGAAGCCCTCGGCGGTGAGGGCATCGCGGAGCCGTTCGACATCGCTGCGCTGGTCCTCGAGATCGGGCTCGGTGAGCTCGACGTACACCTTCCGCACGTTGGGGTCGAGCAGCACCAGCCGGTTGACACCCATGGTGGCGGCCTTGGGCACTCGGAGGAGCTCGGGGACTGTGACGGTCGTGTCCTCGTAGACCTTCGCCTGGCAGGAGAGGCGCCAGCCTGCCTCCAGCTCGCTCGGCCGCAGCTGCTTGCGATCGGCGGTCGTGATCTCCGCGCCGCCCTCCAGCACCTGCACTTTGCATTTGCCACAGGTGCCGCGGCCGCCGCAGGTGGAGTCGATCGGCAGGCCGATCCAGTGCGCGGCGCTGAACAGCGTGGTGCCCGGCGGAACGCGCGTCGCCTTGTCGAAGGGCTTGTAGAGGACCTCGAGCTTCTTCTGGATCATCCGGCGGGGACCGCCTTCTTCTGCTCGGCGCGAAACGCCGAGATCCAGTTCATCGCGTACTCGTCGTGCCCCAGCAGGAGATCCGAGGCCTGCACCGCCTTGCGCACCTCCGCAACCAGCGGATTGGTGATCGCGCAGGTCAGACCGGCATGCATCGCGACCGGAAAGAAGGCGGCGTTGAGGATGTGCCGGTCGGGCAGGCCGAAGGAGACGTTCGAGGCTCCGCAGATCATGTTGTTGCCGAGCTGCTCCTTGATGAGACGCATGGTCTCGAGCGTGATCAGGCCCGCCTGGGGATCAGCCGCGACCGTCATCGCGATCGGGTCGATGATGACGTCCTCCGCCGGGATGCCATAGTACTTCGCGCGCTCGATGATTTTGCGGGCGATCTCGACCCGTTCCTGCGGCACCATCGTGATGCCCGTCTCATCGTTGCTCATCCCGATCACCGCGGCCCCGTACTTCTTGACAACCGGGAGGATGCGATCCATGCGCTCGTCCTCCGCCGTTACGGAGTTGACCAGCGCCTTGCCTTCATAGGCGGCCAGCGCTGCCTCCAACGCCTCGATCACCGATGAGTCGATGCAGATCGGCACGTCAGTCACTTCGCCGACGGCCTTGATGGTTGCCACCAGCAGCGCCGGCTCATCCACCAGCGGAACACCCGCGTTGACATCGAGCATCTGCGCGCCGGCCTGAACCTGGGCGATGGCATCCGCTCTGACCCGGTCCATGACGCCCGCCTTCATCTCAGCGGCGAGCACCTTGCGGCCGGTGGGATTGATCCGCTCACCGATCATCACGAAGGGCCGGTCGCCAGAGATGACGACCTCGCGTGACCGGGAGCGGACGGTGGTGTCCATCAGCGGCTGCCTCCAACCGTGGCCAGCGGGCTGAGCGTCGGCCTGGGCAGGAGCCCGGCAGCCTCCGCCACCTGCACCACCCCCTCTTCCCACTTGATGCCGATCAGGTGGACGCCGGCCACTCCGGGGATCTGGCGCACGGCGTTGAGAAGCTCGACCGCGATCTGGATGCCCTCCTGGGATTGCCGGGCCGGCGGCGTCTTTTCGAGCCGGTCGACGAGCGAGTCGGGTACGTGCAACCCGGGAACCTTCTCCCGCATGAAGCGGGCGCCCCGGGCCGAGCGCGGGATGCCAATCGAGGGGATGATGAAGACCTTGTCGGTCAGGCCGAGGTCGCCGACCATCGACATGAAGCGGGCGAAGAGCGGCACGTCAAAGACCAGCTGCGTTTGAATAAAGTCGGCCCCGGCCCGGACTTTCTTCTGCAGCCGGAGGGGACGGAACTCCAATGGGGGCGCGAAGGGGTTCTCGACAGCGCCAATGAAAAACGATGGCGCCTGGTCGAGCGTTCGGCCGCTCAGGTAGGTGCCACGGTCGCGCATGCCGGCCGCAACCTCGATCAGTTGCATCGAGTCGATGTCATAGATGCGCCGGGCCTCGGGGTGATCGCCGACGGTCACATCATCGCCACTCATCAGGACGATGTTGCGGACGCCGAGCGCCGCGGCACCGAGCAGGTCGGCCTGCAGCGCCAGCCGGTTCCGGTCGCGGACGGTGAGCTGCATGATGGGCTCGATTCCCTTCTCGACAAGGAGGTGGGCCGCCGCTAGCGACGACATGTGGACGTGGGCACCGGTGTTATCGGTGCAGTTGACGGCATCGACCGATCCGCGCAGCACCTCGGCCAGTCGCCAGGTTGCCTCGGGATCGGCGCTGTTGGTGGACGTCAGCTCGGCGGTGACCACGAAGCGGCCATCGCGCAGCAGCTCGGCCAGGCGGCTAGGACCGGGCATGCCCCTCCCAGCCTTTTGGTGCTTCGTGGTCCCGACCACTGACGAGGTTGATCCAGGATGAGGTCCCTTGCAGCTGCCAGTCGACGGGCTTCTGGAGGTGCTCGATGTGATCCTTGAACACGGGCATGCGGCGCGAGCCCTCCCAGGCCTCAACCCAAACACAGCGCTTGTCGGGATAGACCTCGCAGTTGCCATTGGCGCGCACGCCGCCGCAGGGACCGTTGCGCAGATTTTTTGGGCAGCGCATCGGGCAGCTGAGTCCGGTCGAGTGCAGGATGCACTGGCCGCACATGCGGCAGTCCCAAACCGCCTCCTTGAGCGGCTTCTCGACGGCGACCACCAGGCGCTCGAGGACGCGCATCGTTCTAGCCCTTGCGCAGCGTCTTGTCGATCAGCTCGACCGCCTGAGTCAGTGCTGCATTCTCAGCGGCCTGTGCCGCGCCGACGACCTGCTTGGCCATCCGCGTGGCGAAGGAGGCGTCGGGGGCGTAGTGGTCGGCGCCCGCGAGCTTCGCGTATTCCTCGGTGACCGGAGCGCCGCCCACCATCACAACCACTTTGTCCCGCAGCCCGGCCTTCTGCAACGCTTCGATGTTCACTTTGAACATCGGCATCGTGGTGGTGAGGAAGGCAGAGAAGCCGACGATGTGCGGTTCGTTGGTCCGTACTGCTTCGACGAACTTCTCCGGTGGACAGTTGACCCCCAGGTCGACGACTTCGAAGCCGGCGCCTTCCAGCATGATGACCACCAGGTTCTTGCCGATGTCGTGGATGTCGCCCTTGACGGTGCCGATCACGTACTTGCCGATCGGCTTGGCGCCGGTCTCCGCTATCAGCGGGCGCAGGATCACGAGCGCACCCTGCATCGCCCGCGCGGCGATCAGCATCTCGGGGACGAAGAAGTCACCTTTCTCGAAGCGGCGCCCGACCTCCTCCAGCGAAGGGATCAGCGCCTTGAAGAGGATGTCCATCGGATCCATCCCCAGCTTCAATGCCTCTTCAGTCAGCGCCTTTACCTCGGGCGCGTGGCCGTTGAGGGTGTGGTCGAACAGTTCCTGTCGAATCTCTTCTTCCCGACTCATGCCTCGCCTCCTCCAGGGATGTAGCCCATTCGTCGCGAGATGGCCTCGCCCGCCTTTTTCGTCAAGTCACCAAGCTCGGTCAGCCGCTGAGGGGTCACCCGATACGAAGGCCCGGCGACGCTGACCGCCGCCTGAACCCGGCCGTCGGCAGCCCGAACCGGGGCGGCTACGGCATTCAAGCCGAGCTCGAGCTCTTCGAGGGTGAAGGCAAATCCCTCGTCGACCACCCTGCGCAGCTGCTTCTCGAGCGTTCGCGGGTCGGTGATGGTACGCGGCGTCAACCGCGGGAGCGAGGCGGCGAGGAGACGGCGACGCTCATCCGCGGGAAGGTAGGCGAGCAGGACCTTGCCGTTCGAGGTCGCGTGGAGCGGCGTCTGCTTTCCCACCCAATTGACGTTGACGACCAGGTTGGGCGCGGCGATCTGATCGATGTTGACCACCTGGTTCCCCTGCAGGATCGCCAGGTTGACCGTTTCGCCGGTGCGCAGAGCGAGCTCCTCCAGCACGGGGCGGGAGGCGCGGGATAGGTCGAGCTCGGAAACAACCGAGCCGGCCAGCCGCACTAGCCCATATCCGAGTCGGTACTTCTCGGTACTGGGGTTCTGCTCCACGAGGCCGTGCTCCTGGAGCGTGGACAGCAGGCGGAACACGGTCGACTTGTGCACTTCCAGCCGGCGAGCGAGGTCGGTGACCCGCATTTCGGGCTCGGTCCCCAGCAGCTTGAGGATCTCCAACGCCCGGTCCAGCGACTGCACTTTGTTGCGCGTCACGAAACCGGTGCTCATGACACAACAACTATAGCGGCCCTTTTCGGTCTTGGCAAGACCCGGCGCCACGTGCCCGAGTACGGCAGATCGCTGGACTTAAGCTCACACGATGGCAGTTGGGACGGTCGCCACCCTTCACGGCGGCCGGTTGGTTCTGGCACGGCTCGCGTACGTGGTTGTCCTTCTTCTCGCGATCGCGACGTTCCTCCACGCGGTGCCGCACTGGGTGGATGGCACGCTGCTCAAGCCGCCGCGCGCTTCCGGGGACCGGCCTCCGGCAACCCTCGTCGGCATCGATATCGCGGCCGCATTGGCCGTACCCCTGGCCAGCGCGGCGGTTGCCGCGGTTATCCTCCGGTATCGTTCGCGAGACTGGTTCGGCCTGCTCGCGTCGGCCGAGGCCGTGCTCTTCGGCTGCGCCATCGCGGGTCCGTGGAGCTCAGTTTCCCTCGCGGACTCCTGGTCTCTCCCCACCCGCGCAGCGATCAAGCTGGCGCTGATCGCGATCGTCGCGGTGCTCTACACCTTTCCTAACGGCCGCTTCGTCCCGAGCTGGACCCGCTGGCTTCTCGTGGTGTTCGCCGCCTGGACCGTGGCCGGTGTTGTGCTGACGGCCGTCGATCCCGTGGTCGCTCGCGGTGTCTGGCAGCTGGTGCTGCTGGCATTCCTCTTCTCGGGTCTGGGCGCGCAGGCGTATCGGCTCAACAGCGTTTCCTCGCCCACCGAGCGACGGCAGACCAAGTGGATCTTCTACGGCCTGACCCTCATCGTTGCGGCGTACGCCCTCTGGTCGTTCGTCGAGTTTGGGACGCACAACCAGGTCTTTGCGACGCTAGCCGACATTTTGGTTCAGCTGGCCAGCATCGTCTCGGCATTGCTCTTTGGCATCGCGATGATCCGGTTCAGGTTGTACGACATCGACCTGGTGGTGAATCGCACGATCCTGTATGGCTCGGCGACGGTCCTCCTAGTTATCGCGTTCGCCGGTCTGAGCGCGGTTTCCAAGCGCATCATCGAGGCGGCGACCGGCCATTCGTCCGACATCATGACAATCCCACTGATCGTTGCCGCGGCCGTCGCCTTTGGACCGTTACAACGGCGCATCCGACCCGTTGTCGATCGCCTGCTCCCACCGCGGGCCCTCCTTACGCTCTTCTTTACGGACATCTGTGATTCAACGGCTCGCGCCGTGACGATGGGCGATGAGCGCTGGCGCGAGGCGCTCACGACCTACCGTGCGACTGTCAGACGAGGCTTGCGGCGATTCAAGGGAAGTGAGATGGATACCGCGGGGGACGGATTCTTCGCGGTGTTCGATCGACCGGGCAACGGCCTCCACTCGGCGCAGTGGCTTCGCGACCGACTACGTGAGCTCCGCCTCGACAGTCGTTTCGGGCTGCATCTGGGTGAATGCGAGCTTCGTGGTGAAAAGGTCAGCGGTGTGGCCGTGATCGTCGCGGCTCGCGTGATGGCGACCGCCGGCCCGAACGAGATCGTTGTCTCTCAGATCGTCCATGAGTCGCTTGGCAATCCCGACGGGGCATTCCGCGACCTGGGTGAGCGGGCGCTGAAGGGACTCCCTGGCACGTGGCGTTTGTACGGGTCTTCGCCTGGGCAAGTCCCGGACGAGCGCTCCTAGCGAGAGAGCCCGGCTCAAGCCGGACTGCGGCTCGGCTCGCCTGCCTTGACCCGCCGGACTTCGGCGTTGACGGCGGCGAGCACTTTCTGGACATCGCCGATCACCGCATAGTCGGCCTGGGCCACGATCGGCGCGCCGGCGTCCGTATTGATCGCGAGGATGTGCTTCGCCGCGCGGCAGCCGACCATGTGCTGGATCGCGCCGCTAATGCCGCAGGCGATGTAGAGGTCGGGCGCGATCCGCGTCCCGGTCTGGCCCACCTGGTCGCTGTGTGGCCGCCAGCCGAGGCTGGTCACCGCGCGCGAGCAGCCGACGGCGCCGCCGAGCAGGCCTGCCAATTCTTCGAGCGCGGCGAATCCCTCGGCGCTGCCCACACCGCGGCCCCCGCCGACGACCACGCGCGCCTGTGCGAGCGAGATCTTTCCGGTATCTGCCTCGACCTGGGGCTGAAGTCGCACGCGAAAGTCTTTGTCATCGAGCGCTGGCGAAAACGCGTGCGTCGTGACCTCGGTACGGCTGGGCGACGCCGCCGCCGTGAGCGCGTGAGGCGCGAGCGTCAGGAGCTTGATCGTGCCCTTGAGATGCGCCTCCTCGAGCAGGCTGCCACCCCAACGTTGTCGTGTCACGGTGAAAGGATCGCCGGGTGCGATCTCGGTGCAGTTGGCGGCCATCGGCAACTTCATGCGCGTCGCGACATGGGCCATCACCTCGCCACCACGGTCGCTCGCCGTTCCGATGACGACGTCGGGATCGACCTCACGGACAAGGTCGGCGATCGCGTGCGCCCAGGCGGCCGGCGCGTAGTCGGCCAACCGTCCGTCGTCCGCAACGTGCAGGGTGCTCACCCCGTACGAAGAGAGGATCCCGGTGGCGGCGGCCGCGTTCGGACCAATGGCGATGGCCTCGAGCTGGGTGCCCATCTCCCCAGCGAGGCGGTTTGCCATCGTGAGCACCTCGAGGGACAGCATGGTCGGCGCTCCGGCGACGTGCTCGATGAACGCGAGGACCATGATCAGAGCAACCGCAGGCGCTGAAAGACTTCCACAAGCTGGGCTCCGGCGTCGCCGTTCTTTCCCAGGATCTCGACGGTGTGTTCCGCCTGCACCGGCAGCTTGAGGCGGACCTTTTCCAGCCCCCCATCCCGCCACTGTGGCGTGATCCGCTCGACCTCTTTCTTCTTCGCCTTGAGTCGCCCGGGGAGTGACGGATAGCGCGGCAGGTTGAGGCCTTCCTTCACCGTCACCACGGCCGGGAGCGCTAATTCGGCGGACTCCCAGCCTGATTCCGTCTGGCGGCGGACCGTCGCGCGGCCGTCGCTGAGCTCGATCGCCTTGATGCCGGTCGCGCACGGAAGATCGAGAGCGCCGGCGACGCGGACACCCACCTGGTAGCCGGCGCTGTCCGCCGACTCGTTTCCGAAGAGGACGAGGTCGTAGCTTCGACCGGCGGCGCCTTCGGCCTCGATCGCTTCGACGATCGCCGACGCGGTCGCTACCGGATCCCACTCGCGGCCATCGCTTTGCAGCAGGATCGCGCGCTCGATGCCCAGCGCCATGGCATCGCGCAGCTGGTCGGTCGCGGCCTCCGGCCCCAGCGTCAGCACGGTCGTACTGCCACCGTGCGCTTCGATCATTCGCACGGCTTCCTCGACCGCGCATTCCTCGTGGGGGCTGATCGTGAATCCGAGATAGCGCGTGTCGATGTCCTGGGCGTCGGCCGTCAGCGTGATCTGGCCGGCGGTGGCGGGGACGCGCTTGACGCAGACCAGGACGTTCACCGAGCCGGCCTCTAGCTCCGCACGCGGGCGTTCTGCGGGTCGAAGAGCGGCGTGGGACCGACAACGGCGACGGTTGCCGGATACTGCTCGCCAAAATATTCGACCGCGAGCTTGGTGCCGGCCTTCGCCTGTTCCGGTGGAAGGAAGCTCATCAGGATGGTCTTGCCGACCGATGGGCCTGACCCGGCGCTGGTGACGTAGGAGCCCCGACCGTGCCGGTCGACGAGCCGCTTGCCCTGCGGGGACAGCACCGGTTCGCGTCCCATCATGAAGCGCTTGAAACCCGAGCGCGAGGTGTTGTCGTCGATCGTCAGCGTGCAGAGCGTGACCGCCGGCGGCTCGGAGCGCTGCTTGAGGTACGCCTCTTTGCCGATGAAGTCCTGCGGCTTGACCTGAGGCCGGGCAAGACCCGTTTCCACCAGGTTGAACTCCTGCTCCAACTCGTTGCCGTAGGCGCGGTAGCACTTTTCTAGACGGCCGGTGGTGCCATAGACACCGATGCCGACCGGCGCGATCCGGTGCGGCTGCCCGGCCTCGGAGATCGCGTCCCAGAGGCGCGCGCCCTGCTCGAAGGGCACGTAAATTTCCCAGCCCAGCTCGCCGACGTAGGAGATGCGCGATGCCAGCGCGCGCACCGGACCGATGTCGATGAAGCGGCAGGTCCCGAACGCAAAGCCCTCGTTCGACACGTCGGCGCCGGTGATCGATTGCAGCAGGTCGCGAGCGCGCGGCCCCCAGACGCCGATGGTGGCCCAGCTCGAGGTCAGGTCGGTAAGCTGGACCGCGCCATCATCGGGCAGGTGATCCGTAAACCATTTGCGGTCGCGCATCCCGTCGGCGCCGCCGGTCACCACACGGAAGTGGTTCGGACCCAACCGCATTACCGTGAGATCGGCCTTGATCCCGCCGGCCGTGTTCAGCAGTGAGGTGTAGATGACACGCCCGACCGGGACATTCATCTGGACCACGCACATCTTCTGCATGTAATCGAGCGCGCAGCTGCCCGCGATATCGAAGACCGCAAAGGCCGACAGGTCGACCATGCCCACGCGGTCGCGCATCGCCAGGTGCTCGGCGTTGATGATCGGCGACCACCAGCGCGCGTCCCACTCGTAGCGGCGCGGCATCACCCGCTCGCCGTACTCCTCGAGCAGCAACTTGTTCGAGGCGTACCAGTTGGGACGTTCCCAGCCCGCGGTTTCGAAGAAGACGGCACCGAGCGCCGTCTCGCGCTCGTAGAACGGGCTGACGCGAACCCGGCGATTCGATTCCCACTGCTCGCGCGGGTGGACGATGCCGTAGGTCTTGTTGAAACCCTCCGCCGTACGCGCACGAATGTGCGCCCCGGTTTTCTGGTGATCGTAGAAGCGCGCGATGTCCGATCCCGAAGGGTCGATCTCAGGGACGCCCGACGTCATCCACTCGGCGACGCAGCGCGCGATGCCGGGGGCTTCCTTGATCCAAATCGCGGCCACCGACCACAGCCCTTTCACCTCTGGCGTCTCCCCCAGCAGCGGCAACCCGTCCGGGGTCAGCGAGAGCAGACCGTTGATAGCGTGCCGGATGCCGACACTCGGGTCGCCCAGGATGTCGGGGATGAGCTCGAGCGCGTGCTCCAGCGATTCGTCGAAGTCTTCCTTGGTGAAGGGCAACTCGGTCGGCGACAGCTTGGACTGGCCGATCGACGGGATATCGTCGGGTTCCCACAGGATCGGACGGTGGTCGTAAGAGCCCACCTCGAGGTCGCCGCCATGCTGGCGCTCGTACCCGTTGGTATCCATGTCGCGGATGATCGGGTACTTGATCTCGCCGACGGTGTCGGCAAAGAGCGGCACCGGCCCGACACTGATCATCTGGTGCACGGCGGGGCTGAGCGGGATGGAGGCGCCAGCCATGCGGGCGAGACGCGGGCTCCAGATGCCGCTCGTAATGACCACGGTCTCGGTTTCGATCTCTCCCTTGTCCGTCCGCACACGGCTGACCCGGCCGTTTTCGACAACGATGCCTATCACCTCTGTGCTCGCCATCACGGTGAGGGCGCCCGACGCCTCTGCCTGCTCGCGCATCAAGGTCCCGCCCCGCAGCGAGTCGACGGTGCCGATGCCTGGCGTGCTGAAACCGCCGAGGATGATCTTTTCGTTGATGTAGGGCACGAGGCCTTTCACTTCGGCCGGCGATACCAGCTCGGCGTCGATACCCCAGGCCTTGCTCGATGCCATGCGCCGCTTGAGCTCGTCCATCCGCTCGGCGGTGCGAGCGACCTCGACGCCGCCGCTCTGGGTGAAGACACCCAGCTCTTTGTACTGGCGCACGCTGTCCAGCGTGAAGAGCGTCATCTCCTTCGAATGGTCGGTGAGAAAGATGAAGTTGGAGGCGTGCCCCGTCGAACCGCCCGGGTTGGGAAGTCGGCCCTTGTCGATCAGGACGATCTCCTTCCAACCCTGCTGCGCCAGGTGGTAGGCCATGCTGTTACCGACGATGCCGGCGCCGATCACGACGACCCTTGCCCGGTCGGGCAGGCTGGTCACGCGCATCCCTCCTCCGTCGTTAACGCCGGATCACAGCATAGCGAGGAGCTTACGGTCCCGCGTGGGACGGCGCCGGCTGGCCGGCGGGTCGCGCCGTGGCCCGACGCCAGGCCCACCACAAATTGGCCACCAGCAAGCCGATGAAGAGGTAATGGAGGCCATGAATCGTCACGAACGCGGAAGCACTGACTGCGGCCGTCGCGGCGGCGAACACGAGCTGGTCCTCGAGGCGGTTGGGCGACGTGGCCGGGTCGGTGAGCATCAAGAAGCCGAAGAAGAGCGTGGCATCGAGGAAGGGTGGCCGGAAGACCGCGGCCAGGCTGGCACTCGGTCCGTTCACCACGATCGCGGCCAGTGTGAAGGCGGCAAAGTAGGCGGCGAAGAAGGCGAGGACCATGGGGAGCTTGCTGACGCGCCAGGCGATGACGCTGCCGCCGACGAGCAGGACGGCGACGAAGGGCGCCGGGAGGTCGGCCAGCGCCCCCCACCAGCTCTGGCCGGCCGGCACCAGCAGCAGCGAGGCGAGCAGACCGAAGGCCGCCGGATTGAAGAGGTTCGATTGCGGGGTCCGAAGTGCGTGCTTCGACGCGGCCGCCAGCGCGGTTGCCGTCAGGACCGCCGCCATCGGCGCGCCGGGGACCAGAATCAAGCCGATCATCAAGCCGGTGATCAGGCCTCCATCCGGAAGGGACAGGCTTCCGCGCCTGACCAGCGAAACGGCTACGTCGACCCCGACGGATAACGCCACCGCGACCACGAGCTGACCGGCGATGTGACCGATGCCCTCGACCGGTATGGCGACGATCAGCAGAAGACCAAGCAGCGCGGTGAGGTTGCCCTTGGGCGATCGAATCCAGCGTCGGGCTTCGACCATCACGGCGACCTGCGCTCGATCATCCCGGCGAACCCAGCGGTCATGGCGGGAGCGATGGCGCGGTCGAGCGTCAGTCCATCGACACCCTGCCGTGCCAGCAACCGCAGACCGGCTTCGGGGCCCAGGACGAAGGCGGCGGTCGAGAGGGCGTCGGCGAGCATTGCGCTGGGTGCGACCACCGTCGTGCTGACAAGATCGCGCGGCGACCGGCCGGTGCGCGGGTCGAGAAGATGGTGCTCGAGCGCGTCAATCCGTCGCGCGTAGCCACCGGAGGTGCAGATGGCAGCATCCTCTGGCTGGAGGATGCACCAGAGCGCATCAGGTTGCGCCGGGTGTCGAACGCCGACGCGCCAGGGTGATCCGTCGCCGCGGCGACCGCGGACAGAGATGTCACCGCCGGCATCGATCGCGTAGCCACCTGTGCCAGCCAGTTCCCGAGCCGCCAGGTCGATCGCGAAGCCCTTCGCCACCGCCCCAAGATCGACGACGAGGGGACGATGGAGCGTGATCGCATGCGCGGTTTCGTCTACCTCGACGTCGCGGTAGGTGGGCTGCTGACCTTCCGCCATGGCTGACGCCGTCCGTAGGCCAGTACGGTAGCTGCGGTTGAAGCCGCGCGCTTCCATCAGCCCACCGACGGTGGGGTCGAACGCGCCGGCGGTCAAGCGCGCAACGGCCAGGGCGAACCGCACCACTTCGAAGAGAATGGGACTGACACGCACCGGGCTGCCAATCGTGGCGCACAGACGCATCAGTTCGCTCGTCGGGTCGAACCGGGTACACGCCGACTCCACGGCGGAAAACCACCCGAAGGCTCGATCGATCGCACCCCGTTCGACGGTGGGACCGGGGTCACCCACGATGTCGATCGACACGACCGTGTCCATCAGGGCGCGCGCAGGGCGGTGGCGGTGGGCGATTGCAGACGTCACTGGGCCTGCCGGAGGGCGGCTTGGATCGCCTGCACGAATGCGCTGCTACTGGCCGTCGCGCCGCTGACCAGGTCGACCGCCGCCGATTGCCGCACCACCACCTGGTCGCGCAGCGCATCGATCGCCTGGCTGGGAAAGGTCGTCGTCACCGCGTTGATCCATACCTGGCTGATCCGGCCCTGCGTGATCGCCACCGTGACGTAGACGGCACCGAACCGGCTCTGCCCTTGTCCGAGGTAGCTCCCGTCACGAAGCCTGCCGGCAGCCGCGATCGCGGATGGGGACGCGGTAACGATCTGATCCAGCAAGCCGGCCCCCGGCTCGGTGATCAGATAGCCAGCCGCGTAGACGCCCAGGACTGCCGAGGCGCTGAGCACCATGAGCTCTGTGGAAGGACGTCGCTTTCGTGCCATGGCCGCTGAGCGGTATATCGTCGGCGGCCATCCGCGGCTTGCCCCACGAAAGGGGCGAGATCAATACAGTTGCAGGCCTAACGTGTCAGCCGTGAGATAGAACGTGCCGGTACCACCGGCGAAGTTGGCGATGAGTGGCGTGGCTGGCAGGAAGCGGTAGACGGTAAACACCTCGACGGCCTGATCGGCGCCGGCGTTGGGCCGAACCCCCCACGCGCTGTAGCTGGCGCAGGAGCCGCTCGTCCAGGTGATGCAGGTTCGCACCGCGAAGCAGGCCTGCTGGTTGACGCCGCCCCAGGCGGAAGCGGAACCGGGGCGGCAGCCCGTCGGGTCGCCGCAACGCTGGGTGGCGGAGGTGCAATCGCCATTCGACCCCCCCTGGGCCATCGAGCCCCAGGCTGCTGCGCTGTTGGGGATCGCCGAGTTCGGCTCAGACCGAACCGCGTTTCCAATGTCCACGACCGGGCCGAGCACGGCCATGCGCATGCCGGCCCGGCTGGCGCCGGACATCTCGAGCTTGAGATAGAAGGCGCGCCCCAGGTCGGCCGCACCGAGCATCAGAAGCACCAGAACGGGCAGGATCATCGCCGTCTCGACCAGCGCCTGGGCTCGCCGCCGCCGCTGCTTCGCGCTCATTGCTCGAGCCGCACCGCGCCCACCACTTGCACGCCCGGGGCCGGCGTTCCAATATTGTTGAAGGTCCAGGTCGCCGTCACATAGTCGCCACACCGATCACCGTCGGTCATGAACATGCTGATCGTGACCGTCTGGCCGGCGGGCACCGGGAAGGTGTAGGTCAGCGTAGCGTTGTTGTTTCCAGTCACGCTGCCTAAGATGTCTCGCTGGTGGCCCCAGGTCCAGTTGCCCTGAATCCGGAAGCTGCTGCCGTCGGCGGGACCATAGATGCTGGCGGTGTTGTAGTGCATCGTCCAGTCGGGGTTTCCCGCCGAGTCGGGACCGCCGGTGTAGGGCGATGGCGCGCCGCCGCTCGGAACTCGGGGGTTCACGTCACTGGGAATGTTTCCGGCCCCGTTGGGGGGCAGGGTTGCACCGAGACCGGGACGAGGACTCCAGATCCCGTCCGAGAAGTAGACCGGGCTGTTGGCATTGATCTTGATGTACGCGTCGTAAGCGTCCAGCGCCCACTCATCGGTGTATTTCACGACCAGCGACTCGTTGGTCCCGCTCGCGGCGACGAGGACTGAGCTGACCAGGATCGAGTTCTCCAGGTTGCCGCTGGTAACGACCGACGGAGTGGCGGCGCCACCGGTGCCGTTGCTGAAGTCGAAGGCCCCGATGCTGCCGAAGTGCGTGTAGCTGTAGGCGTAGACCTGGCCGACGACGGCGTTGTTGTAGGTGCCGCCGCCCTCGCCGTCGAAGTTGGTTGGGAAGCCGGGGTTGACTTCAACACCGCCGGCGGTCGCGTTCCACATCTGGTAGATGATGCCCGAATACTGGTTCAGCTGAGGTGAAGCCGGCGCCCGAGCCGCGCTGGCATCGATGTGGATGAAGTTGTTGTTCTCCATGTCGAAGAGCAGCGGCGCGCCGCCCACCGCCCGCATCTGGCCGAGGCCCGGTGAGGTCATGCCGACGGACGACACTTCCGCCGTCGAGACATAGCCCTTCGAGCCGCTCTCGAAGCGGAAGACCACTCCATGCGCGCTGACCACGGTGTTGTCGCCACCGCCGCCCGTCATCACCGTGCCGGCGGTGCAGGTGCCGTAGGTGGTCGTGACGGATGCCGTGTAGCTCAGACTGCCGTGCCCGAACCAGACGCCGGCGGTCAGCAGCGGCTGGGCGCCCACGCCGTTGCAGGCGGTAACGCTACCCGCCGCGGTCGTGCACAGGTCCCAGTCGGTCGCGGTCTCGCGGCTGTGATCGATGCCGTCGGCGAAACCGCTGGCGTTCCTGTTGACTCGGGCGACCCCGGTGATGTCATAGATGCCGGGCTCGAAGGTGTACTGCCCGTGATTGATGACGATCCAGTCGTAAATCCCCGGCAAGACGGCGTAGGGCTCGGCGGCCGGGGGCGCGCACGTCGGGCTCGACAGCCCGCTGGCTACGGTACCGCCGTTCAAGAGCAGCGATCCGCAGGTCCTCAGGCCGGTCAGGTCGACGCGGGGCGTCCAGGTATGGCTGGCAAACGTCGTCTCGTTGCCGTAGATCGGCGTGGTTGGTGTGCCGCCTGGTCCGGCGGCAATGCAGGGGATGGGGAGCCGCGTGCCGGCGCCACCGACGGTCGCGCAGTACGCGATCGCACCAGGCGCAATGGCGTAACCCTTGCTGCCGATCGCTGCTCCGAGCGTGCAACCGGTCACCCCGACGCCGTAGGGATCGCAGTACTGATCGCCCAGGGCACCCTGCATCACGGTGTCACCGTTCGACTCCACGGCCACCACGTCCTGCGGTGGATTGAGTGTGGTGCCATCCACGCCGACGATGATGCTCGACGCCTCGGGCCGCGCCCAGTATGTTGGGCAGTTGGCGCCGGCGCTGCTGCAGCTCATCAGTGTCCGGGCCGGAACCTTGGTCCGGTCGAAGCACTGTTGTCCGGCGGGGCACAAGAGCATGCTCGTCACCGCCGGTTCGTAGAGGTAGAGCGCCACGGGGAACGGGTAGTCATAGCTGGTACCGGTCGGCTGCGCGTAGACGGTCGCGGATGCCGTGACCATCGTGGTCGGAATCCCCAGCGTGCCGACAAGGAAGTTCTGGACATTCGAGCGGACCATGACCTGCATGCAGTTGTAGGGCGTGGTCTGGCAGTGCGGTGTCAAGCTGAACGGCGGCACGGCAATCTCGACCGCTGTGTTGAAACCCGAGCTCGAGCCGCAGGTAACACCCGCGGTGTCGTACCACCAGGTCGTAAAGCGGGTCAGGCTTCCACTGGTGACGGTGGTGTCGCACGCCGTGCTTCGCGTCGTGATAAAGCCGTCCGCGCCGGCAAAATCATGCGCCGCGACGGCGGCGAGGTCGTTTGAGTTCGGGACGGGAGACTGCTGCGTCGCGCCGGCAAGACGTTTACCGGCGGCGAGCGCCGCAGCGTCGGCCGCTTTCTGAGCCGTGTGCTGGACCAGGTAGAGGTGAGTGGCATCGAGCGACAGGCCGGCGAAGCCCACCAGGACCACGAAGATCAACGCGAAAATCACCATCGCCTGGCCGCGCCGCTGCCCAGGATGATCGATCCGGTGTCCGCGTATCCAACCCATGTCAGTACTCCGTGTGCACCACGCTGATCGATGTGATCGTGATCGGCGGGATGATGTTGCTGATCAACGGCATCAGTGGAAGGAAGGTGTACTTGATTTGCACCGCGACATCCTGGACCGTGGGCGAGATCGCGCGGGGCGACCCGCTGCAATTGGCGGGGGCATCAGCGGGCGCGGCCGTCGCCACGGCGGGCCAGATGTAGATCTTCCCCATACCCGCGGGCGGCCGCGGATCCGCATTGGGGGTTCCGGTGCCGTTGGGATCGGAGTTGTTTACGACAGAGTTCTCGTCCGGACGAAGGATAAAGCCCTGGGCCGTCGATTCCGCGATGCTCAGCGCCAGGCAATCGCTGTCAGCCTGGGGCTGCATCGATACCACCCGGGCAGCCTCCCGAGCGGACCAGGACACGGCCGCGTACGTGTAGACGAGGCGGCCGAAGTCGATCAGCAGAAACATCACGAAGAACAGGAAGGGGGCGATCAGGGCGAACTCAACCATCGACTGGGCGTGCTGCCCCTGAGCCCGCCGCCGAGGGAACAGGACGTGGCGTGCCATCTACCAGATTGAACAGCCGCGAACTTTCGCCCAACCTTGCAGCCTTACGGGGCCCGTGACGGACCGACGACGGCGACGAAACGAAACGATTGACGCCATACCGCCGGGGTGCTAGCGTTCGTTGCAGGCCGATATATCGCTGGTGTACGGCCGATATACGGGAGGGGACGTTGGCGAGCGGGCTGACCGCGGCTCGTCGATCGCACCGGAACAGCGAGGAGGGGACGCTGCACACGGTCGTGCTGCAGAGCGCCTCGGCGCGGTCCCAGGGTGAGCGCGCCTACCTCCTGATCCGTGACCAGATCGTCACCCTCCGGCTCGCGCCGGGTTCGGTCATCGAGGAAGTGCGGCTCCGCCAGGAGTTGGGTTTGGGCCGGACGCCGATCCGGGAGGCCCTCCAGCGGCTGGCGCACGAGAACCTGGTCACGTTCGTGCCGCACCGCGGGACGTTCGTCTCCGACATCAATCTGACCGACCTCCACCGACTGACCGAGGTCCGCACCGAGCTGGAAGGGTATGCGGCGCGGCTCGCCACGGAGCGGGCAACCGCCCGCGACCGCGCACAAATGGAAGCCCTGATGAGCGAGCTCCGCACCATCGACGAGGCGGACGTGCACAACTTTATGCGGCTCGATCAGCACATCCACCGGCTCGTCTACCAGGCGACGCGTAATGCCTTCCTGCAGGCAATGCTGGAGGAGAGTTTCAACCTGAGTCTGCGCATCTGGTTTCTCGGCCTCGACCGTGGCGTCCGGCTGAAGGAAGCGGTCGAGGAGCACCGCCAGCTCCTCGACGCGATCGTTTCGCGCGACCCGGCGAAGGCGGAATCCGTCATGCGCCAACACGTCGCGGGCTTCGAGCACGCCATTCGGAAGGTTCTATAGGAGGAAAGCGTGAGAGTTTTTTTCGCCACCGACCTGCACGGATCCGAAGTCTGCTGGCGGAAGTTCATCAACGCAGCGAAGTTCTACAACGCCGACGTCTTGATCTGCGGGGGTGACATGACCGGCAAGGCAATGATCCCGATCGTCGAAGACGGCGATAGCTACGAGCTGACGCTGTCGGGCGTCTCGCAGCGGGTCGGCCGCGACCAGGTCGCCGAAGTCGAGAGCCAGGTGCAGCGCAAGGGCTATTACCCGGTGCGGATGACCTCCGCGCAGGTTGCCGAGCTCGAGAAAGACCCGGCGAAGGTCCAGACCCTGTTCACCGAGCAGATGTGCAAGACGGTCGAGCGCTGGATGCAAATGGCCGAGGAGAAGCTGAAAGACAGCAAGGTCCGCGTCTTCGTAGCGCCGGGCAACGACGACGAGATCGAGATCGACGAGGTGATCGCCAACGCCAGTCGCGTTGAGCTGGCCGAGGGCAAGGTGATCGACATCGGCGGCTACGAGATGATCTCCTCCGGCTGGGCCAACCCGACGCCGTGGCACACCTATCGCGAGGCGCCGGAAGAGGAGCTGACCAAACGGATGGAGCCGATGCTCCGCGACATCAAGGACATGAGCCGGGCCATCTTCAATTTTCATCCGCCGCCGTTCGGCACCGCCCTCGACGAAGCGCCGGCGCTGGATGAGAATCTGCGGCCATTGCACGGGGGCCGGGCGCTTCGACACGTCGGCTCCAAGGCCGTGCGCGAAGCGATTGACAAATACCAGCCGATGCTCTCACTGCACGGTCACATTCATGAAGGCAAGGGAATCACCCGGCTCGGCAAGACGCTCTCCATCAACCCCGGCAGCGCGTACGAAGAAGGCATGCTCCTTTCATCGATCATCGAGCTCGATCCGAAGAAGGGCATCAAGAATTACCAACTGGTCAATGGCTAGGAGGTGAAAGGCTAAAGCACCAAACGCTCGACCACGTCATTGATAACGTTCGACACTAATCATTCGGAGGTAAACATGGCGACAACGACAGCGAGTCCACCAAGGCAAACGCTGTTCTTGCGGAACGCCACCGGGCTCGTCAAAGCCTGGTCGACATTCGACGCCTTCCTGTATTCATTTTGGTCCGTCAACCTGATTACGCTCGGCCTCTACGGCATGTCCTTCGCCTACGCGATTCCAAAAGGCCAGTTGCTCCTTGCCGTGCTCATCACTGGCGTGCTCACGACGTTTCTGGTCATCACCTACGCGCAACTCGTCAGCGCCATGCCGCGCGCAGGCGGCGACTACGCCTGGCAGAGCCGCATCCTGGGCGGTGGCGCAGGCTTCGTGCTGGCGATCACCGGCTGGTGGTTCACGCTGTGGTTGTGGACGCCTATCTACGCGAACATCCTGGTCGTCCAGTTCTTCGCTCCGCTGGCCTACACGCTCGGTTGGACCGGGGTCGCCACCTTCTTCGGCAGCGGGACGGGAGTCTTCGTCAGCTGCCTAATCGTGCTCGCCTTCGTCAGCCTGGTCATCACCATGGGCATGGAAACCTACGCGAAGATCCAGAAGTTCTGCTTCTGGCTCGGGTTGGCGGGTCTCGTGGTCATGGCCGGCTTGCTGCTCTTCTCCAGCCACGATGCGTTCGTGAAGGCCTTCAATACTGAGGCCGCCTCGCTCTTCGGCGCTTCTGGCGATGCCTACGCGAACACCCTCGCGGTGGGCGCCAAAGCCGGCGCTGGCGGCATCAGTTTCGGCAGCTTTGGGATCGGGGCGACCTTCCTTCTCCTTCCCTTCCTCGCCTTCTACTTGCTCTGGCCGGTCTGGGGCGCGACCCTTTACGGCGAGGTTCGTGGCGCCAAGGAGTACCGCAAGGTCTTTAACGCCATGTTCTGGGGGTTGTGGGTGACCGTCGCGCTGGTTGCCGTCGTCATCCTGCTGATCGTCAAGACCATCGGGTGGGACTTCTACAACGCGGCAAACGGGGCATACTGGAACTCGTTGGTGGGCGGGGCGGCGCCGCCGATCCCGATCTGGCCTTACCCGGTCATGTTCGCCGGCTGGCTGGTCGGTAACCATCTGTTCCAAGCGCTCTTGATCGCGGTCATGGGTCTGTGGTTCTTCGGCTGGGCCGGAACGCTCTTCCTGTCTTCGACCCGGGTCATCTTCGCCGCGGCCTTCGACCGGGTGCTGCCGGAGTGGGCCGCGAACATTTCGGCCAAGCGGCGCGTCCCCTATGGCTCGCTGATCCTCATGATCGTGCCATCACTCGTGGTCAGCGCCATCTGGGCGTACCGGCCGAATTTCCAGGGCATCTTCCTGTGGGCGACGGGCGTGATCGCGATCACGTTCCTGGGGACCGTCGTCGCGGCGGCCATCATGCCGTGGCGAAGGAAGGACATCTTCGAGAACTCGCCGATCGCCCGCTTCAGGATCGCCGGTATCCCGGTGATCACCATCACCGGCGTGGTGAGCGCCATCTTCCTGGTGTTCATGCTCGCCGAGTGGTCGTTCAACGCCGTCTACGGCACCGCGTTTTCGCTGAACGCCTCGTCGCCGATCTACTTCCTCGTGACCTACCTGGCGGCCGTCGTCATCTACGTCGTCGCCCGCGTGGTGCGCAAGCGCCAGGGCATCGACCTGGCTCGCATCCATCAGGAGATCCCCGTTGAGTAGTCGTTCGTTCTGACCGGAGCGGCGCGCGCATGACTCAGCTACCGAGCCGTGCGCGCGCCGTCGTCATTGGGGGCGGCATCACCGGTACCAGCGTCGCCTATCACCTGGCGCAGGCTGGATGGAAAGACACGGTCCTCGTTGAGAAGGCCGAGCTGACCAGCGGCTCAACCTGTCACGCGGCGGGACTGGTCACCCAGTTCAACCCCTCCCCGACGATGATGCGGTTCCGCCGCTACAGCATCGAGCTGTACCACCGGCTGGGCATCTTTGAGAAGGTGGGCAGCCTGCGCTTTGCCTCCAGCCGCGAGCAACTGCTCGAGCAGCAACGGGGCGTGAGCCGTGCTCGAGCGATCGGGCTTGACGTCGAGCTGGTCTCGGCCGAGCAGGCGGCGCAGCTGATGCCGGCGATCAGCACGGCGTCGTTGTTTGGCGCGGTCTGGGTGCCCGGGGACGGGGCCCTCGATCCCCATACGGCCACCTTCGCGCTGGCCCGGGCTGCAGGCGAACTCGGAGTGAGGGTGTTGACGGGCACCCGGGTGACCGGGCTCGAGTTGTCCTCGCGGGTGGCGGTGCGAGCGGTGGAGACGGAGGCCGGGCGGATCGAGGCCGAGGTGGTCGTGATTGCGTGCGGCATCTGGGCCCCGCAGGTGGCCGCCATGGCCGGGGCATTCGTCGTCTCCACGCCGGTCGATCACCAGCACGCCGCGCTGCGTGCGGTGGCGGGCGCCGAGCTCCCGCACGACATGCCCTGCTTTCGCGACCCGGACAACCTCATCTACGGAAAAGCCGAGGCGGGAGGTGTGGTGCTCGGCGGCTACGAGCTGAACCCCAACGCGCGATGGATCGACGGCGTCCCGTGGGAGCATGCCGGGACCTCGGTACCTCCAGACCAGCGTCGCTTCGAACCTCTGCTTCAAGGCGCGGCACGGCGCTTTCCCTTCATCAGCGAGGCGGGGATCGTCAAACTCGTCTGCCATCCCGACGCCATGACGCCAGACGCCAACCCTCTGCTGGGGCCGGTCCCCGGCGTCCGTGGGCTGTACATGGCGGCCGGGCTTTCACTCAACGGGTTCGGCGGCGCCGGCGGGATCGGGAAATCGGTGACGGAGCTCATCACCGCCGGAGAGAGCGAGCTCGACCTCTATGCCTATCGCCCCTGGCGCTTCGGGCCGGTCCACCGCGATCATCGCTATGTCGCTGAGCTGGCGAAAGAGACGTACCGCCATTACTACTTTCTTCGCTATCCATACGACGCCGACGAGTGGGGCCGGCCGCGCCGCACGAGCGCCCTCCACCACCGGATCCAGGACCTCGGCGGGGTCTTTGGAACCAAACACGGTTGGGAACGGCCCGAGCACTTCGAGCCGGGCAGAACCTGGCGGCGCGCGGGAGCGGACCAGCGCAGTTTCGGCTGGGACCGGCCACCATGGTTCGCCTTGCAGGCCGAGGAGCATCGCGCCTTTCGCGAACGCGTGGGGATCATCGACATGACATCCTTCGGGAAGATCGAGCTCGATGGTCCGGGAGCGCTCTCGCTGCTCGAGCGTGTCGCAGGGAATCAGATCGATAGACCGGTTGGCAGCGTCGTCTATACGCAGTTGCTCGACCGCCGTGGCGGGATCGCGGGGGACGTCACCGTCACCCGACTCGGTCCGCAGCGGTTCATGCTGGTCACGGGGGCCGGGTACGTAAACAGTGACCTCGGGTGGCTGCGGCTAGAGCAGCGCGAGGAGGACGGGCCCATCGAGATCCGCGAGACAACCGAAGACCTGTGCGTCATCGGGATGTGGGGACCACAGGCCCGCACGGTCCTCGGTGCCTTGACCGATGACGATGTTTCAGAAGACGGCTTCCCCTTCATGCAGTGTCGCAACATCCGTATCGAAGGATTCGACGTCTTCGCCCAGCGGGTGACCTACGTCGGGGAGCTGGGCTGGGAATTTTATGTCGAACCTGGGCTGGCGGTCCAGGTCTGGGATCACCTGATGAAGGCCGGGCGACGATTTGACATCCGGCCCGGTGGCTACCGAGCGCTCGACTCACTGCGGATGGAGAAGGGTTACCGCTACTACGGCACCGACCTCACCCTGCTGGACAATCCCCTGGAGGCCGGACTTGGGTTCTGCGTGCGCTTCGACAAGGGCGATTTCAACGGCCGGGACGCGCTGCTGGCCGCCAGGGCGGCGGGCGTCACTCGGCGTTTGCGGACCCTGCTGGTGGGCGACGAGGAGTACCTCACCGTCTACGGCGGAGAGGCCGTCTATGCCGATGGGTCGATTGTCGGCCGGCTCCGCAGCTGCGCGTATGGCTTCTCGGTCCGGCGCAACATCGCCTACAGCTATCTGCCGGTCGCACTGGGGCCGGGAGCTCGGGTGGAGGTGGAGGTCTTCGGGCAGCGCGTGCCGGCCGAGGTACACCGCGACGCGGTGCTGAAGCGCGAGCAACTGGCCGGCGAGGACTTAAAACATGCGGCGAGCTGACGACGCGGTCGCACGGGTCTCGCTGTGGCGCGGAAAGGATGTAAAGGTGACGTCGTTGTCGGGCGGGCTGACCAACGAGAACTACCTGGTCGAGACCGGCGGTGAGCGCTACGTCATGCGCATCCCAGGCGCGTCGACGGAACTGCTCTCGATTGATCGCGTCAACGAGGTGCACAACGCCAGGGCCGCGGCGAGTACCGGCATTGGTCCGGCGGTGCTCGAGCATGTCCCACAGGCCGACGTCATGGTCCTCGAGTTCATCTCAGGACCGACGATGTCGGCGAAGACCTTGCAGACGGCGTCGATGGTGCGGCGGATGGCCGAGTCGTTCAAACGCTTACACGCCGCTCCTCGCTTCTTGAAAGACTTCGACATGTTCCGTCTGATCGAGGACTACCTCCGGATCGTCGATCAGCACAAGGTCCCGATTCCCACCGACTATCGAGCGTGGCTGCCGCGCCTGGGAGACATCGAGCGGGCCGTCCGGGTTGGGTCGCTCCCCAGCGTCCCCTGTCACAACGACTTGCTCTGCGAGAACTTCATCGACGACGGGCAATGGCTGCGAGTCGTCGACTACGAACTGAGCGGGAACAATGATGCCTGCTTCGACCTGGGCAACACGGCGCAGGAGGCGAGCCTCGATGACGATTTGCGCGCCGTTCTCTGCGAGGCCTATTTCGGCCGGCTCGACCGCAAGCAACTGGCCAGGATGAACCTCTTCGCTCTCATGTCAGACATTGGTTGGACCCTGTGGGGAGCCATCCAGGCACGGATCTCGACGCTGGACTTTGACTTCACCGACTACTACACGACGCGCTGGAATCGGGCGCTTGCAGTCCTGGAGTCGGACCGCCTCGAAGGCTGGTTGAGGGAGGCCCGGCGTGACGGCCCTTGACAGAGTTCGCGTCTCAGACGAGACTTTCGGCGTATACCTAGGGTTGCCGCTCGACTATGGAAGGAGGATGAGATTCGTTGGCCGTGCTTGATAGTGTCCTGAAGGCGTATCAGTCACCGACCCGAATGGTGCATGCCGTCGGGGCTCTGAGTGCGCTCGGGGATGAAGCGGCCGCCGTCGGCATGAAGCGGCCATTGATCGTGACCGACCAGGGGATCGTGAAGGCGGGGTTGCTCGATGAGGCCCTCAAGCCGCTTCGCGCTGCCGGCCTGGATCCGGTTACCTACGACCAGGTCCGCGCCAACCCCGGGATCGCCCTCGTCGATGCCGGCGCCAAATACTACAAGTCAGAGCGCTGCGATGGGCTGGTCGCCATCGGCGGCGGAAGCTCCATCGACTCCGCGAAAGGCATCGGCGTTGTCGCCGTTCACGGCGGCAGCATCGTCCAGTACGAGTGGGGCAAGGATCCAATCCACTCGCGCATCCCGCCGCTGGTGGCGGTCCCCACGACCGCCGGGACCGGCAGCGAGGTGACGCTGTGGGCGGTGATCACCGACCCTGACCGGAAAATCAAATTCAACGTCGGCGGTACCCCGAACATCGCGTCCTGGGTGGCGCTCATCGATCCGCAGCTGAGCGTGAATCTGCCCGCCGGCGTCACGGCCGGGAC